>Ga0307505_10000629_pt1 | contig 37020 bp, 26 predicted proteins | sample 23_S_MG_FD_202183 | JGI IMG/M metagenome (GOLD analysis project Ga0307505, IMG submission 202183) | Soil microbial communities from Populus trichocarpa stands in riparian zone in the Pacific Northwest, United States - 23_S | ecosystem: Environmental > Terrestrial > Soil > Riparian zone > Trees...
CGGGCCGCCTCGAGAGTGCTCTTCGACATGGTGGATCTCGCACCACTCGGCGGGGACGTGGCACCCCGGGATGACGCAGCCGCCGTCCCGAAGGCCGATCGCTCGGCGCTGGTGGTGGTTGAAGACGCGGTCGAGGATGCCGATGTGGACGATGCGGCCGTCGTCGGCGATCACAACCCGCTGCACCGCGCCTGAGCACGCGATGTGGCGCGCGGTGGCGATCGAAACCGGCTCGTCGCACCCGCTGATGTGGGCGTATCCGCGTCCGGTCTCGAGGTCTTCTTCACGCACCGAGACGACCAGGGTGGGTGCCGCGCCGCCGAGGGTGGGCAGCGCGCACGAGGCGGCCGTGATCGACAGCATCGCCGCGAGCGCGTCGTGCTGCAGCTGCGCGCGGGTGCGCAGCTCGGCGTTCCCCTCCAGGGGGGCCTCAGGATCCATCGGCGCGTCGGGGTCGGGCACCTCGGTGAACACCGGTCCGCCGGGCAGTGGAACGCCGTCGACCTTGGGGTTGAGCAGGCTGTCGAAGACCCTGTCGAGCTGGGCCGCGACCTCCGGGAGCAGATTGCCGCGGATCGGAACGAGATTGTCGCGGCACACGCCGAGGGTCACGCCGCGCTTGCGGAGTGCCTGCGCCTCGCGCGGCGCAGCGCCATCCTGGTCGAGGAACACCGCCCACACCGTGGCCTGCGCGCGCAGGTCGTCTGCGCACGGTGGCGGTGCGCCGTCCGCGCCCTGACCGCAGGCGGCGGCGGCGAGTTCCTCGTCCGCCGCATTGATCGCGGCACGGCCGGCGCCGCACGGCGCGAGCGGCCCGACGACAGCGACGACCCCGTCGATGCCGACCTCTGCGGCGCCGAGCACCTCGCGCATGCCCGGGAAGTCCGCCGGCAGCAGCTCGCCGCTCGACGGCGCGATCGGCTGCTCGATCGCGCGCGCCGCGCGGATGACGTCGGATGCCGCCCGCTTCGAGACGCGGGTAGTGCGCTGGACCAGTTCGCCGACCGAGCGGCATCCGTACCTCGTCGTCATCCGGTCGGCCAGCCCGAGCACGTCGGAGCGGTCGAGCACCTGCGCGGTCGCCTCGACGACGAGCGCCTCGCCGGCTCGAATCACCCGCGCAGCAGCCGCCATCACCTCCAGCACGCCGGCGTCGGACACGCCACGCAGGCCGTCGCTCCCGAACGTCTCCGCGCTGAGCTGCGCCATCGCGTCACCGATCTCTCGGAGGGCTGCGGCGGGGTTGCTCATACCTCCATTCTGGTGAGGGCCTCCGACATTCAAGACCCGAAAAGCCCCAGATCAAGAAAAGAATCCGAGCTTATGGACAACTCGTCCAACCACCACGATGGCACCCCCTGTGGAGGAGCCTTCACGCGCGCCCAGTCAGGACCGGACGGCCTGTTCACCAAAGCCGAGGTCGCCGATCTCATCGATGGCTACCGTCAGATCGCTCTCCTCGGTCCGGCGGATTTCGCCTCGCGCGAGGGCAAGCGTAGAGTCGCGGCATGGAAGCCGAACTCCAGACCGACATCGTCGTCCGTCCGGTGCGGGACGTGGATGCCGTGGCCCTCGGCCGCGTCCACGCGACCTGCTGGCACGAGACCTACGATCACCTCATCAGCAAGGCGGCGCTCGAGAAGATCTCGCCGCGGCGCATGGCCGAGCTGTGGACCCACTGGGCCGTGCAGGGTCCCGACTTCAAGATGTTCGCCGCGCTCGTCGACGGAGAGATCGTCGGGTTCGCCGGGTCCGGTCCCGCCCGCGACAAGGACGCTCCGCAGTTCCGGGAGCTGTACTTCATCTACCTCCTCGACGCGTGGCACGGCACCGGCATCGGCCAGAAGCTGTTCGACTCGGTGGTCGACGAGGGCGAGCCCCTGTACCTGTGGGTCGCCGAGGACAACCCCCGCGCGCACCGGTTCTACGTCCGCAACGGGTTCGCGCTCGACGGAGCGTCGCACACCGAGCCGTTCCTCGGTGAGACGCTCACCGAGGTGCGGTTCGTCCGCTGACCTCTCCCGCGCTCGCCTGACGTGCTGCAGATCTGGGCCCTCGACGGCATCCCGGAGATCACCGCGGGCACGGATCTGGTGAGCGTGATCGCGGATGCCGCGGCCGGCGCCCTCGCCGACGGTGACATCCTCGTCGTCACCTCGAAGGTCGTGTCCAAGGCCGAGGGGCGCTTCGTCGTCGCCGACGACCGCGAGGACGCCATCACGGCCGAGACCGTCCGGATCGTCGCGAGCCGCGTCACGCCGAATGGCGGCACGACCCGGATCGTCGAGAACCGGCTCGGCATCGTGTCGGCGGCAGCGGGCGTCGACGCCTCGAACACCCCCGAGGGCACTGTGCTGCTGCTGCCCGTCGACCCCGATGCGTCCGCCCGCGCGATCGCCGCGGGACTGCGGGAGCAGCTCGGCGTCGAGGTCGGCGTCATCGTGTCGGACACACTCGGCCGTGCCTGGCGGGAGGGCCAGACTGACCACGCGATCGGCGCGGCCGGGGTGCACGTCTTCGAGGATCTGCGCGGGGGGACGGATGCCGAGGGCCGCCCGCTCATCGTCACGATGCCGTGCGTCGCCGACGAGCTCGCCGCGGCGGCAGACCTCGTGAAGGGAAAGGCCGCCCGTCGCCCCGTCGCCGTGGTGCGCGGACGCGCTGACCTCGTCGGTCCGCTCGACCTGCCCGGCGCCCGGTCGATCGTGCGGCCGCTTGAGAAGGACATGTTCCGCCGCGGCGCCGACGAGGCCTACGCCGACGGCTACGCCGCCGGAGCCGCGACGCGAGACGCCTGACGACCCTTCGACAAGCTCAGGGACCGACGACCACCGACAACCCCTCGACAAGCTCAGGGATCAACGACCACCGACAACCCCTCGACAAGCTCAGGGACCGACGACCACCGACAACCCCTCGACAAGCTCAGGGACCGACGACCACCGACAACCCCTCGACAAGCTCAGGGACCGACGACCACCCTTCGACAAGCTCAGGGACCGACGACCACCCCTCGACAAGCTCAGGGACCGACGACCCTTCGACAAGCTCAGGGACCGAAGACATGTGGTCCCCGAGCTTGTCGAGGGGTCGGACACCGCGTCAGCGGCCCGGGGTGAGGGTGACGTCGCCCGCCGAGACTGTGCCGACGATCCGGTTCGGCGAGTCGGATGCCGTCTCGAGCCGGTTCGTGACGTCGCCCGCCGACCGCTCGATCCGCACGTCGTAGACCGCGTCGGGAAGCGTGGCCTCAAGAGAGCCGGCGCTCACGTCGACCGTGACAAGGCTCGGCGCGCTCCCGCTCAGCTGCGCGACCGTGCGGCCGGCGCTGACCGAGAACTCGGCTTCGTCGACGTCCGCGAGATCGAGTCGAACGTCGCCGGCGCTGACCTGCGAATCGACATCGCGCGCCGCACCGGATACCTGAAGCGAGCCGGCGCTCACGCTGATCGACAGATCGCCGAACGTGCCGCTGGCCTCGATCTCTCCCGCGGAGAGGTCGAACACGGCGTCGATCTCCCGGTTCTCGAGCGCGGACGGGAGCGTCAGCACCCCCGAGCCGGGCCGCCCGAACAGCCAGCCGAGGCCGAACGGCAGGCGCGGCGTCGTGACGACGAGCGTGTCGCCGTCGCGATCGAGTGTCCAGTCGGCGGCGCCCCAGCTGCCGGTGACGTCGAGGGTCGCCTCGTCGACGTCGGCGTAGTCGAGGGTCAGCCGGCCTGCTGAGACGTCGACGTCGAGCGCGGCGATCCCGGAGGCGCTCACCGACTCCGAGGTGCTGCGCACGCTCGCCGACGCCACGGCCGAAAGGACCGCGAAGAACAGCGTGCCGACGACGATCACGGCGCCGATCACGATCAGCACGATCGACAGCACGGTCGCGCCGGGACGCGGAGCGGGGGCGCCGGGGGGCGGACCGGCGGACGCCGGATGCTGCGGCGGAGCCTGCGGTGGGTTGAGCGTGGTCATCTCGGTTCTCCTGTCTGGGTGCCTGTCTGCGTGCCGCCGTGCTCGAGGTGGGCGAGCGCGGCGAGCACACGACGGTTGCCGTACTCGTCCTGCTCGAGCTCGAGCTTCTGGAAGACGGCGGTGATGTGCTTCTCGACGCTGCCCTCGGTGACGAACAGCGCGCGGGCGATGGCGTGGTTGGACTTGCCTTCGGCGATGAGGGCGAGGACCGTCGCCTCGCGGTCGGTCAGGCGCAGCATCCGCTCATCGCGACTGCGTCGCGACAGCAGCTGGGCGACGACCTCGGAGTCGAAGACGGTGCCCCCCGCCCCGATCTGCGCGATCGTCTCGAGGAACTCCGAGACATCGGCCACCCGGTCCTTGAGGAGGTACCCAAGCGCGCCGCCGTTGCCGGCGATCAGCTCGGTGGCGTAGCGCTCCTCGACGTACTGCGAGAGCACGAGCACCGGCAGGTCGGGCCGCGCGGCGCGCAGCCGCAGCGCGGCGCGGATGCCCTCGTCGGTGTGGGTGGGAGGCAGCCGCACGTCGAGGATGCACAGCTGCGGATCGGTCTGGGCGACGGTCTCGTCGAGGGCGGTCGCGTCGGGAAGGGCGGCGACCACCTCGTGGCGGGCGTCCTCGAGCAGCCGCACGAGGCCCTCGCGAAGGAGGACCGAGTCCTCGCAGATCAGAATGCGCATGGCACGCTCACCTCCACCGCGGTCGGGCCGCCGCCGGGGCTGTCGAGGCGGAACGTGCCGCCCACTCCCGCGACCCGGTTCGCGATCCCGTCGAGTCCGCCGCCGGGGACGACCTGCGCCCCGCCGAGGCCGTTGTCCTCGATGCGCGCCCAGATCATGCCGCCCTCGCGCTCGCGCACGATGACCCGGCACTCGGTGGCGCGCGAGTGCTTCGCGGCGTTGTTGAGGGACTCGGCGATGACGAAGTAGACGGCGGCCTCGGCATCCCTGCTGCAGCGCTGCGAGAGCCGCACATCGAGCACGACGGGAATGTGCGATCGGCCGGCGAGGGCCGACAGCGCGGCGTCGAGTCCGCGGTCGTCGAGCACGGAGGTGTGGATGCCGCGGGCGAGCTGCCGCAGCTCGGTGATCGCCGCCTTGGTCGACGTGTGTGCTTCGGCGATGAGCGCCTTCGCGGCGACCGGATCGTCGTCGACCTTCTGCTGGGCAAGGCCCAGCGTCATGCCGACCGAGACCAGGCGCGGCTGGACGCCGTCGTGCAGGTCGCGTTCGATGCGAGTGCGCTCCACCTCGGCCGAGCGCACCGCGCCGACGCGCTGCCGGTTCGCCTCCCGTGCCTGCTGCGCGAGCAGCGCCTCACGCGAGGGGATCATGACGACCCGTGCGATCATGCCGTGCAGGATGCCGATCCCGATGACTGCTGCGAAGGCGACGAGCGCGAGGAGCACACCGGCGAGGACGGCCCATCCGGTGAGGATCTCGATACCGGTCCCCGGCAGGCGCACCACCGACCCTTCCGCCAGCAGCGGTGAGAACGCCAGCACCACCGATGAGGCGCCCAGGGTGAGCAGCGGCAGCATCACCAGTCCGAGTACCGTCGCGATGGCGAGGTTCGCGATCGCCCGCCACATCTCGCCGTCGATGAACTGCAGCCACACCGTGCGCAGGAACCCGCCGAAGCCGGGACGGCCGCTGCGGATCGGGCGGCGCGAGGGCAGCCCGAATCCGTAGAGGCCCTCGATGCGGGCGGTCTCGAGCCAGCCGAGCGCGTAGAGCGCGTACACGAGCGCGAGCAGGAAGAGCGCGCCGATGCCGAACACGAGGAGCAATCCGACGCCGAGCGCGAGCAGGGTGAAGAGCATGCCGAAGATGCCGGCGCCGACGACGCCGAGCACTGCGAGATGTGTGATCGCGCCGGCCACGCGCGAGGGTCGTGCGGTGGACGGCGCACGACGGGTTTCGGCCAGTGAGGAGGTCATGCCTCCACGGTAGGCTCACGCCCCCTGGCGGCGCGCCCGAGGCATCCCGAAACCTTCGTTCGGGTTATCCCCCGGTCCCGGCCGCGCCGCGCAGGCTACGCCGGCGCCGGCTCCAGCTTCGCCAGGCGCAGCCAGGTCTCCACCACCGTGTCGGGATTGAGCGACATCGACTCGATGCCCTGCCCGACCAGCCATTCGGCGAGGTCCGGATGATCGCTCGGGCCCTGGCCGCAGATGCCGATGTACTTGCCGTGTCGCCGGCAGGCCTCGATCGCCAGCGACAGCATCCGCAGCACCGCAGGATCGCGCTCGTCGAACGTCTGCGCGACCAGCGACGAGTCCCGGTCCAGGCCCAGCGTGAGCTGGGTCATGTCGTTCGAGCCGATCGAGAACCCGTCGAAGTGCTCCAGGAACTCGTCGGCGAGCACCGCGTTCGACGGCAGCTCGCACATCATGATCACCTTGAGGTCGTTCTCGCCGCGCCGCAGGCCGTTCTCCGCGAGCAGATCGATCACCGCGCTCGCCTCCCCCACCGTGCGCACGAACGGCACCATGATCTGCACGTTCGTCAGCCCCATCTCGTCGCGCACGAACCGCAGCGCCTCGCACTCCATGTCGAAGCACTCGCGGAAGTCCGGAGAGATGTACCGCGATGCCCCGCGGTAGCCGAGCATCGGGTTCTCCTCCTTCGGCTCGTAATCCGGGCCGCCGATGAGGTTCGCGTACTCGTTCGACTTGAAGTCGCTGAGGCGCACGATGACGGGCTCCGGCGCGAACGCCGCCGCGATCATCGAGACGCCCTCGGCGACGCGCTTGACGAAGTAGTCGCGCGGCGACGGGTAGGCGGCGATCCGTTCGGCCACCTCGCCCTTCAGATCGGCCGGCAGAGTGTCGAACTCCAGCAGAGCGCGAGGATGGATGCCGATCTGGCGATTGATGATGAACTCCAGGCGCGCGAGCCCGACGCCCTTGTGCGGGAGCTTCGCGAACGCGAACGCCTGGTCGGGCGTGCCGACGTTCATCATGATCTTCACCGGCACCTCCGGCATCCGATCGAGGTGTGTCTCCTGCTCCTCGAACGCGAGAAGTCCCTCGTAGACGAACCCTTCGTCGCCCTCGGCGCACGAGACAGTGACCTCGGCACCGTCCTTGAGGACGTGGGTCGCGTCTCCGACGCCGACCACCGCGGGGATGCCGAGCTCGCGCGCGATGATCGCAGCGTGACAGGTGCGTCCTCCGCGGTTGGTGACGATCGCCGAGGCCCGCTTCATGATCGGCTCCCAGTCCGGGTCGGTCATGTCGGCGACGAGCACATCGCCCACCCGGAAGCTCTCCATCTGGCCGAGGGAGGTCAGCACCCGGACCGGACCCGCGCCGATCTTCTGCCCGATCGCGCGCCCCACCACCGCGATCGGCCCGCGCTCGGACAGCACGAAGCGCCGCATCACGTTGCCGTCGTCGCGCGAGACGACGGTCTCCGGCCGGGCCTGCAGGATGTACAGCTTCCCGTCGATGCCGTCCTTGCCCCACTCGATGTCCATGGGCCGTCCGTAGTGCTCCTCGATCGTGAGGGCGTGACGGCCGAGCTCCTCGACTTCGGCATCGGTGATGCTGAAGCGCGCGCGCTCCTCGAGCGGAACGTCGCGGAACACGGTGCTCGCGCCGACGTCGGTGCTGCCCGCGTAGCGCATCGCGATGGCCTTCTCGCCCACGGAGCGCTTGAGGATCGCGGGGCGCCCCGCGCGCAGGGCCGGCTTGTGCACGTAGAACTCGTCGGGGTTGACGGCACCCTGCACGACCGCCTCGCCGAGCCCGTACGCGCTCGTGATGAAGACGGCGCCGTCGAACCCCGACTCGGTGTCGACCGTGAAGAGGACGCCGGAGGCGCCGACATCCGTCCGCACCATGCGCTGGATGCCCGCCGACAGTGCGACGTCGTGGTGCTCGAAGCCGTGATGGACGCGGTACGCGATCGCGCGGTCATTGTAGAGCGAGGCGAACACGGAGCGGATGGCGGAGAGGATGCTGTCGATCCCGCCGATGTTCAGGAACGTCTCCTGCTGGCCGGCGAAGCTCGCGTCCGGGAGGTCTTCGGCGGTCGCGCTGGAGCGGACGGCCCACGTCACCGCATCCGGGTCGGGGTCGTTCTCGATGAGCGTCGCGTATGCCGAGCGGATGTCGCGTTCGAGGTCGTCGGGGAAGGGCTGCTCCTCGATCCACGAGCGCACCGTCGACCCGACACGGGAGAGCTCGGTGACGTCGTCGGTGTCGAGCTGCTCCACCACCGACTTGATGCGGCCGTACAGGCCGTTCACGGCGAGGAACGCACGGTAGGCGTCGGCGGTCGTCGCGAAGCCGCCCGGAACGCGGACGCCGGCGCCGGAGAGGTGCGACACCATCTCGCCCAGCGAGGCGTTCTTGCCGCCGACCTGCGGGAGGTCCTGCATCCCGATCGCGTCGAACCAGAGGATGTTGCTCATCGTGTGTACCTCACTCTGTCGGGTGGCTCTGTGGGGTGGCTCTGTGGGTGGCTGTCATCCGGCACGCAGGTGCATGGCCTGCATGATGACGGCCGACATCTCCTCGACGCTCTTCGTCGAGGAGTTGAGGAAGGGGACGCGGTTGCGTCGGTAGAGGTCTTCGGCGCGGCGCAGCTCGAGCGTGCACTGCTCGAGGCTCGAGTACCGGGAGTCGGGGCGCCGCTCGTGGCGCACCTGGCTCAGCCGCATCGGTGTCGTGGTCAGCCCGAAGCACTTGTCCGCGTACGCGGCGACCGCTCGCGGCAGCCCGTCGGTCGGGAAGTCGTCGTCGGTGAGCGGGTAGTTCGCGACGAGCAGGCCGTACTGGAGCGCGAGGTACATCGTGGTCGGCGTCTTGCCGCACCGGCTCGGCGCGATGATGACCACATCGGCGATGTCGAGCGCGCGACTGCTCTGACCGTCGTCGTGCTCGATGGCGTACTCGACGGCACGCATGCGCGCGAAGTACCGCTCGACGTCGCCGACCCCGTGGTACTGGCCGAGCTGCTCGGACGCGGTCACGCTCAGCGCCTGCTCGAGCTCGACCAGGTGTCCCGCCAGCAGATCGATGATCACCGCGTTCGCGCTGGCGATGACGGCCCGGATGGCCGCTGTCTTGACGGTGGTGAACACGATCGGGTCGCCGCCGGCGGCCTGAGCGCGATCGATCTCGCGGACGACGTTCCGCGCCCCGTCGATGCTGTCGACGAACGGGATGGTGTGGCGTGTGAACCCGATGCCGGGGAAGTTCGCCAGGAGCGCGTTGCCCAGCGTCTCCGCGGTGATGCCCGTGCTGTCCGACACGAAGTAGGCGTTGCGCTTCACGTTCTGCACGGCAACGGCGCCGGTCGCGAGGGGGAGCGCGGGATCGATCATCAGACGAGCTCCGCCGAGATGGCGTCGTCGAAAGAAGAACCCGTCATGGTGCGACTCTATCCGCGGTGAGGGGATTCCTTCCGGGGTTCACTCGCTAAAGAAAGGCGGTTCTTGCGCTTCCGTCAGGATCTGTCCGGAGGCTCGTGCCCTGAGCCTAGCGTCCCGAGACCTTGCCGAACAGGCGTGCGATGGGAGCCAGCACGAGCGGACGCGCGGCAACCCACGCGGCCGCGATGACCACGAGCGAGGCGACGAAGAACCAGAACCCGGTCCAGTTCTCGGCGTACGCGGTGGGGTCCGTGGAGCCCTGGGACGCGTACATGTGGTTCAGGTTGCGGAGGGCCCCGGTCGCGAACACGAGGAAGACGTGGATCGCGATGAACACGACGAAGTACAGCATCACGGGGAAGTGCACCGCTCGCGCCCACTCCACCGGGTAGACCCGGTTGAGGGTCTTGGCATTGGTCGGCCAGATCCCGCTCATCCGCACGCCCGTGACGATGGCGAGCGGCGCGGCGAGGAACACCGTGGCGAAGTACGCCAGCTGCTGCAGCGAGTTGTAGTTCACCCACCCGTTCTCGGTCGGCCAGTTCAGCGACACGTACTGCAGGCCGGCGCTGATCGCGTTCGGGATCACCTCCCACGAGGTGGGGACGATCTTCATCCACTGCCCGGTGACGAACAGCAGCACCACGAAGATCACGCCGTTGACGATCCACAGGATGTCGAGCGACTGGTGGAACCACAGGTTCAGGCTGATCTTGCGCTTGCCGTTGCTGCGCGGCGACCAGAACGCCGTCGGTCGCTTCTCGGTGCGCACCTGCAGGCCCGACCGGATGATCAGCACCATCAGGAACACGTTGAAGAAGTGCTGCCAGCCCAGCCACGGCGGGATCCCCACCGGCGCCCCCTCCGGCAGGTGGTACTCCCCCGGGTACGTCGCGAGGAAGTCCTGCATGAACTCCAGGCTCAGGAACCACCGCACGAACACCACCGCCAGCGCCGCCGCGAACAGCAGCCCGCCACCGGCGACGATGACCGCGCCCGCCCACTGGCCCTTCGTGAACGGCCCGATGCGCTGCGGCTCCGGCTTCGGGGCGGGATGCGTGAACGCGGACTTCCCCGCCCACACCGTCCGCGTGAACGGCAGGGGGGTCGAGTAGTCCTTCACGGGCGCGGTCTCGACGACGGCGACGGATGCCGCGGCATCCGCCCCCGCTTCGGGGATCGCTTCGTGACGCGTCGTGGCGGCGGAGGCGGCAGCATCTGCCACCAGAACCGCGCGCACGGCGCCTGCGGGCGGCCACGGCTCACCGCCGGGCACGCGCGGCAGACCGCGCCGCAGCGGGACACCGCCTCGGTCGCTGAGCGAGGGAGCGGAGCGACCGAGACGAACCGCGTCGGCGCTCGCGGTCACCTCCGGCGCGGGGGCGGCGCGTCCGGTGTCCTCGCGCGCAGCCGGCACCGCCACCGAGGCAGCGGCAGCGGCTACCGGGGCCGCCGGGGCAGCGCTCGCCGGTGGCCACGGCTCCCCGCCCGGCACGCGAGGCAGACCGCGGCGGACGACACGCGATCCGGGCACACCAGAATGTGTCACATCTTGCCGCGTCGCGGGACGGGAGGCGACCACATCTGACACATCCACGGCGACCGGCGCCTCGGCGGCGGGCGGCCACGGCTCGCCGCCGGGCCGGCGGGGCAGCCCGCGGCGGATCGCCTGTCCGAAGGTCGCCACGCCCGGCTACGCCTTCCGCGCCTCGAGCGCCGCGATCAGCTGCGGGACCACCGTGAACAGATCGCCCACCACGCCGAAGTCGGCGATCTCGAAGATCGGGGCGTCGCCGTCTTTGTTGATAGCGACGATCGTCTTCGCCGTCTGCATACCCGCCTTGTGCTGGATCGCGCCCGAGATCCCCAGCGCGACGTACAGCTGCGGCGCGACCGAGACACCGGTCTGCCCGACCTGCGCCGCGTACGGGATGTACCCGGCGTCCACGGCCGCGCGCGAGGCGCCCACCGCCGCGCCGAGCGCGTCGGCGAGCTGCTCCACCAGCGCGAACTTTTCAGCCGAGCCGAGGCCGCGTCCGCCGGAGACGACCCTCGCCGCACCGCGCAGCTCCGGCCGAGAGGACTCGACCACGGTTTCGTCGACGGACAGGACGGATGCCGCACGGCGCCCGGATGCGGTCACGGTGACCTTCTCGACGACCGGCGAGTCCACGGCATCCGCTCTCGCGTCCACCGCACCCTGTCGCACCGTGATCACCGGCGCACCCCACGTCACCGCGGAATCGACGTTGTACGCGCCGCCGTAGACCGAGTGCTGCGCGACGATGCCCTCGGCGTCGCGCGCGACGCCGATCGCGTCGATCGCGAGACCGGAGCGGGTGCGCGCGGCGAAACGGCCCGCGACGTCGCGTCCCTCGATCGAGTTCGAGATCAGCACGGCGTCGGGGCGCACGAGGTCGGATGCCGCAGCGAGCGCATCCACGACAGGGACCGTCAGCAACGAGGGATCGCCGTCGGCGGTCAGCACGACGGCGGCGCCGAGGGCTGCGGCGTCGCCCGCAAGCGCCTCCACCACCGAGTCGGCGGCCACCACCAGCGCGACCGGTGTGCCCACCTGCGCGGCGGCGCCCAGCAGTCCGGCGGCGCTCTTGGCGAGCTCGCCGGACGGGGTCACGTCCAGCAGGACCAGGATCGAGTCATCCGGGAACGTCATCGCCGCCACCTCACACCAGCCGGTTCTGGATCAGGAACTCCGCGAGCTTCTCGCCCGCGTCGCCCTCATCGACGATCTTCACGCCCGCCTCGCGCGGCGGCTTCTCGGTCAGCCCGATCACGATCGAGCGCGACCACTCGTGACTCTCCGGCACGACACCGAGATCGGCGGCCGTGAGCGTCTCGAACGGCTTCTTCTTCGCCGCCATGATCCCTTTGAAGTTCGGGAACCGGGCATCGGGCAGCCGCTCGGTGATCGAGATCAGAGCGGGCAGCTCGGCCGACACCTGCTGGGTCGCGCCGTCCGAGCCCCGCTCGCCCGAGACCGTGCCGTCGCCGATCTCCACCGTGTTCAGGAACGTCGCTGCGGGCACGTCGAGAAGCTCCGCGACCATCGACGGCAGCACACCGCCGGATCCGTCGGTCGACAGGTTCCCCGCGATCACCAGGTCGAACCCGGTGCGCGTGAGCGCCGCGGCGAGCACTTCGGCGGTGAGCCCGAGGTCGGCTCCCACCAGCTCCGGATCGGCGATGTGCACCGCCGACGCCGCCCCCATCGCGAGGCCTTTCCGCACCGTCGCGGCCGACCCCTCGGGCGCCATCGACAGCACGACGACCTCGGTGCCGGGATTCTTGTCGGCGTGTGACAGGGCGACCTCGAGCGACCGCTCGCCGATCTCATCGAGCACGGTCTCGGACGCATCGCGATCGGCAAGCCCCGTCTCCAGCGACAGCTTGCGATCCCCGTACGTGTCCGGGACCTCCTTGACCAGGACGACGATCTTCATCACGCACCACTCCTTCGTCGAAACGAGTCTATGGGGAGTGCTCCCCTGTCCACGCCCGGTGTTCGGCTACCGTGGACACCGCCGGAAGGGAGGATGCCGATGCCGAGGTCGGGCCCGCTCCCCGTCGATCCCATCGCCGAGGCCAAGCGCCAGTGGGCGGCGCACGGATGGGCCGATGCCGCGCCCGGCATGTCGGTCGTCACCTCGATCATCCGCGCGCAGCAGCTGCTGATGGCCCGCATCGACGCGGCGCTCAAGCCCTTCGCGCTCTCGTTCGCCCGGTACGAGATGCTGCGGCTCCTCGGCTTCACACGACAGGGACGGATGCCGATGGCCAGCGCCATCGCCCGCCTGCAGGTGCACCCCACGAGCGTCACGAACACGGTCGACCGACTGGTGCGCGACGGACTGGTCGTGCGCGAGCCGCATCCGGTCGACGGGCGCGCGGCGATGCTCGTCCTCACCGACGAGGGGCGCGCCCTCGTCGAGCGCGCGACCGCCGCGCTGAACACCGAGGTGTTCGCCGACCCCGGGCTTGGCGAGGGCGACACGGCCGAGCTGGTGCGGATCCTCGCTCGGTTCCGCAAGGATGCCGGCGACTTCACCGACCCCAGACCCCAGCCGGACCCCCTCTGACTCACCGGTTCGTGAAGTCGGGCGACCGCTTCTCACGGAAGGCGGCCATGCCCTCCTTCTGGTCGGCGGTGTCGAACAGGGCGGCGAAGGCGTGACGCTCGAACCGCAGCCCCTCCGCCAGCGACGTCTCGAGCGCGGCATCCAGCGCTGCCTTCGCGGCGTACACCGACGGCAGCGACTTCGACGCGATGGTGTCTGCCACCCGCCCGGCCTCGTCGAGCAGCTCGGCCGCCGGCACGACGCGTGACACCAGTCCGGCGCGCTCTGCTTCGGCGGCATCCATCATCCGTCCCGTGAGGATGAGCTCGGCGGCCTTGTAGTAGCCGACCGCGCGCAGCAGCCGCTGCGAGCCGCCCATTCCGGGGATCACCCCGAGGTTGATCTCGGGCTGCCCGAACTTCGCGGTGTCGGCGGCGAGGATGATGTCGCACATCATCGCCAGCTCGCACCCACCGCCGAGTGCGTATCCCGACACGGCCGCGATCACCGGGGTGCGCACGGCGGCGAACTGCGCCCAGCCCCCGAAGTGGTCGGCCATGACCATGTCGAGGCCGGACTTGCCCTCCATCTCCTTGATGTCGGCGCCGGCGGCGAATGCGCGCTCCGACCCGGTGACCACGATCGCGCCGATCGCCTCGTCGGCATCGAAGACGGATGCCGCTGCCACGATGTCGCGCATCACCTGGCTGTTCAGGGCATTGAGCGCCTCGGGCCGGTTCAGAGTGATCCAGCCGACGCGCCCGCGCGTCTCGGTGAGAATGGTCTCGTAGTCGGTCATTGCTCTCCTCGGTTCGTACGCGATCTTCGGTTCGTGCGCGGTCTTCGGTTCGTGCTGAACCCTGCTCGCCGGTTCGTGCTGAACCCTGCTCGCCTGTCACATTCTGTCGGCGCGCCCGGCGTGTTGCGACAGGCGAACGTCAGGGGGTCCTGCTCGCCGGTCCCATTCTGCCCGCGATCAGCCACGGACCTCACTCGCGTCAGCCGCGAAACTCGCGTCAGCCACGGAGGGCGAGGGCGAAGGGAAGCACTCCCGTCGCGCCGGCTCGGCGCACCTCACGCGCGGCCACCGTCATCGTCCACCTGCTGTCGACCATGTCGTCGACGAGCAGTACGGGTCCGGTCGGAACATCGAGACCCGCCGCGCTGAACCGCCCCCAGACGCCGGCGAGCCGGAAGGCGCTGTTGCCGCCGGGCCGGCCCTCAGGGCCGCCATCGACGAGCTCGAGGGCGCCGAGCATCGGGATGCGCCCGACCTCGGCGATGCCGCGCGCCAGCGTGCCGACCAGCTGCGGCTTGGATCGCGACGGCACCGCGACCACGGCGACCGGACGCTCGGTCCACCCCCAGTCGGCCAGTACCCGGACGCAGGCGGCGAGCACGTTCGGCGGCGTCGGGCGATCGGCAGCGCCCGCCGCGAACAGCTCGCGCAGCGTTCCTCCCCAGCCGAGGTCGGTGAGCCGTGCGAGCGCCCTCCCCTCATCGGACTGCTCGTCGGCGGGGATGCGACCGCGCACGGGCACGCCGAGCCGGTCCGCACCCGTCGGCCACTGGCGCCGCGGTTCGATCGGCACGCCGACGCGATCGAGGGCGGCGGATGCGGCATCCGTCGCCTCTTTCCCGATCGCGGCCTGGAACCATGCGCCCGCGCAGTTGTCGCAGCGACCGCACGGCGACGCGGTGTCGTCGTCGAGGGAGCGCTGCAGGAACTCCATGCGGCACGCTCCGGTCTCTTCATACTCGATCATGTGCTGCTGCTCGGCGACGCGTTCCGTGGCGATCCGGGCGTACCGGTCCTCGTCGTAGCTCCACGCCCGACCGGTCGCGATCCAGCCGCCCTGCACGCGGGCGACCGCTCCGTCGACATCCAGCACCTTCAGCAGCAACTCCAGTGGGGTGCGACGGATATCGACCATGGCCTCGAGCGACGGCGTCGACAGCGGAGTTGCCGAGGCAGATAGCGCCGAGAGCACGCGCTCGGCCCTCTCTCGGTCCGGCATCGACGCTGTCGCGAAGTAATGCCAGATGTCACGGTCTTCGACGCCGGGGAGCAGCAGCACATCGGCCGAGGCGGTGGCGCGCCCCGCGCGCCCGACCTGCTGGTAGTACGACACCGGCGACGATGGCGCGCCGAGGTGGACGACGAAGCCGAGGTCGGGCTTGTCGAATCCCATGCCCAGAGCGCTGGTTGCGACGAGGGCCTTCACCCGGTTGTCCTTCAAGAGGGCCTCGGACTCCTCACGCTCATCGGGATCGGTCTGACCGGTGTACGCGCGCACCTCGTATCCGCGGTCGCGGAGCAGCCGGGCCGTGTCGTTCGCGGCCGCGACGGTGAGGGTGTAGATGATGCCCGAGCCGGGGAGATCGCCGAGGTGGCTGATGAGCCACGCGAGCCGGCTCGGCGCGTTGCGAAGCCGCAGCACGCCGAGCCGCAGCGAGGTGCGTGCGAGGGGTCCGCGGATGACCAGGACCTCGGGCGCATCACCGCTCTGGTCGAGCGCGCCGAGCTGCTCGGCGACATCCGCCACAACCCGGCTGTTGGCGGTCGCGGTCGTCGCGAGCACCGGAACACCCGCGGGAATGCGCGCGATGAGGTCGCGGAGCCGTCGATAGTCGGGGCGGAAGTCGTGCCCCCAATCGCTGATGCAGTGCGCCTCGTCGACGACGAGCAGCCCGATCCTCGCGACAAGCTGTGGCAGCTGCTCGTCCCGGAACGACGGGTTGTTGAGCCGCTCGGGAGACACCAGCAGCACGTCGACCTCGTCACGGTCCAGCTGCGCGAGCACATCACTCCACTCGTGCGGATTCGTGGAGTTGATCGCGACCGCCCGCACACCCGCACGCTGCGCCGCGGCGATCTGGTCGCGCATCAGAGCCAGCAGCGGCGAGACCAGCACCGTGGGTCCGGCGCCGCGCCGGCGCAGGAGCAGAGTCGCGACGAAGTACACCGCCGACTTCCCCCACCCCGTGCGCTGCACCACGAGCGCCCGGCGGCGGTCGTCCACGAGCGCTTCGATCGCCTCGAACTGGCCGTCGTGAAACCCCGCGTCATCACGGCCGACCAGGGTGCGCAGGGCGTCGAGCGCCTGGGTGCGCACGGGCGTCGTCGAGGTCATGCGCTCAACCCTGCCTCATGCCGCGGACACGACGAGGTCGCGCGTAGAACTGCTCCCCTGTCACACTCTGCAGCCGCGCCCGGCGTGTTGCGACAGGCGAGCATCGGGCGTTCTGCTCCCCTGTCACACTCTGCAGCCGCGCCCGGCGTGTTGCGACAGGCGAGCATCGGGCGTTCTGCTCCCCTGTCGCACTCTGCAGCCGCGCCCGGCGTGTTGCGACAGGCGAGCGTCAGGGGGCTGGGCGGGGCGTGGCGGGGGCGGGGGCGTGGCGGGGGCGGGGGCGGGGGCGGGACCGGGGTCAGGCGGGTGCGGCGCTGTCGGCCCGGATGGTGTGGATGATCCCGGAGAAATCCTGGCGCGCGCCCGGGCCGTCCGCGAACTCCTGGTAGATCTCGCGCGCCAGCCGGCCCATGCGGGCTCCGACGCCGGTGAGGTCGAGCGCCTGCTCGGCCAGGCCCAGGTCCTTCGACATCAGCGACCCGGCGAAGCCCGGCTGGTAGTCGCGATTCGCCGGGCTCGTCGGCACCGGACCGGGCACGGGGCAGTTCGTCGTGAGCGCCCAGCACTGGCCCGACGCGTTCGAGGCGACGTCGAACAGCGCCTGGTGCGAGAGCCCGAGCCTCTCGCCGAGCACGAAGGCCTCCGCGACCGCGATCTGCGACACCGCAAGGATCATGTTGTTGCACACCTTCGCCGCCTGCCCGAGACCGGCGTCGCCGCAGTGCACGACGCGGCGGCCCATGGCCTCGAGCACCGGCCGGGCCGCCTCGAAGTCCTCGGCGGCGCCGCCGACCATGAAGGCGAGCGTCGCGTTCTCCGCACCGACGACGCCGCCCGAGACGGGTGCGTCGAGCGCGCGGTGTCCCGCGGCCGCGGCAAGCGCGGCGGCGGCGCGCGCCTCGTCGACGGCGATCGTCGACGAGTCGATGAACAGTGTCCCCGGCACGGCGGCGGCGAGCAGACCTTCTGCGCCGTCGACGCCGCGGTAGGCGTCGAGCACCTGGCGCCCGGTCTGGAACATCGTGATGACGACCTCGGCGGAGGGCGACCCTACGACAAGCTCAGGGACCGGGTGGCGCTCAGGGACCGGGTGGGGCTCGGGGAGCGGGTGGGGCTTCGACCCTTCGACAAGCTCAGGGACCGGGTGCGGCTCGGAGACCGGGTGGGGCTGCGACCCTTCGACAAGCTCAGGGACCACCGCGGGAGCGGGGACGCCGCGCACGGCATCCGTCGCCGATTCTGCGACCGCGAGGCCGGACTCTCGCGCGGCATCCCGCGCCGCCGGGAACACGTCGAACCCGACCACGTCATGGCCGGCGGCCACCAGGTTGCGGGCCATCGGCAGACCCATGTGGCCGAGGCCCAGGAACGCGATCCTCATCGCTTCTCCTCCAGCAGGGCGCGCCCGATGATGACGCGCATGATCTCGTTGGTCCCCTCGAGGATCTGGTGCACGCGCAGGTCGCGCACCACCTTCTCGATCCCGTACTCGTGCAGGTATCCGTAGCCGCCGTGCAGCTGCAGGGCCTCGTTCGCGATGCGGAACCCCGCGTCGGTCGCGTACCGCTTCGCCATCGCGCACTGCAGCGCGGCATCGGGCGCAACCGCGTCCACGGCGGCGGCGGCATCGCGCACGAGCGCACGGGCCGCCCGCAGCTCGGTCGCCATGTCGGCGAGCGTGAAGACCACCGACTGCTTCTCGGCGAGCGGCTCGCCGAACGTGAACCGCTCCTTGACATAGCGCGTCGCGCGGTCGAGCGCCCACTGCGCGCCGCCGAGAGAGCAGGCCGCGATGTTGATGCGGCCGCCGTTGAGCGCCGACATCGCGATCTTGAAGCCCTGGCCGGTGACGCCGAGGAGAGCGGATGCCGGCACCCGCACCTCGTCCAGGATCACCTGCCGGGTGGGCTGCGCGTTCCAGCCCATCTTCTTCTCGTTCGCGCCGAACGACAGGCCCGGAGTCCCGTCGGGCACCAGGAACGCGGAGATGCCGCGCGAGCCCGGCTCGCCGGTGCGCGCCATGACGATGTAGACGGATGCTTCGCCACCGCCCGAGATGAACTGCTTGACACCCGTGAGCACGAAGTCGTCGCCGTCACGGATCGCCGATGTGGTGATCGCTGCGGCATCCGACCCCGCTCCCGGCTCGGTGAGGCAGTAGCTGCCGAGGTCGCGCATCGACACGAGCCGCGGCAGCCACTCGTGCCGCTGCGCCTCGGTGCCGTAGGTGTCGATCATCCACGCCACCATGTTGTGGATCGTCAGGAATGCGGCGATCGACGGATCGGCCTTCGCGAGCTCTTCGACCACCAGCACCGCGTCGGCGCGGCTCAGCCCCGAGCCGCCGACGTCCTCGCGGACGTAGAGACCGCCGAGTCCGAGCTCGCCGGCGTGGTGGATCACGTCGCGCGGGAAGTGCTTCTGCTCGTCCCACTCGAGGGCGTGCGGCGCGATCTCGCTTTCGGCGAAGTCGCGGACCGCTTCCAGGATCGCGGCGCGCTCGTCGGCGCTGATCGCGGATGCGGCCGCCGGATTCAGAGTGGGGGTGATCGTCGTGGACACCGTTGTTCCTCCTGCTGTCATCGATGCCCTCGTGAGGCATCCTGATGAAGATCGTCGCGCCGACTTTGGCACGATGCTCATTTTACATGGATATCCAACTATGTGCGAGGACACCCATGTAGACAGCGGGAGAGGCTCAGTCCGCGGTATCCCACGGTGAGAAGGCGCGCAGCTCGATCTGGCCGTTGCGGGCCATCGGATGCCGGGACGCGATCTCGACCGCCTCATCGATGCCCTCGACCTCGAGGATGTCGAAGCCGAGGATCACCTCGCTCGTCTCGGCGAACGGTCCGCGCGTGGTGAGCACCTTGCCGCCGCGCACACGCACCACGGTCGACTCGGCCGCGGCCGCGAGTCTTTCCCCGATGACGCGCGTGCCGCTTGCATCGAGCGGGTCGACCCACAGGTTGATATCGGACTCGTCGGCGGGCTGGTCGGGCTGGGCGTCGCTGACGACGAACATCATGAACTTCATGGCTACATCCTTTCGTCCCACGGCGTGGGTCTCACCTCGTGCGACGAACGAGCGGTCCCGGAGTCGACACTTCGCACGACTCTTCTCCGGACCGCCTTCAGTGCGCGTATCCGCCGGGATCGCCCTGTGTTACTGTGCGCTCAAGACGCGCACGGCTGCGCACGTCTCGGTGCCTCGCTGGGGAGGAAACTGTGAAACGCTCCGCACTGCCCCTCGCACTCGTCCTCGTCGCCGTGCTCGCCCTGGCCGGCTGCGGTCGCAGCGAGAGCGCCGATCCCGACGGCAGGATCACCATCGACGACAGCCCTGCGACGGGCGAGATCAGCGTCTGGACCGCCGGCGGCAACGGCGCGAAGCTCGCGCCGTTCATCGAGCAGTTCGAGGCGGACAACCCGGACGCCTCGATCGAGGTGACCGACGTGCCGTGGAACGAGGTCGCGACCAAGATCCGCAGCGCGCTCGCGGCGGGCACGGAACCCGATCTCGTGCTCGTCGGGCTTCCGGATGTCGCCATGCTCATCGCGACAGACGGCTTCCAGCCGGTCGCGCACGGCGTCGTCGAGCCGGGTGACCTCGTCGCGGAGGTGCAGCAGGCGACCGAGCACGACGGACTGTCGTATGCGGTGCCGTGGTTCGTCGAGACGCGGCTGTTCTGCTACCGCAAAGACTTCGCCGAGATGGCCGGCGCGACCGCCCCCACGACGTGGGACGAACTGCTCGCCTTCTCCGACGCCCTGCGCGCACTCGGCACCATCGAGAACCCGCTCCTCGTGCCCCTCGGACCCGAGGAGCGCGTCGGCGAGTTCCTCATCCCGCTCCTCGCGCAGGCCGGAGGGTCGGCCATGAACGACGACGGCACCGCGTTCACCCTCGACACTCCCGAGATGGTGACCGCCCTCGAGTTCTACGGCGAGCTGTTCTCGGCGGGACACGCCTCGCTCAGCGGAACGCTCGGCGGCAACCCGATCGGAGATGCCCTCGCCGGCCGAGTCGCCGCGTTCTACGTGGGCACCTGGATCATCCCCGCGATCGTCGCCCAGGTCGGCGCGGCGATGGCCGAGGCAGCGGTCGGGTGCGTCGTCGTTCCCGCGGGGAGCGCGGGCAATCCCTCGCATCTGGGAGCGGCCACCTGGGCGGTGCCCCGCGACGCGGAGAACGCAGAGGGCGCCTGGAAGCTCGTGCGCTCACTGGTCACGCTCGAGGCTCAGCAGGCGTTCTTCGACGCCACCCACGAGCTTCCCGCGCTGACCGCGGCGTGGGAGCACCCGCCGCTGCAGGACGACCCCTGGATCGCGACGGCGCTCACCCAGCTCGACAGCGTGGTCATCGACCCGCCGGTGCCCTCCTGGAACGAGCTCGAGAAGACGATCGGCGCCGAAGCCGAGAAGGTCGCGCGCGGCACGAGCACTCCCGAGGAGGCCGCGGCGGCGATGCAGCGGAAGGCGGACGAGCTCGGCGTGGGCTGGTAACCGCGGTGCGCCCCCGATCCCGCAGGTCGCGCGGATCATTGAGCGCGACCCGGCGGACGCAGGGCTGGACGGCCTGGCTGCTCGCGCTCCCTTTCGTCGCGGTGTTCGGCGTCTTCATGCTGCTCCCGATCGCCGGATCGCTGCTCATGTCGTTCACCGACATGACGGTGCGCGATGTCCGCGACCCCTTCGCGGTGGACTTCGTCGGCGTCGATCAGTTCGCGGCGCTGTTCGCGAACGAGCTGTTCGTGCAGTCCCTGGGCAACACCGCGTACTTCGTGCTGGCCGGCATCCCGCTCACGATGGCACTCGGACTCTCCCTGGCGATCGCGCTCGACGCCGGCATCGAGCGGCTGCGCACCGTGTTCCGGGTCGGGTTCTTCGCGCCCGTCGTGACCTCGATCGTGGCGATCGCGATCGTGTGGCGGTTCATCCTCCAGCCGGACGGCCTGCTCAACACGGCGCTGGCCTTCGTCGGGATCGAAGGCCCGAACTGGCTGGCAGACCCGGTCTGGGCGATGCCGGCGATCATCCTCATGACGGCCTGGCGCAATCTCGGGCTTCTCATGATCATCTTCCTGGCGGGCCTCCAGGCTGTTCCCCCCGAGCTGCACGAGGCGGCCGCGGTGGACGGGGCGGGGGCTTGGACACGCTTCCGCCGCATCACCCTGCCGACGCTGCGCCCGACCCTTCTCCTCGGCGCCGTGCTGCTCTCGGTGAACTACCTGCAGTTCTTCGAGGAGCCGTTCGTGATGACCGGCGGCGGCCCCCTCGGATCGACGACCTCGGTGAGCCTGTTCGTCTACAACCAGTTCGGCTTCGGCAACTACGCGTTCGGCGCGGCGGGCGCGTACGTGCTCTTCGTCCTGATCGCCGCCGCCGCAGCGGTGTGGTTCCGGCTGCTGCGAGCGCGGGATTGAACGGCGAGCGGATGCCGGAGGACAGGAGGCGAGGATCGGATGCCGCCACACGGCCTGCCCGGTGGCGCCGACCACGCGCCGGCGGGGCGGCGGCGCTGTATCTCGGCGTCTCGATCGCGCTCATCCTGACGCTGCTGCCGTTCGCGTGGATGACGCTCGGGTCGCTGAAGACCGAGGCGGAGCTGAGCCTCCTCCCGCCCACCTTCCTCCCGCTCCAGCCGACGCTCGACAACTACGCGACGTGGCTCACGCAGCTGGACTACCCGCTGCACCTGTTCAATTCGCTACTGGTGGCCGTCGTGGTCGTCGCCGGCAATCTCGTCTTCTGCACGATGTTCGGCTATGCGCTGGCCAAGCTGGACTTCCCGGGGAAGCGCGCGCTGTTCCTGCTCGTGCTCGGCACGCTCATGGTGCCGGGGATCGTCACGATGATCCCGCTGTTCGTGCTCGTGGCGAACCTGGGGATGGCGAACACCTACCCCGCGCTGATCCTGCCGTTCGTGGCCGCCCCGCTCGGGGTGTTCCTGATGCGGCAGTACATCCTGTCGATCCCGGATTCACTGCTGGAGGCGGCGCGGATCGACGGGGCGGGCGAGTTCCGCATCCTGGGGCGCATCGTGATCCCGCTGTGCGGTGCGCCGCTGGCGACGCTCGCGATCCTCACCTTCCTCGCGTCGTGGAACAACTTCCTGTGGCCGCTGGTGGTCGCCCAGTCCGAGAGCATGTACACGCTGCCCGTCGCGCTGGCGCTCTACTCGATCGGACCGAGCGGCATACAATACGGCCTGCTCATGGCCGGCACCGTGCTGGTGCTCGCACCGATCCTGCTGCTGTTCGTCGTGCTGCAGCGCTTCGTGATCCGTGGGATCGCCACCACCGGCATCCGCTGATCGTCATGTGAGGGCGGCGGCGCGGCGGCGCCGGATAGCCATCAGGATCCCGCCCGAGAGGAGCAGAAGCAGGGCGACGAGCGCGAAGCCGTACGGAGGTTCCGCGCCGGTGCTGGGCAGCGTTCCGGCAGGCACCACCTCGACGGCTGCCGTGAGCGGATCGAGGCCGGCCGATGCGATCACGAGCGTGTGGGCGCCGAGCGCGAAGTCCACCGGGATCGGGACGGAGAACTCGACGATCCCCGATGCCCCGGCCGTCGGGATTCCGCCGACCGAGATCGGATCGCTGTGCAGCGTCGCGCTGATGCGCTGGCCGGGCTCGAGGCCGCTCACGCGCACCTGCAGTGAACCGCCCTGCTCGACACGGCCGTCGCCGACGTCGATCGTCGCCCACGCGTCGTCCTCGCCGGGCTCACCAGGGCCGCCGGGCTCACCGGGGCCACCAGGCTCACCAGGGCCGCCGGGCTCGCCGGGGCCGCCGGTGCCGTCCTGCGTCTGCACCAGCACCGCCACCGTGCGACCGGGCACCGTCACCGTTCCGGCGGCGGCCTCCCACGCGGTCGTCGTGACGACGGCATCCGCCCCCTGTGCCAGCGCCGGTGTGAGCACGAACTCCCGGCCGGTCAGCTCCGGCAGAGTCTGCGTCACCGAGTCGGGCGACGCGTTGAACACGACGAGGGCACCGTCCAGGGCAGGGTCCGCGTCGTCACCGACGAGGTCGTCGATGAGCATCACGATGACGCCGGGCGCGGCATCCGTCCCGGGGAACGTGACCTTCTGCGTGATGCGCTCCGCCGATCCGAGCCGCAGCAGACCCACCTCTTCGCGCACGCGAAGCAGGTCGAGCGCCGCCGCCTCGGCCGCCTGGATGTCCGCCGCGGCGGGCTTGAGTGCCGGGTTCGCCAGCAGCGGTGCCATGGCCGGCCACTTCGACTGGTTGTCCGCGGCCATCGGCAGACCGGAGCCGAAGGTCGACTCCTGGCCGGTCCAGTCGATGCGGTTGAACCAGTCGCCCGAGTTGTAACTGTTGCGGTCGAGCGACTTCGAGCGCAGCAGCTCGGTGCCGGCGTGCCAGAACGACAGACCCTGCGAGAGCGTCGCCGTCCCGAGCATGAGCGTGTTCATGCGCACGCGGTCGGCCATCGCCGTGCCGACGGGCAGCTTGAAGACGGCGAGGTCGTACAGCGTCTCGTTGTCGTGCGCGTCGACGTAGTTGACGACCTCGTCGGGCTCGTCGGCGTAGCCGGCGGGCGACCCGTTGTAGTCGATCTGGTCGCCGCGGCGGGTCTGCCCGTCGGACGCGGTGAATTCGAAGTCCCGCAGGTTGCCCGCCAGCCCGACCTTCACGAGGTCGGTCGCGTGCCCGAGGTCGGCGAGCGCCTGCTCGGCCGACCCGTTGATCGGGTCGCCGTTGGGGTCGGTGCCCAGACCCGTACCGTAGCCCTGCCGGAAGGTCGAGCCGGAGTCGACGGGGCTCCCCCCGTGCACCCCGTCCCGCAGGCGGTCGTTGAACGTGCCGATGCCCGTTCCGCCGAGCTGACCCTGCGTCGCCTGCTCGAAGCGCGCGTTGTTCGCGACCTCGCCGAAGTTCCAGCCTTCGCCGTAGAGGTGGACGGCCGCCCCGTCGACGCCATCGACGTCGACCGTGAGCTCGTCGAGCGCGGCCCGCACCGCGAGCATGTTGTCACGCGAGTGGTGACCCATGAGGTCGAAGCGGAACCCGTCGACCTTGTAGTCGCGCGCCCACGTGACGACGGAGTCGACCATGAGCTTCTCGGCGGCCACGTGCTCGGTCGCCACGTTCTGGCAGCACGTCGAGGTCTCGACGCCGCCCGCCGCGTTGAGACGGTGGTAGTAGCCGGGAACGACTCTGTCGAGGACCGACCTGTCGCCCTGACCCGACTGCGCCGTGTGGTTGAACACCTTGTCGAGGACGACCTGCAGTCCGATGTCGTGCAGCGCACCCACCATCTCGCGGAACTCCGCGACCCGCGCGCCGCCCGCGGGGTCGACCGCGTACGAGCCCTCAGGCGTCGAGAAGTGGAACGGGTCGTAGCCCCAGTTGAAGCCGTCCGCATCGCGGATCTCGTTGATGCACGCCTGCTGCTCCGCCGAATCGGGGGCGAACGAGGCGAGGTCGCACGCGGGCACGGCCTGCTCCGAGCGGCGCTCCTCGATCGTCGCGATGTCGAACGTCGGCAGCAGGTGCACCGTGTTGATACCCGCCTCGGCGAGCTGGCGCAGCTGCTGCGTCCCCGTGCTGTCGCGCGTGAAGGCGCGGTAGGTGCCGCGCTCGTCCTCCGGCACCGTGGCGTCGCCGATCGAGAAGTCGCGCACGTGCAGCTCGTAGATGGCGCGGTCGACCGCCTTCTCGATGACGGGCGCCTCGGTCTCGGCCCACTGCTGCGGCTGCCACGTCGTCGACGCGAGATCGACCGCGACCGAGCGCGTCGAGTTCGTCGTCAGCGCATGCGAGTACGGGTCGGTGACGGTGTTCGTCTCGACCTCTCCCGTCGAAGGCACGTACACCTCGACCTCCCATAGATACTGCGCGCCCTGCGCGACATCGCGGCCGGCGCTCCAGACTCCGGAGGCCTCGTCCGCCGTCGCGGGAACACGCGTCGGTTCGCCCGCGCCGCTCGCGGGCCAGACCAGCAGCGCGACCGACTGCGCCGTGGGGGCGAACAGCGCGAAGCGCTCGTCGGCGGCATCCCACGTGACGCCGAGCGTCTCGCCTTCCAGGCCGTCGGCGTGCACGTCGTCGATGACGCCCGGCAGCTGCAGACCGGTGAATGCCGTCGCGGCGTCGCCGTTGCGCTGCAGCACATGGAGCTGCTGCGTGAGCAACCCGCGCACATCGTCGCGATCGGTGCCGACGAGGCGGAGTGCGAGTGCGGCGGCGAGGTGCGGGAACCGCGCCTTCTCGTCGTCGGTCAGGCCCGCGGGGTCGTACTCGAGCGCGACCTCCGCGTCGGCCCCGGTAACGGTGCCGTCCGCGAGCGCGAGGTTCGCGGCATCCGAGCCGTACAGCGTCCACTCGATGTCGGCAGGATCGGCGCCGCCGAGAAGCGATGTCGGCCACGCGATCGTCTGCTCGCTGACCCAGTGGCCGCGCAGCTCGCCGGTGCCCGCGAGCGGCGGGTCGGTCACCTCGATCTCGAGGATGTGCGTCGCGAGCGTGTAGCGGAACACGACCAGCTTGCCGGCGGTCGCGCTGAACGCGATGTTCGCGCCGTCGCGTACACCGCCCTGACCGTAGTTCTCGTCCCAGCTGAGACCGTGCGCGACCTTCAGCTCGTACGAGCCCGTCGGAATGTCGCTCGTCGAGAACTCGTAGACGCCGTCCCCGTCGCCGTCCTGCGCGAAGGTCACCATGCAGTCCGGCGACCAGTCGGCGGGGCAGCCGAGCTCGGACTGGAAGCTGCCCGGCAGCGTCACGATCGGGCCCTCCGCCGTTGACGAGAACACGTGCGTCCGGGGGTCGTAGGAGAACGTGATGGAGCCGCCGCCGTGCGAGTAGGAGACATTGGCTCCATCGGGCACACCGTTCACGCCGTAGTTGACATCCCACGTGCCGCCGATCGCGACCTTGTACTCGTAGTCGCCCGCGGGCAGCTCGAACGTCCCCTGATACACGCCGTCGTCGCGCAGCGTGAGCGCAGCGGCGGCGCAGTCGGGCTGCCAGTCGCCGGGGCACCCCATCTCGCTGTTGTGGTTGCCGGGCACCGTGACGAGGTCACCGGTGCCGGGACCCGGATCGATCGGCGTCGTCGTGACGGCGTTGCCGACGGACGCGTACGTCGACGCCGCCGTGCGGTCGCCCGCGGCATCCGTCGTCACCGCCCGGTACTCCAGGAGCGTGCCGGTCGCCAGGCCCGCGACGTCGTGGAACACGCGCGGACCTGTCGACTCGGCCGTGCCGAGCGCGTGCCAGTCGTCCGCGCCGACGATGCGCCACGCGAAGCTCGTCTCGTTCCACGCCGTCACGTCGAGTTCGGCGGTGACGGGCGAGACGCCGGTCACTCCCGCACCGGGCGCGGGCGCCGCAAGCGTCAGCGTCGCATCGGCGTCGCCCACCTCACGGTCGGCGCGCCACACGACGGCGCTGCGCGCCGGCACGGTGACGGATGCCGCGGCCGCCGCATCCGCGCTGATCGCCGTCGCGTCGCCATAGAGCGTCTCGTATGCGGCATCCGGAGTCAGCGTCGTGAGCTCGACGGTCTTCGCGGCCCCCGTGTTGTTGACGGCGACGAGGTGCTCGATCCTCTCGTCGCGGTCGACGCGCGAGAACGCGTAGATGCCGGGCGACTGGTCGACGTACAGCTCGTACTGCGCGCCGTCGCTCAGAGCGGGCGTCGTGGTTCGCAGCGCTGCCAGCTCGGCGATGAGGTCGTACAGCGGTGCGGTGGTGTCGTAGCGATCGACGGAACCGACCGTCTCGCCGGTCAGCAACGCCTGCCCCGTGTACTCGTCGACCTGGCTCGCGAACAGCGACTGCCGCGCGCTCTTGTCGTTGCCGGGATCGGCGCCCGCGAAGCCCTGCTCGTCGCCGTAGTACACGACCGGCTGCCCGCGCGTGAGGAACATGATCTCGTGCGCGAGACCGGTGCGGTCGAGCGGGTCGTCGCTGCCGCGGAGCAGGTAGCCGATCCGGCCCATGTCGTGGTTGCCGAGGAAGGTCGGCAACGCCGTCGCGGAGCTGCCCGGCGTCGTGTAGTAGTCGTCGCCGTCGAAGAGGTACTCGAGCGCCGTCGCCCAGTTGCTGCCCGACGCGAAGGCGGCCACCTGCGCCTGGAAGGTGAAGTCGAGGACGCTGTTCATGTCGGTCTTGCGCACGTACGGCGACAGGAGCGTCGGGTCGGCGTCATAGACCTCGCCGAACATGAAGAAGTCGGGCTTGCCCTGCGCGTGGGCGTAGTCGAGGACCTCGGTGCTCCAGCGCTCCCAGAACTCGAAGTTGACGTGCTTGACGGTGTCGATGCGGAACCCGTCGATGCCGAGGTCGATCCACTGCTGGTACACGTCGACGAAGCCGTTCACGACGGTCGGGTGCTCCGTCATGAGGTCGTCGAGGCCGTCGAAGTCCCCGTACGTGACGGACTCGCCCGACCACGTCGAGTTGCCGCGGTTGTGGTACAGCGTCGGGTCGTTGAGCCACGCAGGCACCTTGACGTCCTGGTCGGCCTCGGCGATGACGGGCGTGTAGGGGAAGGATGCCGCGGCGTCCAGCGCCGGGAAGGTGTCGCCGCCCGCGAAGTCGGCGGGATCGAAGACGTTGCCGTCCGCGTCGCGGTAGGGGCTCGTCGCCTGGTCGATGTAGGAGTACTGGTCCTCGGCGTAGTCGATGACGTCGGCCGTGTGATTCGTGATGATGTCGAAGTACACGTCGATGCCGCGATCGTGCGCCTCGCCGATGAGCGCTTCGAGCTCCTCGTTCGTGCCGAGGTGCGGATCGAGCTGCGTGAAGTCGGTCACCCAGTAGCCGTGGTAGCCGGCGCTGGCGTTCGCACCCTCGCCCTGCACGGGACGGTTCTTGAAGCTCGGCGTGAGCCAGATCGCCGTGGTGCCCAGGCCCTCGATGTAATCGAGGCGGTCGCGCAGACCCTGGATGTCGCCGCCCTGGTAGAACCCCTTGTCTGTCGGGTCGAAGCCGTGGGCCATGCGATCGCCGTCGAGGCCGCCCGTGTCGTTGGCCGTGTCGCCGTTCGCGAATCGGTCGGTCAGGACGAAGTAGAAGACCTCGTCGGCGCCGGGCTGGCGCACGGGAGCGGCCGCGAGCGCGTCGTCCTCCGCGGTGTAGTCGCCACCGAGGGCGACCGGCTCGACGCCGACGCGCTTCGTGTTGTCATCGAAGACGAAGCGCAGCTGGGCGGGGCCTGCGACGGTGAGCGGGATGTTGCCATCGCCGCCGTCGAGCCCGTACGACTCCTCCCACGAGTCGTTCAGTGCGACCTTGTACTCGTACGACCCGATCGGCACCTCGAACTCGGCCGCGTACACGCCGTCGGCGTCGGTCGGAGTCAGCTCGGTGGCCGGGCATTCCGGCTGCCAGTCGCCGGGGCAACCGAGCTCGTCCTGCAGGCTGCCGACGAGCGCGACGGTGCGCTCGGCGGCGGCCGCCGGGGCGATCGCGACGATCCCCCCGGTCAGGATCAGGGCGGCTGCGGCGAGGATCGCGGCGGAACGGCGGACACGTGCGGCGGTCGGCTTCGACACGGGGACTCCTGGGGAGAAGGGCACGACGATATGCCCGGTGGTGCGCTGTGTCGTCGACGCTATCAACTCGACCATCAAAACTGCAAGCGCTTACATTATGAGAATTCCCTCATTTTACGGATGCCGACGCACGCCGCACGCCGTCATCGCGCAGGTTCTCGCAATCGCTTGCAGACGCATGACCACGTCTCGGTCCGGCCCGCGCTCGCCGACGTCCTCAGAGGCGCTCGATGAGCGTCGCGTTGGCGAGTCCGCCGCCCTCGCACATGGTCTGCAGCCCGTAGCGCCCGCCGGTCGCCTCGAGGTGGGCGACGAGCGTGCCTAGCAGCCGTGTCCCCGATGCGCCGACGGCGTGTCCGAGTGCGATCGCGCCGCCCCACGGGTTGAGCTTCGCCGGGTCGGCGCCCAGCTCCTCCGCCCACGCCAGCGGCACCGAGGCGAAGGCCTCGTTCACCTCGTACGCGTCGAGGTCGTCGATCGACAGGCCGCTGCGCTCGAGGATCCGCCGCGTGGCGGGAATGGGACCGGTGAGCATCAGGAGCGGATCGTCGCCGACGACGGCGAACGAGTGGAAGCGCGCGCGGGGCGTGAGCCCGAGCTGCGCGGCACGGTCGGCACTCATGATGAGGGCGGCGGATGCGGCATCCGTCAACGGCGACGAGTTGCCCGGCGTGATCCGCCACTGAAGCTCCGGAAAGCGCGCGGCGAGCGCGTCCGTGCGGAACGCCGGGTGCAGGCCGGCGAGGCCCTCGACCGTGGTCCCGGCGCGGATCGTCTCGTCGAACGCGACGGCCTCGGCTGCGTCCGGTGGCAGCACCGGGAGCAGCTGGGAGTCGAAGCGACCGGACGCCACGGCATCCGCCGCCCGCCGATGCGACTCGGCGGAGAATGCGTCGAGCTCCTCGCGGGAGAAGCCCCACTTGTGCGCGATGAGCTCGGCCGAGACCCCCTGGTTGACGAGCCCCTCGGGATAGCGCGCAGCGAGACCCGGAGAGGGTGCTCCCCCGTGTGCCGAGGATCCCAGCGGTACGCGGCTCATCGACTCCACTCCGGCAGCGATGACGATGTCGTATGCGCCGGCGATCACGCCCTGCGCGGCGAAGTGCGCGGCCTGCTGGCTCGATCCGCACTGGCGGTCGATCGTGGTCGCGGGCACGCTCTCGTCGAAGCCGGCGGCGAGCACCGCCTGCCGCCCGATGTTCAGCGACTGGTCGCCGACCTGGCTGACGCATCCCATGATCACGTCGTCGATCTGCCGCGACTCGAGGCCGTTCCGCTCGAGCAGCGCGGTGAGCACGCCCGCGGCGAGGTCGACCGGGTGGACGCCGCTCAGCGCGCCGCCCGGCTTGCCGCGGCCGGAGGGCGTGCGGACAACGTCGACGATGACGGCATCCTTCAGGGCAATGCTCACCCCTCCGCCTCCTCGGCCCGCGTCGCGACCTCGAGCACGGCGGTGTTCGCGACATAGCCCTCGATGTGCCGCTCGTCCGGCCCGTTGTACTCCGACAGCGGACGGATGAGCGCGTTCGATGCCGCCTGCTCCATGATGTGCGCGGTCCACCCGGTCACCCGCGCCGCGACGAACAGCGGCGTGAAGGTGAGCGTGTCGAAGCCGATCAGGTTGTAGGCCGGGCCCGACGGGTAGTCGAGGTTCGGGTAGATGCCCTTGCGGCTGACGAACTCCGACTCGAGCGTGTCGTAGAGGGCCGCGACGTCCGGCCGATCGTAATGCTCGACGAGCGTGTCGAGCGCGGCCTTCATCGTCGGCACGCGCGAGTCGCCGCGCTTGTAGACGCGGTGGCCGAAGCCCATGATCTTGCGCTTCTCGGCGAGTGCGGCATCCAGCCACTCGGCCACGTTCTCGGCCGCGCCGATCTCATCGAAGATGTGCAGCACGGCCTCGTTCGCGCCGCCGTGCAGCGGCCCCTTGAGTGCGCCGATCGCCGCGACCACAGCCGAGTAGAGGTCGCTCAGGGTCGAGGTCACGACGCGCGCGGTGAACGTCGACGCGTTGAACGAATGCTCCGCGTACAGGATCATCGACCGGTTGAACGCGTCGACGACGACGGGATCGGCCTCGTGGCCGAATGTCAGCCACAGGAAGTTGGCCGCGTAGTCGAGGTCGTCGCGTGACTCCACCGGCTCGAGGCCCCGGCGACGGCGCTGGCCGTACGCCACGATCGCGGGCAGTGCGGCGAACAGACGGATGCTGCGCGCCAGGTTCTCCTCCGCGCTGCCGCTCGCGTCGAGCACCGAGCCCGAGCCCGCGAGGTCTTTCGCGCCGATGAGGCTGACCGCCGTGCGCACTTCGTCCATCGGGTGGGCGTCGAGCGGCACGTGGTCGATGACGGCGCGGACGTCGGGCGCGAGCGAGCGGTACTGACGCTCGACGGCGCGCAGGCGCGCGAGCTCGACCTCGGTCGGCAGCTCGCCGTGCCACAGCAGGTAGGCGACCGCCTCGAACGACTGCGTGGCGGCGAGCTCCTGCACCGGGTAGCCGCGATACAGCAGCGAGTTGGTCTCGGGGTTGACCTTCGAGACCGCCGTGTAGTCGACGACGACTCCCGCGAGGCCCTTCTTGATGTCGGTCTCGGTCATGTCGGGTCCTTTCTTGTGCTCCCTGTCGCAATCCGCGGGTGCGACCGGCGTGTTGTGACAGGCGAGCGGAGGGTGTCAGCGCTGAATCTGGAAGTTGAAGACGTTGGTGTCGAAGTGGTTGTACTGCTCGTAGTCGATCAGGTCGTACAGTTCGGCGCGGTGCTGCATCTCGCCCAGCTTCGAGGTCAGGTGCCCCTCGTCCGTGAGCGTATCGAGGGCTCGGGATGCCGCACCCATCGCGATCCGCAGGAGCGAGACGGGCCAGATCACGATGTTCACGCCGACATCGCGCAGCTGGTCGACGCTGAACAGGTCGGACTTCCCGAACTCCGTCATGTTGGCGAGGATCGGCACGTCGATCGCGGCCCGCACCGCCGCGAACTCCTCGAGCGAACGCATCGCCTCGGGGAAGATGGCGTCGGCTCCGGCATCCACCAGCGCCTTCGCGCGGTCGATCGCGGCATCCATCCCCTCGACCGCCCGGATGTCGGTGCGCGCCATGATGAGGAAGTTCGGGTCGCGACGGGCATCGGATGCCGCGCGGATGCGCTTGACCGCGGTGTCCTCGTCGACGACGGACTTGCCGTCGAGGTGCCCGCAGCGCTTGGGGTTGATCTGGTCCTCGATGTGCGCGCCGGCAAGGCCCGCGTCTTCGAGGGTCTGGATCGTGCGCGCGACGTTCATCGGCTCGCCGAACCCGGTGTCGGCGTCGATGATGGCCGGCAGGTCGGTCATCCGGGAGATCTGGTGTCCCCGGAGTGCCACCTCGGTGAGGGTCGTCAGGCCGATGTCGGGAAGCCCGAGGTCGGCGCTGAGCACCGCCCCCGAGATGTAGACGCCCTCGAAGCCCTTGCGTTCGATGAGCCGGGCGCTGAGCGGGTTGAACGCGCCGGGCAAACGCAGCAGCTCCCCGCTCGCGAGCCGCTCGCGGAGCATCCGCCGCTTCTCGGCCGCCGTCACTTTCGAGTACAGCATCAGCGACCCCCCGTCGCGCGTGCCGTCCGTACCGTTCTCAGGACCGAACTCGCCCCACGGCCGCGCACCCGGCGTGTCGCGGGTTCGGACGAGGAAGCGTCCTGAGAACGGTACGCCGAGCGATCGAGAGCCGACATCAGAACAGGCCCTTCGGAGCGGGAGCGCCGGCGAGCACGCCGGGCTTGGCGACGATCGTGAGCTGCTGCACCTCGTCGGCCGTGAGCTCGGGCAGGCGCTGGGCGAGGTCGAGGAATCGCTCGATCTCCTCCGGCGTGAGCACCGGCTCGGCGAGGATCCGGAACTTGCGGATGTAGTCCTCGCGCGCGAACGGCCGCGCCCCGAGGGGGTGGGCGTCGGCGACGGCGATCTCGTCCTCGACGACGGAGCCGTCCGTGAGGCGGATCTCGACGCGACCGCCGAACGCCTTCTCGTTCGGGTCGTCGGAGTGGTAGCGGCGCGTCCACTCGGCATCCTCTGCCGTCGTGATCTTGTGCCAGAGCTCGACGGTGTCGGCGCGGGACGCGCGCTCGGGAGCGTACGAGTCGACGTGGTGCCAGCCGCCGTCCTGCAGCGCGACGGCGAAGATGTACGGGATCGAGTGGTCGAGCGTCTCGCGGCTCGCCGCGGGGTCGTACTTCTGCGGGTCGTTCGCGCCGGAGCCGATCACGTAGTGGGTGTGGTGAGAGGTGTGCAGCACGATCGCCTCGACGTTCGCAGGGTCGCGAAGGGCCGGGTTCTCGTCGCCGAGCTTGCGGGCGAGGTCGATCCACGCCTGCGCCTGATACTCGGCCGAGTGCTCCTTCGTGTAGGAGTCGAGGATGCCGCGCTTGGCCTCGCCGTCGCCGGGAAGCGGCACTTCGTACGCCGCGTCGGGACCATCCAGCATCCACGCGATGACGCCGTCCTCGCCCTCGTAGATCGGGCTCGGCGAGGTCTCGCCGCGCATCGCACGGTCGACGGCCTCCACCGCCAGCTTGCCGGCGAAGGCCGGGGCGTGCGCCTTCCACGTCGAGATCTCGCCCTTGCGGCTCTGGCGCGTCGCGGTGGTGGTGTGCAGGGCCTGACCGACGGCCTGGTAGATCGTCTCGACATCGAGGCCGAGCAGGGTGCCGATACCGGCGGCCGCCGAGGGCCCCAGGTGGGCGACGTGGTCGATCTTGTGCTTGTGCAGGCAGATCGCGCGCACCAGGTCGATCTGGATCTCGTACCCGGTCGCGAGTCCGCGCACGAGGGCCGGGCCGTCGGATCCGACGTGCTGCGCGACCGCGAGGATCGGCGGGATGTTGTCGCCGGGGTGCGAGTAGTCGGCCGCGAGGAAGGTGTCGTGGTAGTCGAGCTCGCGCACCGCGACGCCGTTCGCCCACGCCGCCCACTCCGGCGACGTGCGGCGCTCGAGTGGGCAACCGAACACGGTCGCTCCGTCGCCGCCGACCGAGACGGCGTGGTCGAGCGCCTGCTGGCGCGCCGCGCTCACGGGCGCGCGGGTGAGGGATGCCGCAGCGACCGCCGCGTTGTCGATGACCCGGTTGACGATCATGTCGACGACGTCGGGCTCGACGGCGACGGGGTCGGCGGCGACCTCGGCGATGCGCCAGGCGAGCTGGCCCTCGCGGGCGAGGTTCTCGTCGCTGCGGTGGACGCGGAGGTGGTGGATGACGGTCATGTCGTGCCTTTCATGTGCGCGGCCCTTCGACGAGTTCGGGAACCGGACCCCCGGTCGCTGAGCTTGTCGAAGCGTCGACGGAGTCGAGGATGCTGGTGAGTGCGTTGTGCAGGTGCACGTGGGTGGCGTGGGCGGCGAGCTCGGCATCCCTCGCCGCGACGGCGGACGCGATCAGCCGGTGCTCGGCGACGGAGGCCGCGAGTCGGTCGGGGTTGTCGCGCGCCAGCCGACGCACGCGGACGAGATGGGTGCGGATCGTCCGCAGCGCCGACGCGAGGTAGTCGTTGGCGATCGCGGCGCCGACGGCGGCGTCGAAGCGGGCGATGAGCGCGTAGTACGCATCCATCGCCGCCGGCCCGTCGACCGAGGCGGTGGCGAACTCGGCGGCGAGCGACGCGAAGGCCGAGGCGTCGCCGCGCTCGGCCGCGAGGCGTGCGGCGGTCTCCTCGAGCGCGCGGCGCACCTCGAACAGCTCCCGGATGTCACCCGCGTCGATGTCGCTCACGACCGTCACCCGAGCCGACTGCTGCACGACGAGTCCGTCGGCGGCCAGGCGGGCGAGCGCTTCGCGCAGCGGCGTGCGGCTGACCCCGAGCCGAGCGGCCTGCTCGACTTCCGCGATCACGGCGCCGGGAGCCAGAGAACCGGACTGGATCTCGTCGAGAAGGGTGTGGTACGCGCGATCACTGGCTCGCATCGACACCTCCCGCTCTGGACTGGCTACGTCCAGTGTATACACAAACGACGAATCTCCGCCACTTCAGCGCCCTTTGCGGCTGTTGGGTATACAGAAAGACCCGACTACTGTCGCCACTCGACGGGACGCAGAGCGCCTCAGGGAGCCGATTCGACCGCGGGAGCGGCGCGCCCCTCGAGCGCCGCGGCAACGGCCTCGAATTCGGCGAGAGCTGCGGTGAGGTCTTCGACGATCTCGCGGGCGATCACCTCGGGCGCGGGGAGGTTGTCGAGGTCTTCGAGCGACTCGTCGCGCAGCCAGGTGATGTCGAGGTTGGCCTTGTCACGTGCCATCAGCTCGTCGTACCCGAAGGAGCGGAATCGCTCGGTCTCAACACGCTCCGCGCGCGTCCGGTCGGGGGCGTAGGCCGCGACGAAGCCGTCGAGGTGGGCGCGGGTGAGCGGGTTCTGCTTGAGCGTGAAGTGCTGGTTGGTTCGCAGATCGTAGATCCAGAGCCGCTCGGTCCACGGCCGCTCGGCGGCGGGCTTCTTGTCGAAGAACAGCACGTTCGCCTTCACGCCCTGCGCGTAGAAGATGCCGGTGGGCAGACGCAGCATCGTGTGCAGATCGAAGTCGCGCAGCATCCGTCGCCTCAGCGTCTCGCCCGCGCCGCCCTCGAAGAGCACGTTGTCGGGGAGCACGACGGCGGCGCGGCCGTTGATGTCGAGGATCGTCGCGATGTGCTGCAGGAAGTTGAGCTGCTTGTTCGAGGTCGTCACGACGAAGTCCTGACGCTCGATCTCGAGGTCTTCGCGCGCCTCGCGCCCGTCGGCGCCGACCATGGTGAGCGACGACTTGCGGCCGAAGGGCGGGTTCGACAGCACGACCGACCACCGGCGCCCGGGATCGGCGATGAGGGCGTCCTTGACCTCGATGAGCGAGTCACCGTTCGCCTCGCCGATGCCGTGCAGCAGCAGGTTCATGGCGGCCAGGCGAGCCGTGCCGTCGACGAGCTCGGTGCCGTGCGCGAAGCCTTCGTGCAGGTGCCGGCGCTCGGGCGGAGTCATGTCTTCGGCATCCCGCGCCGCGTACTCGTGGGCCGCGAGCAGGAAGCCGCCGGTGCCGCAGGCGGGGTCGGTGACCGAGTCGTGCACGGTCGGGCGGACGCAGTCCACCATCGCGGCGATGATCGGGCGGGGCGTGAAGTACTGGCCGGCGCCGGACTTGATGTCTTCGGCGCCCTTCGCGAGGAGCGATTCGTAGGCGTCGCCCTTGATGTCGGTGCCGGTCTGCGACCACTGCTCGGCGTCGATGAGGTCGTGGATGAGCCGCTTGAGCTTCGCCGGGTCCTGGATGCGGTTCTGCGCCTTGCGGAAGATCGTGCCGAGGGTGCCCGGTTCGCGGGCGAGCCCTGTGAGGATGCGGGTGTACTCGATCTCGAGCTCGACGCCGTCGGCGTCGAGCAGGCGCTGCCACGAATACTCCTCGGGCACGATCCGCTCGGGCTTGAGCGGGCGGATCGCGCGCTCGTGCGCCATCTTGAGGAACAGCAGGTAGGTGAGCTGCTCGGTGTAGTCGATCGTGCCGACGCCGTCGTCGCGGAGCACGTTCGCGTAGGCCCAGAGCTTGTCGACCAGGCGGCGAGCGTCACTCATGAGGTCTTGCTGCTTCGGAGGTACTTCGATGCCTTGTATTCCGCGACCGCGGCCTTGCTCGACCGATACCGCCCGTCGTTCCCGATGATGGCTTCCAGCCTTCCTCGAGAGGCCGCCTGCTTGAGTGCGAGCAGGCTGAACTCGTCATCCACGAGCGCTTCGAGAGGCACGAACTTCGCCGGCCCCGCGATGTTCGGGATCAGGCGATGCAGATTGTCGACGACCGAACGACTGATCACCTCCGCGAGCGGTGCGTCATCGCCTTCGTCCGACCGCTCCAGCGCCCGCAGGTAGCGGCGTCGCTGCTCCTTGAGGATGATCGCCGGCGGCCATCCCAGCCGAATGAGGAGCAGATTGAGC
>Ga0307505_10000630_pt1 | contig 36905 bp, 31 predicted proteins | sample 23_S_MG_FD_202183 | JGI IMG/M metagenome (GOLD analysis project Ga0307505, IMG submission 202183) | Soil microbial communities from Populus trichocarpa stands in riparian zone in the Pacific Northwest, United States - 23_S | ecosystem: Environmental > Terrestrial > Soil > Riparian zone > Trees...
ACAGACCGAACTGTCTCACGACGTTCTGAACCCAGCTCATGTACCACTTTAACCGGCGAACAGCCGGACCCTTGGGACCTTCTCCAGCCCCAGGATGTGATAAGCCGACATCGAGGTGCCAAACCGCATCGTCGATGTGAACTCTCGGATGCGATAAGCCTGTTATCCCCAGCGTACCTTTTATCCGTTGCGCGATAGCTCGCCCACGCGAGGCTACCGGATCACTACGGCCCACTTTCGTGGCGGCTCGACCTGTCAGTCTCGCCGTCAGGCTGGCTTCTGCCGTTACACTCTATAAGCGCGAGTACCGTCCGCGCTGAGCCAACCTTCGCGCGCCTCCGTTACACTTTCGGAGGCGACCGCCCCAGTCAAACTACCCGCCTGCCACGGTCCTGTATGAGGTGTGCTCACAGCAGTGAGCGCGCCGCACAATCCAGGGTGGTATTTCACTGGCCCCTCCCCTTGAGCTGGCGCCCAAGGATCATCGGGTCCCACCTATGCTACACAGTATTGTGCAGCGGGCAATGACAAGCTGTAGTAAAGGTGCATGGGGTCTTTTTGTCCTGTCGCGGGGACTCGGAATCCTCACCGAGACTGCAATTTCGCCGAGCACGTGGTCGAGACAGTGCCCAAGTCGTTACGCCATTCGTGCAGGTCGGAACTTACCCGACAAGGAATTTCGCTACCTTAGGACCGTTATAGTTACGGCCGCCGTTTACCGGGGCTTCGGCTCATGGCTTCGACCTTACGGTCTGACCACTCCCCTTAACCTTCCGGCACCGGGCAGGCGTCAGTGCGTATACGGCGCCTTACGCGGCTTCGCACGCACCTGTGTTTTTGCTAAACAGTCGCTTGGGCCGATTCACTGCGACCAGAGCGCGCGTCTACCGCGAGGGTAGCTACACACTCTGGCACCCCTTCTTCCGAAGTTACGGGGTCAGTATGCCGAGTTCCTTGACCACGTTTCACTCGTTCACCTGAGGCTGCTCGCCTCGCCCACCTGTGTCGGTTTACGGTACGGACGCTTCCCTGACTCCCCACCCGGCTTTTCTTGCCCGCCGACTCCACTCACCTTGACCGTCGCCTTGCGGCTCGGGTCTCGGCATCAGGTCTCGGCGCTTGCGCGCCTACGCCCTTACATGGTCAATCCACTCCGACCACGTGAGCTTCGTTCCGGGGTCCCCCGGTGGTTCATCGTCAAAGAAGCGGGGCCGGAATCTCAACCGGCTGTCCATCGTCTACGCCTCTGCGGCCTCGACTTAGGGTCCGCCTCACCCCGCGCTGATTGCCATGGCGCGGGAACCCTTAGGCTTACGGTGTCCAAGGTTTTCACTTGGATTTGCGCGTACTCATTCCGGCATCCTCACTTCTCGCCGCTCCACCCCTCGTTTCCACGGGAGCTTCACTGCAACGAGAACGCTCTCCTACCCCGCACACTAGGTGTGCAGGCCAAGCTTCGGCGGGCCGCTTAATCCCGACCATTCTCGGCGCGTTTCCGCTGGACGAGTGAGCTATTACGCACTCTTTAAAGGAATGGCTGCTTCTAAGCCAACCTCCTCGCTGTCACGGCAGAAACACATCCTTCGCTATACTCAGCGGCCACTTCGGGGCCTTAGCTGTGGCTCTGGGTTCTTTCCCTCTCGCCGCTGGACATTATCGCCCAGCGACTGCCTCCCGAGGTCCATCGGTCAGGTATTCGGAGTTTGGTTGGGGTTGGTAGGAGCTACGCTCCCCCGCGCCCATCCAGTCGCTCTACCCCCTGCCGACATACGGCCTTGCGGCCAGCCTCGAGGCTCTACCTCAATAGATTTCGGAGAGAACCAGCTATCTCCAGGCTTGATTGGTCTTTCACCCCTACCCACAAGTCATCCGAACGGTTTTCAACCCATACCGGTTCGGGCCTCCACTGGGTGTTACCCCAGCTTCACCCTGCTCATGGGTAGATCGCCCTGGCTTCGGGTCTACCCCCAAGAACTCCACACGCCCTCGTTACAGGACTCGCTTTCGCTGTGGCTCCGCTGGTGACCAGCTTAGCCTCGCTCTTGAGGAGTAACTCGCCGGATCATAATGCAAAAGGCACGCAGTCAGACGCCCTAGAGACCGAAGCCCCTAGTCATCCTCCTACCGCTTGTAAGCGTACGGTTTCAGGCTCTCTTTCACTCCCCGCACAGGGGTGCTTTTCACCTGTCCCTCACGGTACTCGTCCACTATCGGTTATACAGGAGTCTTTAGCCTTGGAGGGTGGTCCCCCCAGCTTCACGCCCGGATCCTCGTACCGGGCGTTACTCAGGAACTCCACTAACCACAGTCCCTCGCCGTCACCTACCGGGCTCTCACCGTCTCTGGCGCTCCATTCCAGGAGACTTCAGCTGGCTTCACTGTGATCGTCTGTGGGTCCTACAACCCCGTGCCCACAAGGAGCACGGTTTGGGCTCCGCCGATTTCGCTCGCCGCTACTCTCGGTATCTCGGTTGATTTCTCTTCCTCACGGTACTGAGATGTTTCAGTTCCCGTGGTTCGCTTCTGGTCCGAAGACCAGATGATCGGGTGTGACCCCGACCGGGTTTCCCCATTCGGCCACCCAAGGATCACTGGCTGTGTGCGCCTCCCCTTGGCTTTTCGCAGCTTACCGCGGCCTTCATCGCCTCTGTATACCCAGGCATCCCCCGTACGCTTTCGTTCGCTTGACTACATGATCCCGTAGTTCAAGCAAAGCACGCGCTTGTTACTTGCGAAACGCATCTATCACTCTCGAATCGGTGCGAGCCCGGCAGTTTGCACCACCGAGTCCGCCTTGCGCTCGAAAAGGATTTCGTTTCCCACGATCTACCTGTTCCATCACTTTTCAAACAGCGGTTTGCCTCGACGGATTTTCTCGCGGGCAGCCTTCAATCCTAAAATGATTTCGCGCTCTTTTCAAGTCATGCAGCTTGAACAACGGCTTGAAAAGCAGCTTCAAAAGCAGCTTCAAAAGCAGCTTCAAAAGCAGCTTCAAAAGCAGCTTCACCAAACTGCCGTTTGAAGGGCACGCAGAATACAAAGACCGTTGACCCAGTTCAACCCCGCTTTCGCCGACGCGATCGGCGGAAAAACCTGATGCCGAGCCGAGCCACCGCAGACCGCGCGGTCGTCTCCCCGAAGGGCGCGCGACGCTGGCAGCAGGGCCATCCGTGGATCTTCCGCAGCGACGTGCTCGAGCGCCCGGCGTCGCCTGCCGGCGCCGTTCGGGTCTACGACCAGCGCGGCAAGCCGCTCGGCGTCGCGCTCTGGAGCCCGCGCTCGGAGATCAGCCTCCGCCTGCTCGACCGCGACCCGGAGGCCGCGCTCGACGATGCGTGGTGGCTGGCCCGCATCACCGCATGCGCCGAGCGCCGAGCGCCGCTGCGCGAGGTCGCCAGCGCCTACCGGCTCGTGCACGGCGAGGGCGACGGCATCCCCTCGTTGATCTGCGACCGCTATGATCGCTGGGTGGTGCTCCAGATCATGAGCGCGGGGCTGGAGCAGTTCCGCGACCAGATCGTGTCCGCCGTGGTCGCCGCGACCGGCGCCGCCGGCGTGCTCGCGCGGAACGACGTGCCGCTGCGCCAGAAGGAGGGACTCTCGCCGCTGACCGAGCTGCTCGCGGGCGAGGTGCCGCGCTCCATCGAGATCCTGGAGCACGGCGTGCGCTACCTGGCCGCGCCGTGGGACGGGCAGAAGACCGGCGCCTTCCTGGACCAGCGCGAGAACCGCGCGCTCATCGGCGCCCTCGCGCGCGGCCGCGCGCTGGACTGCTTCAGCTACCATGGCTCCTTCGCGCTGCACCTGGCGCGGCGCGCCGAGCAGGTGGTCGCGCTCGACGCGTCGGCGGCGGCGCTCGAGCGCGCGCGCGCGAACGCCGCGCGCAACGGCCTGACGAACCTGGAGGCCGTGGAAGCCGACGCCTTCGACTACCTGAAGACGCAGGAACGCGCCCGCGCCCGGTTCGACACGATCGTCGTGGATCCGCCGGCGTTCGCGAAGAGCCGGAGCGCGCTGCCGGCGGCAATCCGCGGCTACAAGGAGATCAACCTGCGCGCGATGCGGCTGCTCGCACCTGGCGGATTGCTGTTCACGGCGAGCTGCAGCTTTCACCTCTCGAAGGCGGACTTCCTCGAGATGCTCCAGGACGCGGCGGCCGACTCCGGACGGCGCATGGTGCTCCGCGACCTGCGCGGGCAGCCGCTCGACCATCCCGAGGTGCTCACGATTCCCGAGACGGGCTACCTCAAGGGCGCGCTGCTGGAGGCGGCCGACTGATGTCCACCAGCGCCGCGGTTCGCCGGACCCTGCTCCTGGTGCTGGTGCTCAACGCCGTGGTGACGCTCATCAAGCTGGCGGTCGGCATCCGCCGCGACTCGCTCACCGTGATCGGGGCGGGGCTCGAGTCGGCGCTGGACCTCACGAACAACTTCATCGCGCTGTCGCTGGTGGCCGTCGCGCACCGCGCCGCCGACGAGGAGCACCCGTACGGGCACTCGAAGTTCGAGACGCTGGGCACGCTCGTCGTCGTCGGGTTCCTCTCGATCTCGTGCTTCGAGCTCCTGCGGCAGGGCGCGCTCTCGCTCATGCGCGGCTCCACCGGGATGGCCGCGAGCCCGGGTGACCTCGCCGCGGTGGCCTCGACGCTGATCATCAACGCGTTCGTGGTGGCGTACGAGTCGCGCCGCGGGCGCGAGCTCGGCAGCCAGCTGCTCATCGCCGACGCAGCGCACACGCGCACCGACATCATGGTCACCCTGCTCGCGATCGCTTCGCTGTGGCTCTCGCGCTACAACCTGCCGCGGGTGGATGGCGCGCTCGCGATCGTCGTGGCGATCGTGATCGCCTGGACCGGCTGGAAGATCCTGCGCGCCAGCATCCCCGTGCTGGTGGACGAGCGCGCGGTCGAGGCCACGCAGCTCCGCGCGCTGGCGGGATCGGTAGAAGGGGTGCTGGAGGTGCGGGAGATCCGGTCGCGCGCCGCGGGATCGAAGGCGTTCGCGGAGGTCACCATCGCGGTGAGCGGAGCAGCCACCGTGGACGAGGCGCACGCGCTCGCCGATGAGGTGGAGCGGATCGTGGCGGAGCGGCTCGGCGGCGGGCACGTGACGGTGCACATCGAGCCCAAGTAGTTCTGGAGTAATCCCAGAAACTGCAGAGGCGGTCGCATCTCGCGCTTGCGTGCCCGAAGTCGGCTCCCCTTATTGGTCGCCCATGGCCACTCGCGCAGCCCGATCGCTCCGACACGAGTACGGGTTGTACATCGAGCAGGAGATCGAGAACTACAAGGAATCGATCCCGCGCGCGGCCATCCTCGCCATCGGCGACGAGGCGGCGGCGCGGCTCGCGTCCGAGTCCCAGTTCGTGCTCACCGAGCTCCTCCTCCTCGAGGAGGTGGACCGGATCATCTTCAAGCGCCTGCGGCTGCCGATGTACGACACCTGGCGGCGCAAGCGCATGAAGCTGCACGACGAGATGCGCCGCCCCGAGCACTGGGGATTGCACGCGGATGACGCCGTGGTGCGCACCATCGCTGCCGCGCACGCCAGCAGCAGCCACGTCCTCCTGGCGGGCGGCGCCGAACGGTCCGCGCTCTTCCTCGCGGCGAACGGTTGCGAGGTCACCACGATCGGGGACGAGTACGAGGCGGTGGAGCGCGTGATGCGCGCGGCCCTGCAGGCCGGACTCGGCGAGCGGGTGCACGCCCTGACCGACGAGCTCACGCAATACCACCCATCGAGTCCGCTGCACGCGGTGGTCTGCTCGCACCCGACACTCGATGCCCTGGCGCCGGCCGACCGCGCTCGCGTGATCGAGGTGCTGCAGAGCGCGACCCGCGACGGGGGCGTGCACCTGGTGGAAACCATCGTGGCGGGGAGCGCGGCCATCGAGGAGCTTCGGTCCCGGTACGCGGGCTGGACCATATCTATTGAAGCGGACCGAAGCGACACGCAGGTCTTTTTCGCGCGCAAGGATCGGGAGCGAGCCGTTTCACACTGACACGGCTGACGCGAATCGCTCCGTGTCGCGACGCGACACCGGCCGGCTTCCGGCTGCCATGCGATTCTCGCAAGGTGTTGAACAGCAACAACTTGTGAACTGCGGTCCTGTGGCATCACCGCTGCTATGTGGGCCCGTGCCTTCCGCGCTCGCGAAGAAGGCGGGGTGGGCGGCGACCGTTCTCGTCGCCCCCCCGACCCGAGGCGGTAGCCACACCGGAGTTCCCACCATGAAAGCCGCAGCCAGGACACAGTCGCAGGAGCCCGTCGGCATCGTCATCGCCGTGAAGCCGGCCAGCGACGCCCCCACCGTCTTCAGCGCCTACGTCTGGGGCCCCGCGCCCACCGAGGAAGTGCCGCCGAAGGCGGCCTGACCCAGCCGGGAAGCCAGAAGGCCGACGCAGCCGCGTCGGCCTTTTTTCTTGCGCAGCGACCGGCGCCTCTCCCGTTGGGCGCTCCCTCGGAGATCGGTACGACGCTTGCCCGAGTCAGCCGTAATGACTGTCGAGCACGACTGGGGTGTGCAGCGGGACGCGCTGCTTGGCCAACGGATCTCGGATCTGTCGCTCGCCATCCGCGGAACGCGGGTGGAGCGGCTCGTGGCCCAGCTCTACGGCGAGCTCGACCACGCGGGACTTCGCTATCGCCCGGGAGTGTACCTGAGCGACCAATGGGGGTGCCCCGACGGGACGCCGCTGATCGGCGTGCCCTTCTACCTCGCCGACGAGCGCCTGGAGCGCATCGAAGCCGAGATGTCCCTCTCGGTGGAGTCGGACGACGACGCGATGCGGTACATGCGCCACGAAGCGGGGCATGCCTTCAACTACGCGTTCCGCCTGCACGAGCGGCCGGAGTGGCAGGAGACGTTCGGCGCGTTCCGGAAGCCGTACCGGGATCGCTACCGGGCCGACCCGTTCTCGCGCGACTACGTGCGGCACATCCTCACCTGGTACGCGCAGAAGCATCCCGATGAGGATTTCGCGGAGACCTTCGCCGTCTGGCTCACCCCCGGCTTCGACTGGCGCGCCGAGTACGCGGATTGGCCGGCGCTGCGAAAGCTGGAGTACGTGGACGCGGTGATGCGCGAGATCGCCTCGCTCCAGCTCGAGCCCGCGGCGCCGACGGAGGACGACCTTCCCGTGGACGCGATGCGCTATACGGTGGCGGAGCACTACGCGTCCGAGCGGGACCAGATCCCGGTGGCCGACGAGCGGATCTTCGACGCCGACCTGCGACAGATCTTCTTCACCTCCTCCGCCGCGCCCTCCGGGGCGGCGGCGGGCGACTTTCTCCGGGAGCACAGCCGCGAAGTGGTGACACGTACCGCCTACTGGACCAGCGAGCACCCGAGCGCCGTGCATTCCCTGATGGACCTGCTCGCGCGGCGCGCCGACGCGCTGGGGCTGCGCGTGGGCCGCGTGGAGGCGGCCACCCTCATCGAGCTCACGAGCTTCGCGACCGCCGTGGTCATGATGCACCGCTACACCCACATCATGGGGCGCCCCCGGGTGCGCCGGAGCGGAACCCGCTGATGCGCGTCATCGTCCTTCACTCCGCCGATGCGCTGGAGCCACCCGAGGATCCGGTGCTCGGGCAGGTGTCGTCCGCGCTCCAGGCACTGGATCACGAGGCGCTGCGCCTCCCGATCGCCGACGACATCGCGCCGATCGTCGCGGAGCTCCAGCGGCTGAAGCCGGATCTCGTCTTCAACCTCACGGAGTCGTTCGACGGGGTCAGCTCGCTCGACTCGAACCTCGCGGCGATGCTGAACCTGCTCGGCCTGCAATACACGGGATCGAGCCCGTCGGGGCTGATGCTCGCCGGGGACAAGAGCCTCACGAACAAGGTGCTGGGGTTCCACGGGGTGCAGACGCCGAAGTTCTCCACCCTGTATCGCGGCGCGGTGGACATCGGGGGGGACATCCATTTCCCGCTGATCGTGAAGCCGCCGCAGGAAGACGCGTCCATCGGGATCACCGGCGCGTCGGTGGTGCATGACATCAAGGAGCTGCTGGCGCGCATCGACGAGCTGCAGAACGAGTTCAAGTCGCCGGTGCTGGTGGAGGAGTTCGTGGACGGGCGGGAGTTCTACGTTGGCGTGCTGGGGAACTTCGCGCCGCAGGCCCTTCCGGTCATCGAGCTGGATTTCACCGGATTTCCCGAGGGACAGCCGCGCGTGGCCACCTGGGACGCGAAATGGGGGCCGGAGGGCACCGGCGAGGGGGCCGCGGCGCAGGCGTCGAAGGAATTCACGGGCACGAAGTCCGTGTTCCCGACGGATCTGAGCGAGGAGCTCGTGGAGCGCATGCAGAAGGTGGCCATCGATGCGTTCGAGGCGCTGCGCCTGCGGGACTACGCACGCATCGACCTGCGCGTCACCGCCGACGAGAAGATCTACGTGATCGAGGCCAACCCGAACTGCTACCTCGAGCGCGAGGCGGAATTTGCGCGCGCGGCCGCGCGCGACGGCCTGGAGTACACCGCGCTCATCAGCCGGATCCTGGACCTCGCCCGGGGACGCTACGCGCGCTGAGCGGCCGTATAGCTTTCGGGGCGCCGGACCGCCCTGATCCGGCCCTCACCGCCGTGGAGACCAGTGAAAGCGCTCGTGAAGGAGACTGCGCGCCCGGGTTTCGTCCTCAAGGACGTTCCCGTGCCGGGCATCCGTGAAGACGAAGTCCTGATCAAGGTGCGGCGTGCCGGCGTGTGCGGCACCGACGTGCACATCCACGACTGGGACGCGTGGGCGCAGGGCCGGGTGAAGCCGCCGATCGTCGTGGGACACGAATTCGCGGGCGAGGTGGCGAAGGTGGGACGGCTGGTCACCGACGTGAAGGAAGGCGATCGCGTGACCGCGGAGGGGCACATCGTGGATGGCCGGTGCCTGCTGTGCCGCACCGGGAACGCGCACGTGTGCCCGCACACGAAGATCATCGGGGTGGACCGCGACGGCTGCTTCGCCGAGTACATCGCGATGCCCGCCACGAACGTGTGGCACCTGGACGACGACGTGTCGTTCGACGTCGGCGGGATCCACGATCCCATGGGCAACGCCTTTCACACCGCGCTCACGGCCGAGATTCCCGGCGCGACCGTGCTCGTCACCGGGTGCGGGCCGATCGGAATCTTCGCGGTCGGGATCTGCAAGGCGGCGGGCGCGTCGTTCATCATCGCGACGGACATCAACGAGAAGCGGCTCGAGCTCGCGCGCAGCATGGGAGCGCACGCCGTCGTGACGCCCGACCAGGCAGCGGCCACGGTGAAGCGCGCCACCGACGGGCTCGGGGTGGACGTCGTGCTGGAGATGTCCGGCGTGCCCGCGGCGATCCACCAGGCGTTCGACCTGGTGCGTGTCGGCGGCCGGGTGCAGATGCTCGGCATCCCGGCGAAGCCCATGGAGGTGAACTTCGCCACCGAGGTGATCTTCAAGGGGATCACGATCTACGGCGTCGTGGGGCGCCGCATGTACGACACCTGGCACCAGATCACCCGCTTCCTCCGCTCCGGCATGTTCGATCCGACGCCGGTGATCACGCACCGGTTCCCGCTGGAAGGCTTCGACGACGCCATGCGTGTCATCAAGTCGGGCGAAGCGGGAAAAGTCATCTTCGAAGTCAGTTAAGCTCTCGGCTCTCGGCTCTCGGCTCTCAGCTCTCGGCTCTCGGCTCTCGGCGACAAATGGCGATCAACAAGACGTTCGCTTCCGACCTCCGCTCCACGCTGGAGCAGCTCAAGGCCGACAAGGTCTACAAGCGGCTCAACCATCTCGAGTCGCCGCAGGCCGCGCGGGTGCGGATGGAGGGCCGCGGCGAGGTCATCATCCTCTCCTCGAACAACTACCTCGGGCTGTGCGACGAGCCCGCGGTCGTGCAGGCCGGCATCGATGGGCTGAAGCAGTACGGGGCCGGCACCGGGAGCGTGCGCTTCATCTGCGGCACCTTCACGGTGCACCGCGAGCTGGAGCAGGCGCTGGCGCGATTCGCCGGCACACCAGCGGCCATGTCCTATGTCTCCGCCTGGAACGCCAACGAGGGCTTCACCGCGACGGTCGTCCAGGAGGGCGATTACGTCGTGTCGGACGCGCTGAACCACGCGTCCATCATCGACTCCATCCGGCTGGCGAAGGCGATCACGAAGTGCACCACCGGGGTGTACAGGCACGCCGACATGGATGACCTCCGCGCCAAGCTCGTGGAGAACAGGGGCGCGAAGCGGAAGATCATCTGGACCGACGGCGTGTTCTCGATGGAAGGCGCGATCGCGAAGCTCCCCGACATCCTGGAGATCGCGCGCGAGCACAATGCCATCGTGGTGATGGACGATTCCCACGGATCGGGCGTGCTCGGAAAGACGGGGCGCGGCACCGCCGAGCACTTCGGGCTCCTCGGCGAGGTGGACGTCATCACCTCGACGCTCGGCAAGGCGCTGGGCGGGGCGGCCGGCGGGTTTGTGGCCGGGCCCGCGGAGCTGGCGGACATGCTGACTCAGCGGTCGCGTCCCCAGCTGTTCTCGAACGCGCTCCCTCCCACGGTGGCCGCGAGCGCGCTGGCCGCGGTGCGGTTCATCGAGCAGCACCCGGAGCGGGTGGAAACGCTGCGGACGAACACGGCGTATTTCCGCGAGCGGATCGTCGAGGCGGGATTCAAGCCGCTGGCCGGCGAGACCCCGATCGTTCCGATCATCGTTGGCGAGACCGCCGCCGCCATCCAGATGAGCGACATGCTGCTCGACGAGGGCGTGTTCGTCACCGGGTTCGGGTTCCCGGTGGTGCCGCAGGGTCAGGCGCGCATTCGCTGCCAGATCTCCGCCGCGCATACGCGCGCCGACCTCGACGTCGCGATCGCGGCGTTCAGGACGGTGGGCCGGAAGCTCAAGCTGATCTGACCATCCGGACGCGGCGCACCGTGACGGTGAGCCGCTTCCAGCTCGCGACCTCGTCGCCGTGGACCGCCGTGACCTGGGCGGCATAGCACCCCCCGTCCAGCATGGCGGGCGCCAGCCAGGAGCTGACGTCCGGGGAGAGATGCCCCACCGGATCGCCCCCCGGAGCGTGGACCCAGACCCACTGCGGTATGGTCCCCGGCGGGTCCGGCACGAGGATCAGGCGGTCGCCCTGATGGAGGCGGTGGACGACCTGCGTTCGCCGCCCGAAGACGGTGCCGTAAACGGGCGTAGTGAACTGATCGGCCCCTGGGAGTACGGACGACACGATCCCATGGTAAGCCCCAAACCCGCCCGGGGACAAGGTTTCGAGGCACTTCCGTGACCTGATCCCCGAGCCCCTCGTCCGGTGCATGAGGTCGACAAGGTTGTCTGGACTCCAGCGTTCGAGGATGCGTATGCGAGCCTTTCGGGCTCTCGCGGTCGTTGCTGCTCTGATCACCGTCCATGCGAGTGTCGCATCGGCACAGGTGGCGCGCGGCTTCAAGGATTCGTGGTTCTGGGGGGTGAAGGGCGGGGGGCTGGTGTACTCCTCGTATTCGGACCCCAGGCCGGGCATCGCGCCGATGGTCGGCGCGGACTGGCTGATCACACGCTCGAAGGGCGGCCTGTACGCCAGCTTCGACTATTCGTTCTTCAACACCTCCGTGGTGGTGAACGACTCGGTGCACCCGGACGATGCGTGCAGCCCGCCGACGGCGATCCGCACGGCGTGCCGCGACGTGTTCATCAACAACATGCGGCGGTTCACGCTGGCGGGGCTGCTCTTCCCATTGCAGTCGAAGCTGCTCCAGCCGTACATCGGGTTCGGCGTCTCGCTGAACCACATCAGCGACGCCTATGCGGACGAAGTGGCCTACACGAACGACTTCGGCGTTCCTTACAGGAACCAGCTGCAGTTCCAGCTCGTGAACGCCACGATCCAGACCTTCCGCACATCGACCACCCCGGTCTTCATGGCCGGTTCGCAGATGCGGCTGCCGATGCTGTCCGTGTTCGGGCACTTCACCGCAAGCCCGGCCCACACGAACTTCCTGCTCAGCAACGCGCGTCCGTACCGGCTCTCGCTCGAGATCGGCGCGCGCTACAACTCCGGCACCTCCATCGACCGGATGCGCTAGCGCGTTCCGGCGATATCCGGGCCCCCGCGAACCGTTCTCGCGGGGGCCTTTTTTTCAGTCCTTCGCCGGAGTGCGGGGGAAACCGGCGGGCGTTCGCGAGACATACGCGCTGTCCGCGACGATCCAGCGCAGCGGCCAGTCCGCGGACTCGCGGATGCCGATGCGGGGGGTGACCTCGACCCGGGAGGCCGCGATCGGTTCGCCGCGCCGGATCACGACCGGGCCGTGCTGGAGCGACAGCGCGTTGTGCGCGCCGGTGATCGCCAGGGCCGCGCACAGCTTGCCGGGGCCGTTGGTGAGGTCCAGGTCGCGGCGCGCCGCGGGACGCCGCGCCCGCATGAGGGCGATTCCCTGCAGCGGCTCGATGGCGCGCACGAGAACCGCGCTCGGCTCACCCTCGGCGCGGGTCACCGCGTTGAAGCACCAGTGCACGCCGTAGATGAAGTACACGTACGAGATGCCCGGAGGCCCGTACAGGGGCGCGGTGCGTTTCGTGAGGCCGGCGGCGGCATGACAGGCCAGGTCATGCTCCCCGACGTACGCCTCCGTCTCGACGATGCGTCCGGACGCCGTTCCGTCAGGCGCGCGGCACTCGAGGACGCATCCGAGCAGCTCGCGCGCGACGACCTCCGTCTCGCGGGCGTAGAACGACTGCGGGAGGGGTTCGGCGGCCACCGGGGCGCGCCGCGCGGTTCGCGCGGCGCTCCGGCTCAATCGTCGCTCTTGGAAGCCGCCTTCTTCGCGCGCGACTTCCGCGGCTTGGCCTGTTTCGCCGGCTTCGCCTCGGAGCCCGGCGCGGCCTTGGCACGCTTCGCACCACGCTTCTTCGCCGCCGGCGGGGCCGCCTCATCTCCATTCTCGGCGGTCGTGTGGGGAGCGTGCACTTCCACGACGCCGATGGACAGGAGCTCCGGCGGAAGCGATGACGGACGTCCGCCGCGCCCGGAGCGGCTCGATCCGCGTCCGCGCAGCGACAGGCGCGGCGCCTCCGACGCCTTGGGCGCCGGCGGGGGCTCGGCGCGCGACAGCTGCTCGCTCACCGGGGCGGCCTCGGCAACGCCGATCTCGAAGTCGTCGCCACGGCGGCGAAGATCGATCACGCCGTTGTCGTGCGCGTCCTTGAGGATGCGCGTGAGGTTCCGCTCGCTGAGACTTTCGCTGTCCCTGCCGAGCAGCTCGCGGGCGCGCTCGCGCACCGCCGCGGCACTGACGGCGGCATCGCCCACCACGAGGGACCCCACCGTGCGGCGCAGCAGCTCGAACGCCTCGTCGCGCGTGAGGCGCTCACCGGCAAGGCCGGCGGCAACGGCCTCGCGCGGGGCGGCCGCCTGCGCGGGACGCTCCTCGCGTCCGCGGGGGCTGCGATCACGGCCGCGTCCACGGCCGCCGCGTCCGCGTCCACCTCGCCCCCCGCGCTCGCGGGGTTCGCGGTCTTCCGTCTCGGCGCGGGGGCGGTCCGCGGGCACCGCCGCCGAGGCGGTGGCCACCAGCGTGCCGCCGGGGATGTCGATCTCGAGCTGGCCGTTCTCGAGGCGGCGGGAGACGAGCAGCCCCTTGGCCGTGGCCTCCTGCGTGAACTTCGAGAACTTGCTGATGCCGAGGTTCTTCTCGTCGAAGGACGGGTCGATCTCCTGCATCACCTGCTTCAGCCGATCGGAGCGCATGACGTCGTCGTTGCGCTTCATGCGGCCGATGGCCTCGGTGACGAGCTCCCAGGGATCCCACTTCTTGCTGGGCTCGTCATCGCTGGTCTTCATGAGGCCGGCGAGCGCGTTGTAGCTGTAGTACTCGTCGCAGTTCTGGACGAGCAGGTCGCTGCTCGACTCCCGGATACCGACGCCGATGACGTACTTGCCGTACTCCTTCAGCTTGATGACGAGGCTGGAGAAGTCGGAGTCGCCGGAGAGCAGGATGAAGGTGCCGATCTCCGGACGCGTGAACACCAGCTCGAGCGCGTCGATGGCGAGGCGGATGTCGGTGGCGTTCTTCTTCGACGACCCGTAGGCCGGCGCGAAGATGAGATCGATGGACGCTTCGGACAGGGGGACGATGTATTGCGGGTAGCGGCGCCAGTCCGCGTACGCGCGCTGCACGGCCACCTTCCCCTTGATGATCTCGGAGGAGAGGAGGTTGCGAAGCTCCTTCCCGAGATCCGAGCGGATCCCCATCGTGACGTTGTCGAAGTCGATGAGGAGGGCGGCGTTCGGCGCGTGATGCAGCGGAAGCCCGGCGGAAGCCTGGGGCGCCGTGTGGGCGCCCGGACCGCGATGCACTAAGGCGCTCTGCGAACGTCCCGGTTCGCGGCGCGGATGTCGTTGATTCACGGCCTCTAATGTAGTGGGACGGTTCGGAGCGCGTAAGCTGAAGCGGGCTGTCCGGTTGAGGGTCAGACGCCCATCGCTTTCAGCACCACGCGTTTGGGGCGCTTTCCGTCCCATTCCCCATAGAAGACACGCTGCCAGGGGCCGAAGTCGAGCTGGCCGTCCGTGACCGGGACGATGACCTCGTGGCCGACGGTCAGGGAGCGCAGGTGGGCCGCGGCGTTGTCCTCACCCGTCCCTGAGTTGTGGCGGTAGCGGTCCGGATCCCAGGGGGCGATTCCCTGCTCGAGCCAGTCGAGGATGTCCTGCCAGAGGCCGGGCTCATGGTCGTTCACGAAGACGGAGGCGGAGATGTGCATGGCGGAGACCAGGACCATCCCCTCGCGAATGTCCGCCGCGGCGCGGCATTTCTCGACTTCGTCGGTGATGTCGATGATCTCCTGGCGCTTGCGGGTGGTGAACGTGAGGTAGGCCGTATGCGTTTTCATGGCGGCGTGAGGGCGCGAAGGTCAGATTTCCGCCCAGAATGTTAGGGCGCCCTTCCCTCCTCCGTGGCCAGGCCTCCGTGCACGCGTGCTGAGCCGTATCGGCTTTCGTGGCCGGCTGTTCCTGATCCTCCTGATCTTCGCGCTGGTGCCGTCGCTGCTGCTGAGCTTCTCGCTGGCCGCGACGAGCTGGTGGGCGCTTCCGCTGGTGGGTACCCCGACGGCGTGGGACAGCACGGCCGTCACCGGAGCGCGCGCCATCGAGGTGGCGCGCGCGCGGCGGATCTCGGCAGCGGACTCGCTCACGCTGCGCGAGCACGAGCAGCACCTGAACGTGAACCTGATGCGATCGAAGCAGGCGGCGTTCATCTTCCAGCGCTTTGCCGCCGTGATCGGCGTGCTGTCGCTGCTGTCCTTCGGCGTGCTGCTGCTCGGATCGTCGCGAGTGGCGGGGCACCTGAGCCGCAGCCTCAGCCGGCCCCTGCAGGAGCTGGTGCTGTGGACGGAGCACATCGCGCGGGGCGATCCACTCCCGGCGGGGGACGTGAAGCGCGGGGCGCCGGAGTTCGAGCTGCTGCGCGCGCGCATGCGACGCATGGCGTCGGAGCTGGAGCGCGGACGCCGGGCGGCCGTGGAAGCCGAGCGCCTGGCGGCCATGCGCGAGACCGCGCGGCAGGTGGCCCACGAGCTCAAGAACCCGCTGACGCCGATCCGCTTCGCGGTTGATCGGCTGCGCAAGGAAGCGCCGGAATCGCTCCAGGAGACGATCGGGGTACTGGCGGTGGAATCGGCGCGCCTCGAGGCGCTGGCCCGCAGCTTCGCGCAGTTCGGGCGGCTGCCGGAAGGGCCCCGGGCGGCCGTGGACCTCGGCGAGCTCGCGCGCTACACCGCACTCTCCACGGTTCCGCCGGCGCTCCAGGTCGAGGTGCGCGTGGCGCCCGACGTGCCGCTGGTGCAGGGGCACCATGAGCCGTTGTCCCGGGCGCTCTCGAACGTCGTCCTGAACGCCGTGGAAGCGTGCCGCGACGCCGGACGGATCTCCATCGGCGTGGACCGGGCCGAAATTGCCGGCGCGCCCGCGGTTGCGCTGTCCGTCCACGACACCGGGCCGGGGATCCCGCCCGAGCGCATCTCGCGCATCTGGGACCCGTATATCACGTTCAAGTCGGGCGGCACCGGGCTTGGCCTCGCGATCGCGCGCCAGACGGTGGAGGCGCACGGAGGCAGCGTCCACGCGGAGAGCGCCCCGGGCCAGGGCACCACCATCCAGTTCATCCTTCCCGTTTCCTGATGCCGAGCGTCCTGATCATCGACGACGAACCGAACATCCGGCGGATGGTCGGGGCGCTGCTCGGCGCCGAGGGGTACGACGTGCGCGACGCGGAGCACGGGGAGGCGGGCGTGGCGCGGGCCACGGAGCTCGAGCCCGACGTCGTCCTCCTGGACCTCATGATGCCGGGAAGCCTCGACGGGATGGCGACGCTCGAACGGCTTCGCGGCGCCATCCCCGATTCGCCCGTGGTGATGATGAGCGGCCGCGCCGGGCTGAGCGACGCCGTGCGCGCGACGAAGCTCGGCGCCTTCACGTTCCTCGAGAAGCCGCTGACTCCCGAAGGGGTGATCCTCTCGCTGGCGTCGGCCATGGAGCTGCGGCGCGCGCGGCTCGAGGCCCGCGCGCTGCGCGCGGACCTCGGGCTCGGAGCCGAGATGATCGGCGACAGCCCCGCGATCCAGCGGGTGCGGGAGCTCATCGCGCGCGTGGCGTCCACCGATTCGCGCGTGCTCATCACGGGAGAGTCGGGGGTGGGCAAGGAGCTCGTGGCGGCGGCCATCCACGGGCAGAGCGCGCGGCGCGATCGTTCGTTCGTGCGCGTGAACTGCGCGGCCATCCCGCGGGACCTCGTGGAGAGCGAGATGTTCGGGCACGAGAAGGGCGCATTCACCGGCGCCTCGGAGCGGCGGATCGGGCGGTTCGAGCTGGCGCACACCGGCACCCTCCTGCTCGACGAGGTTGGCGACCTTGGCAGCGAGGCGCAGGCCAAGCTGCTTCGCGCGATCGAGGCTCGCGAGATCGAGCGCGTGGGGGGCGGCCAGCCGATCCGCGTGGACGTGCGCATCCTGTCCGCGACGAACAAGGACCTGTCGCGTGCCGTGGCGGAGGGGAAGTTCCGCGAGGACCTCTTCTTCCGGCTGAACGTCATCCCGCTGCAGGTGCCGCCGTTGCGGGAGCGGCCGTCGGACATTCCCGCGCTGGTGAAGCACTTCACCGCCCTGCACCGCGCGCGCACCGGCCAGGCAGTGCCGGCGTGGACCCCCGATGCCATCCGCGCGCTGGGCCGATATCGCTGGCCGGGCAACGTGCGCGAGCTCGCGAACATCGTGGAGCGCCTGTCCATCCTGCACGCCGGCGGCTCGGTGGACGAAGACGCGGTGCGCGCGGTGCTCCCGGTGGAACGGGGCCCGGTGGCCGCCACCGCACTCCCGGATCCGGCCGCGCTGGAGCGGTCGCTGAGCGACACCCTCGACGACTACGAGCGGACGCTGATCGCCCGGGCGCTGTCCATGGCGGACGGAAACGTCGCGGAGGCCGCCCGGCGGCTGAAGACGGACCGGCCGAATCTTTACCGGCGCATGCGTCGTCTTGGGATCGGGACCGCCGAAGAATGAAGTCAGAGCGACACAGGGAGTGGCACACCGGGAGGACATGGCGCCGGCCCATCTCCCGGGGCGAAATTCCGTAAGTCGCTCAGATGTCGAAAGTTCCGGGCGAATGTGATGCAGGGTACAACGACTGCTTTCACCGCGGGCCGGAACCTGAATCCCGGAGATCGCATGCGAAGTCTCACGATCGCGCTCATGGGGTGCCTGCTGGCCGCTGCAACGGCCGGGGCCCAGCGTCGCGACACCACCATCGACCGTTCGGGCCTGCCGCGTGACGTCGCGCGCGAGGCCACGAGCCTGTTCAACGAGACGGCCGCCGTTCGCACCACCGAGCGCCTCGAGATCGACGAAGGGCGCATCATCGAGGGGGACGTGGCGGTGCTGAACGGCCCGGTGATCATCGCCGGCCAGGTGCGCGGGCGCGTGCTCGCCATCAACAGCGATGTCGTGCTGCGACCCTCGGCGCGGATTGACGGCGACCTGCTCGTGGTGGGAGGCGAGGTGGAAGGGCGGCATTCGGCGTACGTGGGCGGCGAGATCCGGATCTACCGCCAGTCGCTCCAGTACACGCGCAACGGCGACCGCATCGAGCCGACGCGCACCGTCGTGAGTGAGGAGACGGGATGGTGGCAGCGCTGGGATCGTCCGCGGGGCCGGAGCGGGAGCCGGCTGTTCATCGCCAGCGCCGGCGCGTACAACCGCGTCGAAGGGCTGCCGGTGAACGTCGGTCCGCGTCTCTACCACACCGACGGATGGGGATCCGCGCGGCTGGATGCCTTCGCGGTGCTGCGCACGGAGACGAGCTTCAGCGGCGCCGACGACGACATCGGCCATGACATCCGCACCGAGCTGCGGATCGGACGCCGCGGCGGCCTGCTGCTGAGCGGGCGCGCCTTCAACGTCGTGGAGCCCACCGAGCAGTGGCAGCTGTCCGATCTGGAAGCGGGATTGTCGGCGTTCGTCCTGCGCCGCGATTACCGGGATTACTGGCAGCGGCATGGCGGCGAGATCGGCGCCGGGATGTTCGTGCGGCGGGACGCGAACGTGTCGGTGACCTACGGCAACGAGCGCTGGATGTCGCGCTCCACCGAATCGCCGTGGACCATCATGCGCCAGGGCGCGAGCTGGCGTCCCAACCCGCAGTTCGACCAGGGGCGCGTGCATCTCGTGACCAGCGCGCTGCGGATCGACACGCGCAACGACCGCGACGACCCATGGGCCGGCTGGTACGTGTTCGCCGACCTGGAGCACGGGTTTGCCCGCATCACCGAATACGCGCCGCGGGCGGAACCGACCGGATTACCGGTGCCGGGCAGGATCCAGTACGCGCGCGGCTTCGTGGACCTGCGCCGCTACAACCGGGTGTCCCCGGATGCCCAGCTCAACATGCGCCTCGTGACCGGGGGATGGCTGAACGGCGATCCGCTGCCACTGCAGCGGCGCTTTTCCGTGGACGGCCCCGGAGCCCTGCCGGGCTACGACTTCCGTTCCACCAGCTCGCTCGGCGCATTGACCTGCACCTCGTCCGCGTTCGTGCCCGGCTCACCCGGCCAGTGCGACCGGATGGCGCTGGCGCAGGTGGAGTACCGCGGGGACCTTCACTTCGACCTCTTCACCAACTGGCATGATGACGACTACATGCGCAGCCATTCCACGGGAGTCTGGGTGTTCTTCGCGGACGCCGGCCGCGGCTGGCTGGTGGGACTGCCGTCGGACTCGCTGACCTACGGCCGGACCGTGCTGCCGCCGCTCTCCACCTTCAAGACGGACATCGGCGTGGGGCTCGACTTCGACGTCATCGGCGCGTACGTCGCGAAGGCCATGACCTCGCCGCGGCAACCGGCGAACGTCTTCGTCCGGATCAAGCACCGGTTCTAGTGGACTTCGGCTCCCGGTTTCCGGCTCTCGGCTCCGGCATCGCCCTGCTGGGCGTTGCCGTGGCGTTGATCGCCGCGGCACCGGGATCCGCGGCGTCTCAGGGACGCGGCGGGCCGCAGCTCGAGGTGTCGGTGACCTCGAACTCCGCGCCCGGTGGCGCCAGCGTGCGCGCCGCGCGGCTGCTGAACGATGCGAACACGCAGGCGTTGCTGCAGAGCGGCTTTCCCGCCGCGATGCGCTTCCGCCTCGAGTTGTGGCGCGTGGGCGGGATGTTCGACGACCTCGAGTCCACCGCCGACTGGGAAGTGCTGGTGCGATACGACCCCTACACGAGGCACTACTCGCTGTACCGCCGCGGCATGCGGGCGGCGGAGGAAATCGGGTCGATCGCGAGCGCTGAGGCGCTGGAGGCCGAGCTGGCGCGGCCCTTCCCGGTGTCGTTGCGCCCCGCGCGAACGGGAACGCGGTACTACTACAACGTGAGCGTGGATGTGGAGACGCTGTCGGTGAGCGACCTCGATGAGCTCAACCGGTGGCTTCGCGGCGAGCTGCAGCCGGCGATGCGGGGCAAGCGCGCGCCGCTGTCGGCGCTGCGTCGCGGCTTCGGCACCCTGCTCTCACGCGTCCTCGGGGGCGACACCAAGCACTACGAAGCGAGGAGCGGGACGTTCACGGCCTAGAGGCCAGGGACCAGAGGTCAGGGACCAGGGATTCGAGACGCTGATCCCTTACCCCAGATCCCTGACTCCTTTGTCTTCCAGTGCCTCGAGCTGATGCAGCACCTGGTCGCCGTAGAACGTCTTGATGTAGCGCGCCTGGATCGGCGTGAGGCGGCGGACGGCCCAGCTGAGGTGCACGAAGTGCGGCTCCACCGGGTGCGAAAGCGGGTGCATCCCGATCTCGTCCGGCAGGCGGTTGCCCTTGCGGGTGTTGCAGGGGCTGCACGCGGTGACGACGTTCGTCCAGTCGTTGGTGCCGCCGCGCGACAACGGGATCAGGTGATCGCGCGTGAGCGCCTCGCGGTGCTTGAACTCCGTCATGTGGCGACCGCAGTACTGGCAGCGGTAGTGGTCGCGCGCGAACAGGAAGGTGTTCGTGACGTGGCGACGGAAGCGCCGCGGCACGTGCACGAATCGCGTGAGGCGAATGACGGCCGGCCGCGGGATCGTGAGTCGCTCGGAGCGCACCGTGCGCTCGTGATCGGCCTCGACGATCTCGGCCTTGCCGTCAATCACCAACCGCAGGGCGCGCTTCATTGGAACCATGGTCAATGGCTCGAACGAAGCGTTCAGCGCGAGGCAGCCGAGTATCACGACTGAAAACTACGGCTGTTTCCCAGCCTCAACAAGGAGGACGGGGGTCACACCGGCTCGCGCCGAGGGTGCGGAAATGCTGAAACTGGAGCGATTTAGCGGGCCGCCGCGACCGTTTCCGAGACCGGGGTGAGCCATCCATGGCGGTCCGGAATCCTGCCTTTCGCGATTCCCATGTACTCGCGCTGGACGGCCTGCGTCACGGGTCCGGGCTTGCCTTCGCGAACCGGAATGCGATCCACGGACCGGATGGGCGTGATCTCGGCGGCCGTTCCGCAGAAGAACAGCTCGTCGGCGACGTACAGGAACTCGCGCGGCAGCACCTGCTCCCGCACCTCCACGCCGAGGTCACGGGCGAGGGTGACCACCGAATCGCGCGTGATGCCCTGGAGGATGCCGGCGGCAAGGGGCGCGGTGTACAGGCAGCCGTCACGCACCGCGAACAGGTTCTCGCCGCTGCCCTCCGCGACGAATCCGAACGAGTCGAGCATGATGCCCTCGGCGTAGTCGTCTTCGCGCGCCTCCATCTTCGACAGCTGCGAGTTGAGGTAGTTCCCGCCGGCCTTGGCCATGGACGGAAAGGTGTCCGGGGCGGGGCGGCGCCAGCTGGACACGCGCACGTCCACGCCGTTCGCGACGCCTTCCGTGCCGAGGTAGGTGCCCCACTTCCAGGCGATCATGAAGGTTTCCACCGGAGCCGTCGTGCCGAGCACGCCCATCTGCTCGCCGGTGCGAACGACCAGCGGCCGCAGGTAGCACTCCCGGAGATCGTTGCCCTCCACGGTGTCGCACATCGCCTGCACCAGCTCGTCGATGGACCAGCGCAACGGCATCCGGTAGATGCGGCAGGAATCGTGGAGGCGCCGCATGTGCTCGCGCGCGCGGAAGATCGCCCCTCCCGCCGGCGTTTCGTAGCAGCGCACTCCCTCGAAGACGCTGGAGCCGTAGTGGATCACGTGGCTCATGACGTGGAGCGTCGCGTCGGCCCAGTTGATGAGCTTCCCGTCGCGCCAGATGCGGGCGGTACGGCCGGAGGCGGGTGCCTGGTGTGCCATGCGGGTGTCCGGTGGGGAGTTCGCTGTGATACTAACGCGTCGCGGACCCCTCCGCCCATGCGCGCATCGCGCGCGCCGTGTGCTCGACGCGGGCGGTGAGCGCCGGGTCGCCCATGAGCGCGCGCCCGTCGCGCACGAGCTCGCGGCCGGCAACCGTGACGAGCGATGCGGCGACCCCCGGCAGCGAGAACACCGCCGCGGCCTCCGGGTCGTGCACGGGCGCCGAGCACGATTCGAGGGGAAACGCGGCGAGGTCCGCGCTCTTCCCCGGCTCCAGGGAGCCGGTCTCGCCGCTCAACCCGAGCGCGCGGGCGCCACCCAGGGTGGCGAAGTGCAGGACATCGCGCGCGCAGAGGACGTCGTGCCGGCTATGCCGCGCGCGCTGCGCGAGCACCGCGGTGCGCGCCTCGGCCAGCAGGTCCATGCGGTTGTTGCTCGCGACGGAATCGGAGCCGAGCCCGATGGTGATCCCCGCCGCGTGCAGCTCCAGCACGGGCGCGACGCCGTTCCCGAGCTTCGCGTTGGAGACCGGACAGTGCGCCACCGCGCAGCGGCTGTTCGCCACCAGCGCGACGTCCTCGCGATCGAGCCGCACGCAGTGGATGAGGAGCGCGCCCGTGTCGAGGATACCCTGCTGCGCGATGAGGGCGATGCTGGAGCGCGCCCGCGCCGCGACGGTCAGTCCGCGCCTGCGCTGGCCGTCCGCGAAGATGCCTTCGCCGCGCTCGACCATCGCCTGCTCCACGTCGCTTTCCGCGATGTGGACGGCCACCGGCAGCGCTTCGTCCCGCGCGTACCGGGCAACCGCGGCGTACAGCGCGTCGCTCACCGTGTACGGCGCGTGCGGCGAGACCCCAATGCGCACCAGCGGCGTCTGCCGGGGCCGGAGCGCGGCGACCTTGTCCCGCAGGCCGGCCAGCGAGCGATCGCACTCCAGTGGATCGGGGCCGAACACCTCCTGGTACATGATGCCCCGCACGCCGGCCTCGAGCATCGCGTCGAAGGCGACACCGGAGTCGCAGGTATCCGCGTAGGTGGTGATGCCGGCGCGAAGCCCCTCGAGGATGCCGAAGCGGGCCGAGTCCAGCATGCGGTCGCGATCGAGCACGGCCCGCTTCACGCCGTTCAGGCGGATGATCCAGCGGTCGAACGAGAGGTCCTCGAGGAACCCGCGCATCACCGTGAGCTCGAGATGCGTGTGGGTGTTCACGAGGCCCGGCAGGAGCAGGGCGTCGCCAAGATCCTCGTCCTGGCCGGCCGGCGCGTCGGCGCGCGGGCCCACGAATGCGATCCGGCCGTCGCGCACGGCCACCGTGCCGTTCTCGATGGGGGGCGCGCTGATGGGCAGGACCCACCGCGCGTGGTACCGCTTCACGAGCTCAGGCCGGCGGGCGCCGGCGGCCCTGCTGCACCACCCCGGAATCGCGGCGCGTGCGCGCCGTGTCGGTACGGGGCGCGCCGGATGAGCGGAGAATGCTGTCGGCGCGCGCGCGAATGCTGTCGCGCCGGATCCGCGCGGTGTCGCGGAACACCGTCGGCGCGCTGGCAACGCTGTCGCGCGGGAACGTCGTGGCCGACGAGGCTGGCGGCAGCGCCGGATAGCCGGTGGCGGGGGGCATTCCCGGATAGCCGGTGGCGGGCGGCAGTGAGCCGACGTACCCGGAATCCAGGCCGAGGCCGGGCATGAGGCTGCACGGGATGACCGGCTCGGTGCCGACGATGAAGAACTCGGTCGCCTGGATGCCGGGGCATCCCGGCACCCATTCGGTGTTCGTCAGCATGTCGATGCTCTTCGACACGATGCCGGCCGGCCGGGGCCAGTCCGGCGGCGGCGGCTTGCGCCGATAGACCTCGTTGGCGAACGCGGTCCACGCGGGAGCGGCCAGCTGCCCGCCCTGCGCATTCGCCTTGATCTTCTCCGGCCTGTCGAGGCCGATCCACACACCCGCCACGATGTCGGTGGTGAACCCGATGTACCACACGTCAGTGCCGTCGTTGGTGGTGCCCGTCTTGCCGCCAGCGGGGTGCTGGAACTGCGAGCCAACCGCGCCGGCCGCGGTCCCTCGCCGGACGACGTCGCGCAGCATGTCCACCATCAGCCACGATTCCTCCGGAGACATGGCCGGCACGCGAAGCGGCTCCGGCGACCAGACGGTTTCTCCCTGAGCGTTCTCCACCCGGGAAATCCCCATGGCGCGTGCCTGCATGCCGAGGGTGGAGAACACGGAGTAGGACGCCACCATCTCGATCGGATACACGCTGGCCGCGCCGATGTGGATGGATGGGTATGCCGGGATGGCCGTGGACAGGCCGAGCTTGCGGGCCATGTCCACTACCGTCTGCTCGCCGAGCTCCATGCCCATGCGGACCGCGGGGATGTTGCGGGACTCGAAGAGGGCGCGGCGCATGGGGATCTGTCCCTCGAACTGGCCGTCGTAGTTCTGCGGGCTCCAGGTGTCGCCCACCGCCATGGGCAGTGTGAGCGGCGAATCGTCCAGGATGTACGTGGGCGGGCGGCCATTCTGGATGGCGGCCGCATAGACGATCGGCTTGAAGGTGGATCCCGGCTGGCGGGTGGCCTGCGTGGCCCGGTTGAACTTCGAGTCGTCGAAATCGCGTCCGCCGACGAGGGCGCGCACCGCGCCCGTGCGCGGATCGAGCGCGACGAACGCGCCCTGGAGGTACGGCGAGTTCGCGGCGTTGCGCTCACTCCCGTCGCCGGCGCGCGCCATGTACTGCTCGTACGAGAGGTGGCGGTAGGGGCCGTAGCGTCCCGACTCGATGGCGCGGAGCTGCTGCTCGAGCGCGCGCTCGGCCGCGACCTGGAGGTCGAGGTCGAGGGTGGTGTGGACCTGGAGTCCCTGCTCGTACAGCTGGTTGCCGAACTGCTGGTCGAGGAGCTGCCGGATCCACTCGACGAAATACGGCGCGACATCGCCCGATTCGGCGCGCATGGCCAGGCGCAGGGGGTACGCCTTGGCGAGGCTGGCGTCCGCGTCGCTCACGGCGCCGTTGCGGCGCATGACCTCGATGACGGTGTTGCGCCGCTGCACGGCGCGCTCGGGCGCCTTCCGCGGATTGAACCGCTCCGGCGCCTTCGGCAGCCCGGCGAGCATCGCGGCCTCGGCGAGGTTCACGTCCTTCGCCGCCTTGCCGAAGTAGCGCTGGGCCGCGGTCTCGATGCCATGCGCCCCGTTGCCGAGATAGATCTGGTTGAGGTAGAGCTCGAGGATCTGGTCCTTGGAATACTTCTCCTCGATGGCGCGCGCGACCTTGATCTCCTTCAGCTTGCGGGTGAGCGCGCCCACGCCGGAGCGCTCGCGCCGGTTGATCCGCTCGGGGAAGATGTTCCCGGCGAGCTGCATGGTGATCGTGGAGAACCCCTGGCTGAAGCTGCGCGTCTTCAGGACGTTCCAGGCCGCGCGCGGGAAGGAGTAGAGATCCACGCCGCTGTGGTCGTAGAAGCGCCGGTCCTCGATGAGGAGGAAGGCGTCGCGCACCACCGGCGGGATGTCGGTGATGCGCACCAGGGTGCGGCGCTCGAGCCCCAGCTCGGCGATGAAACGGCCGTCGGCGGCGAACAGCTTCGACGTCTGCCGCGGGGTATAGGCCTCCAGCTCCGCCACGTTGGGACACTGGCCGGCGCGGCAGACCAGTGCCCACGCGGCATAGGCCAGGCCGGCGCCGAAGGAGACGAAGAACACCCCCGTGAGCAGGGTCCAGCGGATGAGGCGCGGATGGCGCCCACGGAAGTCCCTGAATCGCTTGCGCGGCTGCAGCGCCATGATTCTCCGAAGCTAACTGACTTTACTACCAGCCGCGCCTACTTTTGGTGCCATGGCGGCTCTCTCGCTCCTCGACGAACTGCGCTGGCGCGGGATGCTCCACCAGCACACGGAGGGACTCTCCGACGCGCTCGCGCGCGGGATGGTGACCGCCTACTGCGGGTTCGATCCCACCGCGCCGAGCCTGCACGTCGGGAACCTGGTGCCCGTGATGGGGCTCGTGCACCTCCAGCGCGCCGGGCATCGGCCCGTGTTCCTCGCGGGCGGCGGCACGGGACTGATCGGCGACCCCAGCGGGAAGGCGTCCGAGCGACCCCTGCGCACCGCCGATGAGATCACGGCGAATACCGAGGCCATCCGTGGCCAGCTCGAGCGCTTCGTGGACACCACGGGGGCCACCGGCGCGGTGGTGCGGAACAATGCCGCGTGGCTCACCGCGCTTGGCGCGCTGGCGTTCATGCGTGACGTGGGCAAGCACTTCACGGTGAACTACATGCTCCAGAAGGAGTCCGTGAAGACGCGGCTGGAGACCGGGATGTCGTACACCGAGTTCTCGTACATGCTGCTGCAGGCGTACGACTACCTCCAGCTGCACCGCGAGCTCGGTGTCACGCTGCAGGTGGGCGGATCCGACCAGTTCGGGAACATCACCGCGGGCATCGAGTTGATCCGGCGCACCCTCGGCGCGGAGGCGCACGCCCTCACGTTTCCGCTGCTCACCACCGCGAGTGGCACCAAGTTCGGCAAGACGGAGGCGGGGGCCGTGTGGCTCGACCCCGAGCGCACGTCGCCGTACCAGTTCTACCAGTTCTGGGTGAACACGGACGACCGCGACGCCGGCTCGATGCTGCGCACCTTCACGGTGAAGGGCCGGGACGAGATCGAGGCCCTGGATCACGCCACGGCCAGCGCCCCCGAGAAGCGCGAGGCACAGCGCGAGCTGGCCGCGGACGTCACGCGCCGTGTCCACGGTGACGAGGCGCTGACGGCCGTGCAGCAGGTGTCGGCGCTGCTGTTCGGGAAGGGGGATCCCCGCTCGCTCTCCGAGAAGGCCCTCACCCTCCTCGCGCGCGAGATCCCCGTCTTCACCGTGGGCGCCCTCAACCTGGACACCAATGCCATCCTCGAGGCGATCAGCGCCGGCGACAACGCGCTCTTCAAGAGCAAGGGCGAAGCGAAGCGGTCAGTCGCGCAGGGCGGCCTCTACATCAATGGTGAGCGCGTTGCTGCTGAATCGCGGCAGATCGATCCGGGCGAGTACTTGCCGGGCAAGCGTCTGCTGATCCGAAAGGGTTCGCGCAATTACGCGCTGGTGGTGGCTCTCTAGCCTCTCAGACCGAGGACAACCGGAAAGGAAAGGGCCGAAAAATCAGAAAGGGCAGGATCAGGACAGGAAGGTGGTTTGAGGTCTCCGGCTCTTGATCCTGCTTTTTCGGTCGTTTCGGCCTTTTCCTTCCTTTGTTCCCAGCATTGCGGGAGCTGGACTAAGGTGCAATGATCGCGAGCGCCTGATCCACCTCGGCGCGCGTGTTGTACATGTGCGGCGAGAGCCGGATGGCGCCCTCGCGATAGGAGTGGATCACCCCCTGCCCCGTCAGCCGCGCGCTCACTGACTGGGCGTCGCGCGGGCGAATGCAGATCACGCCACCGCGGCGCGCGCGGTCGGCCGGCGTCACCATCGGCACGGCCCGGTCACGCGCCCAGTCCACGATCTGCGTCGCCAGCGACTCCACGTGCGCGTACACGCGCTCGAGCCCCAGCTCCATGAACAGCTCGAGGCTCGCGTTCATCCCGGCGAAGTCCTGGAACGGCAGGGTGATGAACTCGAAGCGCCGGGCGTCATCGCGCCACGTCATGTCGTAGTCGCGCAGCCGGCGGAAATCGTCGGTGCCCTTCGGCGCCATCCAGCTCACCACCGGCGGCTCGAGCGAGCGCGCCAGCTCGTCGCGCACATACACGAAGCCGCTCCCCCACGGCGAGAGCAGCCACTTCTGCGCGCCGCAGGCCAGGATGTCGATCTTCGCCGCCCGCACGTTGAGGGGGCAGGCACCGACACCCTGGATCGCGTCCACGACGAACCAGATCCCGCGCTCCCGGCAGGCGGCACCGATGCGCTCGAGGTTCACGCGATTGCCGCTCGCGGAATCGATCCATGACACCGACAGCACCTTCACGCGCGGCTGATCGAGCGCCGCGAGGAGAGCATCCTCGCCCAGGACGCCGTTCTCCAGCGGAATGCGCTGGTAGGCAGCGCCGCGCGCCGCCGCGGCGGCCCACCACGGGTAGACGTTCGCCGGAAACTCGAGGTCGGGGGTGAGGACGACGTCTCCGCTCTCGATGGGAAGGGCGCGCGCGGCCAGGTTGATCCCATACCCGGTATTCACCGCCAGCGCGATCTCCGCCGGCGCCGCGCCGATCATCCGAGCCACCAGCTCCCGCGAGCGCGCGAGCGTGGCGAAAAGCAGCTCGTCGGGAAGCAGGTGCGGCGTCGCGCGCCGCCGCGTCCAGTCCGTGGCCGCGGCGATGCAGCGCGCGGGCAGCGGTCCCGTGGATGCCGCGTTCAGGAAGATCCCGACGCCGGGTTCCATCCAGGGGAACTCCGTGGCGCGCAGTGTCTCGGTGTCGAGCAGGGTGGCCGTGGCTAGGGACGCTCGCGCTCGACGGCCGCCTCGATGGCCACCTTGCGCTTCGCGCGCGGGTCGAGGGCGTCGCGGAGCGCGTCGCCCAGCAGGTTGAACCCGAGCACGGTCATGCCGATGGCGAGGCCGGGAAAGAGCGATGTCCATGGCGCGCCGCGCAGCTGGCTCAGGTCGCGCCCGTCGGCGATCATGGCGCCCCAGCTCGGCGTCGGCGGCTGCACGCCGAGGCCAAGGAACGAGAGCGCGGCCTCGGCCATGATGGCGGCAGCGACGCCGAGCGTGGCGGCGATGAGCACGGGTGCAATCACCGCGGGGAGGACGTGGCGCACGATGATGCGGTGGTTCCTCGCGCCGAGCGCCCGCATGGCCTGCACGTACTCGAGCTCGCGCACCACGAGCACCTGGCCGCGGACCAGGCGCGCCATGCCGGCCCAGCCGACGAGCCCGATCGTGAGGAACACCACCACGAGCGACGGCTCCAGCGCCGCGACGAGGGCGATGAGCAGGAGGAGCGTCGGGAAGGCGAGCGTGATGTCGGCCAGGCGCATCACCAGCTCGTCGATCCACTTGCCGTAGTAGCCGGCCACGAGCCCGAGGAGCAGGCCGAGCGTGAGCGAGATGCCCTGGGAGACGAGGCCGACGCTGAGCGACACGCGCGCGCCGTACACGAGCCTCGCCCACACGTCGCGCCCCTGGATGTCGGTGCCCATCCAGTGCGCGGCGGACGGCGCCTGGAGCCCGTTGATCAGGTCGATGTGCGTGGGATCGTGCCGCGCGATGAGCGGTGCCGCGAGCGCGGCAAAGATCATGAACAGCACCACGGCCATGCCGAACCACGCGCGGCCGTCGCGCCGCAGGTGCTGCGCCGCGCGGCTCACAGTGGATTTCCCTGTTCGGGGGGCGTGCCCGGCCGCTGGTGCTTCCAGCGGCGGTGATGCCAGAAGTACTGCTCGGGGCACCGGCGCACCCACTTCTCGAGCACCGCGGTGTAGTCCCGGACGATCCGGTCGATGTCCTCGTCGCGGTTCCCGGTTTCCACCACGGGCACGCGCTCGAACTCGACGGTGAAGCGGCCGTCGGCGCGGCGCAGCGGCGCGAAAAAGACGATCGGGGCGCGCATTCGCAGCGCGAAGGTCGCCGGGCCGCGAGGCGTTTTTGCCCAGCGGCCGAAGAACGGCACCCAGGTGGACGCCAGCCCCACCGTGCCCTGGTCCATGACCAGCCCGACGGTGGCGCCGTTGCGGAGGGCGCGAGGCACCCGGCGCACCGCGTCGCCATCATAGATGACCTTCATGCCGAGCCGGTTCCGCGTGCGCGTCAGGAAGGCGTCGAAGAGCGGGTTTTCCTGCTGACGGCCCACGGCCTCGATGTCCACGCCCCGCGCGCCGAGCCACGCGCCTCCCAGCTCCCAGTTGCCAAGGTGGCCGGCCACGAGGATCACCCCGCGTCCCTCCGCGTTCGCTTCCTGGAACACGTTGAAGGTCGTGGACTCCTCGAACATCCCGAGGATCGTCTCCGGCCCGTAACGCGAGAGGATGGCCGCCTCGATCGTGGTACGGCCAAGGCTCTCGTATGCGGCGACCGCGGTGCGGCGCACGCGGCTCGCGTCCCATTCCGGGAATGCCGCCGCGATCTGCTTTTCGACGACGACGCGCCGGATTCCGAATGGGGCGTAGCCCAGCCGACCAAGCCGGCCCCCGAGCGCGCTCGCGCGCCTGAAGCCCAGCGCGCCGAGCGAGCTCGTGATGGCTCGCAGCGCCGCGTACTGCACCCGGTGGCGCGCCACGACGGGACGCGGCGGCCGAGCCGGCGACGGCGCGTCGGGCTCGTTCCGGAGCTGTGTCGGAGGGCTGGCCGAAGCGTTCATGATACCGTTTGGGCGCGCTGTCCGGCCGCTGCCAGTGCCGCGCGCTCGTACCCGTCGATCATGGCGTCGAACGGAAACTCCCGCTGGAGCCGCGCGCGGCCGGCGTTCCCCATGGGGCCGTGCTGGTCGCGCCGGGCCAGGAACGCGGCGACGACCGCGGCGGTGCTCGCGGGATCCGCGGGAGGGAGCAGCAGACCGGCGATGCCATCGGCGATGTAGTGCTCGGTGAGCGGGCCGCGCGCGGCGATGACGGGGATTCGCATGGCCATGAAATCGAGTGCCGCGAACGCCGCCGCATCGCCGTCCGCGGCCACCCAGCCGACGTCCGCGGCGCGGAGGACCGCGAGATCGTCGTCACGCGCGCCGAGGAGCGTCATCATCGGGTTGATCCCGAGCGCCGCGCCGTGCATGCGCAGCTCGTCGAGGTGCGGCGCGCCGATCACGGCGAGGTGGAGCTCCGGGTGCCGCGGCGCGAGCAGCGCGAGGGTGCGCATCGCGGCCATGACGCCGCGCCGGTCGCCGCCGTCGTAGACGCAGACGATGAGACGCGCGTCGGGGCGCGCGCCGGTGATCTCCGTCGCCTTCGAAACGCCGTCGTGCGTGGCGGGATCGAGGCCGACGGGCGCGACCACCGGCTGCAGGCGGCCGCGCAGCCCGGTCGCCGCGCCCAGGTCGGCCTCCGTGGAGAACAGCACGCCGCTCGGCGCCAGGCGGCTGGTGATGCGCCCTCCGGTGCCTCCCGCGGCGAGCGCGAAGGGCGGGATGCGCCGGATCACTCCGCCTGCCCCGCCGCGGAGCCGGAGCGCCGAGCCGGCCGAGAAGTGCTCGGCGTCCGAGTGCACGAACACGACGTCCACGCCGCGCTCCGTGAGGGCGCGCCGGAGCTGCAGGGTGTCGCCCGCGGCGTTGCCGTTGGGGGTCATGGGCACCACCGACAGCGCTTCCTTCACGAGGCGGTCCTGCACCGGACACTCCTCGTCGCAGGCGATGTGGACTTCATGCCCCCGTGCCGCGAGGCCGCGGGCCGCGAGGGCGAACGCGCGGGCGCGGCCGCTCCAGTGCGTGTCGGACACGAAGAAGAGGATGCGCATCAGACGGTGGCGCGCGGGCGGCCGGCGTGCTCGAACTGGAGCGAGTGCAGGCGGTGATAGGTGCCGCCGCGCGCGAGCAGCTCCGCATGCGTGCCGCGCTCCACGATGCGGCCGCGCTCCAGGACGAGGATCTGCGTGGCGTGCGCCACGGTGGACAGGCGATGCGCGATGACGAACACGGTGCGCCCCTCGAGCAGCCGGTCGATGGCTTCCTGCACCAGCCGCTCGGACTCGGTGTCGAGCGCCGACGTCGCCTCGTCGAGAATCAGGATGGGCGGATCGGAGAGGAGCGCCCGCGCGATGGCCAGCCGCTGCCGCTGTCCTCCCGACAGGCGCGTGCCGCGCTCACCGAGCACCGTGTCATACGTCTCGGGCAGCTCCATGATGAAATCGTGGGCGTTGGCCAGCCGCGCCGCGTGGATCACCTCGTCGCGCGTGCGCGCGCCCGCGGACCCGTACGCGATGTTGCGATGCACCGTGTCGTTGAACAGGACGGTGTCCTGGCTGACGATGCCCGTGAGCGCGCGGAGCGAGTCGAGGCGGATCTCGCGGATGTCCACGCCGTCGAGGAGGATGCGGCCGGACGTCGGCTCGTAGAACCGCGGGATGAGGTCCACGAGCGTGCTCTTCCCCGCCCCGCTCGGCCCCACGAGCGCGATGATGTCGCCGCGTCCCGCGCGGAAGGAGATGTCGGAGAGCACCGGCTCGTCGGCGTAGGCGAAGCCCACCCGCTCGAACTCGAGGCCTGTGCGGAACCCGCTCACCGTCCGGGTGCCGCGGTCCGTCTGCGTTTCCGTGGGATGGTCGAGCACGCCAAACAGGCGCTCGGCCGCGGCCAGGGACTGCTGGGCCGTGGTGGGCACCTGCGACAGCTGCTTGAGGGGCGGCAAGAGCCGCATGACGATGATCATGAACGTGATCAGGAGCGCGCCGTCCATGCTCTGGCCGATGAGCACCTGCCGCGCGCCGATCCAGAGGATCAGCACAGCAATCGCGGTGCCGATGAGCTCCGTGAGGGGCTGCGACAGGAACGACACGCGCGTAATGCGCGCAGCGCCAGTGGAATAGGCGCTGCTGGCGCCGGTGAAGCGGGCGTCCTCGTAGGGCTCGCCGCGGAAGGACTTCACCAGCCGGATGCCGCTGATGACCTCCTGGAGCACGCTCGTGATCTCGCCGTACTCGCCGCGGAGGCGCCGGTGCCCCTTGCGCAGCTGCCGGAGCAGCGGCTGGAGCGCCAGCGTCAGCAGGGGCGCGATGACCAGGGCGACGAATGTGAGTCGCGGCGAGATCATGAGGAGCACCGCCACGTTCACGACGATCATCGTCGCGTTCTGGAGGGTGCGCGTGACGACCTCCGTGATCACCAGCCGGGTCTGCTCCGTGTCGGCCAGCACCGTGGACATGATCTGGCCCGTCTTGGTGCGGTGGAAGTAGCCGATGGGCAGCCGCTGGAGGTGGCTGAACACCGTGTTGCGCAGGTCGCGCGTCACGTACTCCTGCAGCCCCGCGCCGAGCTGGCCACCGAACCAGGTGAAGACGTTCTTGAGCAGGACCAGCGCGAGGATCAGGAGGATCACCGCCTGGAGCGACTCCATCTGCCGGTCGGGATCGAGCAGCACGCCGACCGTCTGCTGTTGCAGCCGCGCGAGCATGCCGAGGTGCGCGGGAATGAGCTGGGGCTGCTGGAACAGCGCGTTCAGGAAGGGGATGAGCAGCGTGAACGCGAAGGCATCGAGTACCGACGCCATGATGTTGCTGCCGATCGCCGCCGACATGCGCCCGGCGTGCGGGCGCAGGAAACCCAGCAAGCGGCGGTAGATGCCCATGACGCAGCAAGATAACACTCACCATGCGCGCTCCCTTCGCTGGCGGCGCGCCCGTGCCGCGCGCAGATTGCGGGGGTGAGTCCCGTCAGTGGCGCGCCTCGGGCGCCGTATGCTCTCGAGCCCATCCCATTCCCCTTTCCGCACCTCGCGGCGATGGCTGGACGCGCGGGCATGGGCGGCCCTCGCGAGATCGCGGTGGCGTGCCTCGTCGGCGCGCACCTCGTGCGCGAGTCCTGTTTCAGCGGATCGATCCTCTCCCCCGACCAGCGGCGCAGCCGCGCCCAGGGCGCGAAACAGTGGCTCGCGGCCGCGGCGGTACCCGGAGCGGTGCGCGGCGCCCTGGTCAAGCTCGCGGAGGCCACCGCGGACGCGCGGAGCGGACCGGTGGCGCAGGCGATCGAGTCGGTGATAGCGGTCACGGCGAACCAGCTCGATCAGGGGTCACGTTTGGAGCTCGCCCGACTCGCGCAAATGATTGTGGCATAAGGTTTTTTCGCTTGCTGCAGGAGTGAGCCGGGCCGTATCTTTGCCCATGGCACGGAGCACCGACATCTCCCCCCTCGCCCAGGTCCTTTCGCGCGCCGACGCCGTCGCCGACGGCGCACCCTCGCCCGACACCATCGCTACCGGCTTCCCGAGCCTGGATCGCCTGCTCGGCGGCGGGCTGCGCGGCGGCGACCTCACCGTGCTCGGTGGAGACGTCGGGAGCGGCAAGTCGGCGCTCGCGCTCGCCATCGCGCTGCGGATCGCGCAGCAGCGGCAGCGTGTGATCTACTTCTCGGGCGAGATGACGACGGAGCGGCTGCTCGAGCGGGTGCTTGCGATCGAGGGGCGCGTGCGGGTGGACGACCTGCGCAGCGGCGTGGTGAACGACGTGGCGCGCGCCAGTGTCGGCGCGGCGGCCGTGCGGATGCGCGAGCTGCTGCCGCAGATCGAGCCCCTTGCACCGGGCGGGATCGCAGCCCTCGCGGAGCGCCTGGAAGGGGCCGGGACAGATCTCGTGATCATCGACTCCCTCCAGTCGCTGGCGCGAGGCGCGCAGCAGATGGACGAAGAGCTCGCGGACGCGGTGCGCCGGCTCAAGCGGCTGGCCCTGGAGCAGCGGCTGGCGGTGCTGGTCACGGCGCAGCTGCCGCACCTCACGGCGCGCGACGACCGCCGGCCCACCCTCGAGGACTTCGGCGCCCTTGGCGCCGTGAAGCATCACGCGGACGTCGTGCTCGGCCTGTATCGCGAGGACATGTACGACCGTCGTCGCGAGATCGAGGGCGCCACCGAGCTGCTGGTGCGCAAGAACCGGAATGGCAGCACCGGCTATGTGGACCTCTACTTCTACGCGCAGTGGATGCGCTTCGAAGACATGCTGGACCCCGACCGCTAAACACCAGGCGACATGCCCTCGTACCGTTCTCTCCTTCCATTCGCGCTGGCGCTGCTGGCCTCCGCGTGCGCGTCCTCGGGCCAGCCTCGCGCCGATGGCGTGGCCCGCCTCGAGGCATCGCGCGCCGCGCGTCCCTCCGACGCCGCCATCGCCCGCTCGCTTGGCATCGCGTACTACAAGACCGGCCGGTTCGACGACGCGCGCAAGCAGCTCGACGCGGCCGTCACGATGAACCCGCGCGACGGCGCGGCGGTGCTGTACCTCGGCCTCACCGCGGAGCAGCAGAAGGACATTCCCGCGGCGAAAGCGGCGTACCAGGGTTACCTGAGGCACGGCCGCACCTCGCGCATCCGGCGCCAGCTCGAGGCGCGCCACGCGGCGCTGACGCGGCAGGAGCTCGCGGAGTCGGCGAAGAGCGCCGTGGCGCAGGAGCAGCAGCTCTCGGGCACGCCGGGCGCGCCGCGGGTCGTGGCGGTGATGCCGCTGCGCTTCGTGGGCAGCGACAGCACGCTGGCGCCGCTCGGGCGCGGGCTCGCGGAGCTCATCACCACGGACCTGAGCCAGTCGAGCCAGCTCACCGTGGTGGAGCGCGCGCGGCTGCAGGCCCTGCTGGACGAGATGCAGCTGCAGCAGGGCGGGGCCACCGACGCGGCGACGAACGTGCGCGCCGGCCGGATCATCCAGGCCGGGCGGATCGTGAGCGGACAGATCATGCAGAGCGAGCAGCGCCTGCGGGTGGACGCGGCGATCGTGAACACCTCCACGTCACAGGCGGCCGGCGGCGCCGCGAACGAGAACACCCTCGACATGCTGCTCGAGATCCAGAAGAACATCGTGCTCCAGCTCTTCGACAGCCTCGGCGTGGTGCTCACGACGGCCGAGCGGAACGCCATCGAGCAGCGGCCCACGCGCTCGATGCAGGCGTTCCTGGCCTACAGCCAGGGGCTGCAGTTCGAGGATCAGGGGCGGTTCGCGGAGGCCGCGGCGCGCTACGGGGAGGCGTCGCGGATCGACCCCGCGTTCCTCCAGGCGTCGCAGCGCGGCGCGAACGCGCAGGCCACGGCGGCGGGGATGCAGCTCTCCGTCGGCTCGATCGAGAACAGCCTGGCCGGCACCGCGGAGGGCAGCGTGGCGGACAAGGCCGCGCAGGGCGAGGTGCCGCAGAACGGCGGCGGCGAGAACAGCGCCGCGAACATCGTGGACAACATCAACGAGTCGCCGGCCGGCGCGGCGACCTCGGGCGCGTCCGGCGGCAGCAAGCCTGGCAACAAGGACCCGGTGAGCGAAGGGGTCGGCGCCGACTCACGGAAGAGCGGCACCTTCCGCATCGTGGTACGGATCCCATGAGCAGCCTCACGCGATTCGGGCCAGGCGTCGCGATCGGACTGGCGCTGGCGGCGTCGCCGCTGTCCGCGCAGGGCATCGGCGACTCCCAGGTGCGCTTCGGCCCGCAGTTCGTCTCGTACTCGTTCTCGGCGCCGGTGAACGAGAAGATCACGCAGCTTGCGATCCCGATCTTCACGTCGGTGCCCATCCTGCGCTCGCTCACGATCGACGTCGGCACGGCGTACGCCATGACGCGGTTCGAGCGCCAGACGCTGAGCGGCACGACGGCGGTGACCACGACGAGCGAGCTCAATGGGCTGACGGACACGCAGCTGCGGGCCATCTACTCGGTGGGGCAGGACCTGCTGGTGCTCACCGCGGGGCTGAACATCCCGACCGGATCGGCGACGATCGCCCCGGGCGAGCTGGCGGCGGCGACGGTGATCGGCAGCGACTTCCTCAGCTTCCCGGTCTCGGGGTTCGGCAGCGGGCTCGGGATGACCGGCGGGCTCGCGTTCGCGCGGCCGCTCGGGAGCTGGAATTTTGGTTTCGGGGCGAGCCTGCGCTACGCGGGCGAGTACGAGCCGTTCGCGGACGCCTCGGGCACGGCCACGAAGTTCCAGCCGGGGCCGGAGTATCGCGTGCGCACGGGGATCGACCACCCGTTTGGCACCGGCAGGGTGGTGTTCGGGCTCACCTGGTCGAAGTTCGGCGACGACAAGGCCAACGCCGCGTCGTACAACACCGGCGACCGGTACATCGGCTCGTTCGGGCTGAGCAACTCGCTCGGGAACGGGACCGACTGGACCTTCGCGCTCTGGAACCTGTTCAGGACCAGCGGCACGCTCATCGACCAGAGCGCGTCGCCGCGCGCGAACATCACGAACGCATCGTTGTCGTTCGGGGTGCGCGGGCCGGCTGACATGGTGCTCGAGCCGTCGGTGGAGACTCGCGTGCGCGAGGAGCAGGGCGCCGGGACGAGCTTCCTCGGCACCGTGGGCACCCGGCTGGTGGTGAACCGCGGCGGCTGGGCGATCGTGCCGGGGTTCGGGTTTTCGGTGGGGACGATGCAGTCGTCAACGCTGACCGGGCTTCGCGGATCGCTCGCTGTGCGCCTGGGACGGTAACGCAACTTCACATCCGAATTTCGTCACACAGTCCGAATAGTCCCGCGTACAGGAAGGCTCCCCGCACCGCAGCGAGGAGCCTTTCTCTT
>Ga0307505_10000631_pt1 | contig 36902 bp, 32 predicted proteins | sample 23_S_MG_FD_202183 | JGI IMG/M metagenome (GOLD analysis project Ga0307505, IMG submission 202183) | Soil microbial communities from Populus trichocarpa stands in riparian zone in the Pacific Northwest, United States - 23_S | ecosystem: Environmental > Terrestrial > Soil > Riparian zone > Trees...
CGATGGCGGCGTTGTGGCGATGCTGCGGCGCAATGTCAACCGAATCTTGCCGTGCGCGGAACTGTTGTGACTTTAGGTGCCGGATATGCAAGTAAAAACATGGTTAATTTAGAGCTTTCAAGGCGCTCGCAAGTCGCTTGCGGACGGCATCCGGGGGGATACAAGCAAGGCCATGGGGGGATTCTACGTAGAAGTTTCTGCGGGTGTTTGGCTCGTCTGGGTCATTAGCTGGAAGGCTGCATCGTTCTGGCGCGCCAAGACGACGGCCGAGGCGCCTCGATCCCAATATCGCCTGCACTTCGTCGTCGTGGTTCTGGGCTTCATGCTGACCTTCGGGGTCGTGCCGTGGCAATTCCCGCGGCTCTGGCCGCTCGGCCCGGTGCTCGGCTGGTCGATGGCCGGCGTGACCATGGCGGCGCTCGTCTTCACCTGGTGGGCGCGGATCGAGATGGGACGGCTGTGGAACGGCGGCGTATCGCGCACCGCCGCGCACCGGGTAATCGACACCGGTCCGTTCGCGCTGGTCCGGCACCCGATCTACACCGGGCTTATCGCCGGGGTTTGGGCGATGGCACTGCTTCAGGCGCGGCCACTTGCCCTGCTCGGCGCCGTGCTCTTCGCGCTCGGCTTCACGCTCAAGGCGCGGCTCGAGGAACGCTTTCTCGAAGCCGAGCTGCCGGGCTACGCGGACTATCGCAAACGCGTGCGGATGATCGTTCCGTTCGTTATCTGAGCCGCGTGACAGGCTCCGCCACCTTCGCCCCGCTCGCACACCGCGCCTTCGCGCTGGCGATGGCGGGCGTGCTGGTGGCGAACCTCGGCAACTCGGTCCAGGCCGTGGGCGCCGCCTGGCAACTGACCGCGGCCGGCGAGCCCGCCGACGTCGTCGCGCTGGTGCAGACCGCGCTCAACCTGCCGATCCTGCTGCTCGCCCTGCCTGCGGGGGCCTGGGCCGACATGTTCGAGCGGCGCCGCATCATCCTCGCCGCGCAAGGCCTGATGCTGCTGCTGTCGCTGCTGCTGGCGGCGCTGGTCATGGCGGGCGAGCCGCCGGCGGCGGCGGTGATCGCGCTGACCGCGCTGCTCGCCTGCGGGATCGCGGTGTTCGGCCCGGCGATGGGGGCGAGCATCCGCGGCACCGTGCCCGCGGCGCAGCTGGCCGCGGCGGTGGCGCTCAACATCCTGATCTTCAACCTCGCCCGCGCGGCCGGCCCGGCGCTCGGCGGGGCGATCGTCTCGGGCGGAGGGGCGTTGGCGGCGTTCGTCGCCGCCGCGGCCAGCTACCTCGCGGCGATCGCGATCTTCTCCCGCTGGCGCCCCGCGCCCCCTAACGATCCTGGGCCGCCGCGCGAACGTCGCGCCTTGCGCGCGATGGTCGCCGAAGGGCTGGGCCACGCCGCCGGATCCCGCGAGATCCGCACCATCCTGCTGCGCGCCGCCGCCTTCACGCTCGGCGGAGCGGCGGCCTGGGCGCTGATGCCGCTGGTCGCCGCCGACCTGCTCGGACGGGGGCCCGGGGTCTACGGGCTGCTGCTCGGCGCGCTCGGGCTCGGCGCGGTGATCGGCGCGGCGAGCGCGACGTTCTTCCGCTCGCGCCATTCGGCGGAGGCGATCACGAGGGCGGCGGGCATGATCTACGGCCTGGCGGTGATCGGCGTCGCGCTGCAGCCCGGTCTCGCCGCGATGCTGGCGCTGCTGGTCCTGGCGGGGGCGGGCTGGGTCCAGGCGCTGAGCGGCTTTTCGGTCTCGGCCCAGCTTTGGGCCCCGCGCGAGGCGGTCGGCCGCGTCGTCGCGCTGGCCAGCGCGGTGACCTTCGGCGGCATCGCGCTCGGCTCATGGCTATGGGGCCACTTCGCCGAGAGCTTCGGCGTAGACGGCGCGCTGCTCGCCTCGGGCGCCGCGATGATGGTGCTGCCGCTCCTCGGCCTGCTACTGCCGATGCCGGCGCACGAGGCGCCCTAATCGTCCCGCTTCGGGAGAGGATTACCGGTGCACGAAAAAGGGGTCGGATGCCAAGGCACCCGACCCCTCTTGTCTCGCGTGGACCGTCGCGGCGTCAGGCGTTCTGGAGATTGACCGCGCTGGACTTGCCGCGCTTGTCGTTCTCGAGGTCGTAGGACAGGCGCTGCTCCTTCTCGAGCGAGCTCATCCCGGCGGCCTGGACCGCGGTCATGTGCACGAACGCGTCGTTGCCGCCGGCCTCGTTGGTGATGAAGCCGTAGCCCTTGTTGTCGTCGAAAAACTTTACTGTGCCGATGGGCATGGAAATTTCCTTCATGAAACGGCGGCCGAACACCGGCCGCCCGGCGCTAGAAGAAGCGGAAAGAAGGAAATAGGAGCCGCAAAGCACCGAAAACCGTCAATTTGCGACCGTAGCGCCAGTCATATGGGGAGCGCTTCGCGGATTGCCAGTGGGGCTGTCCGTCCAGGCGTCCCCGCCGCGGCGATCCGTGCCCGTGCCTCCGCGTCAGGTCATGGGCGGCAGAAGCGGCAAACCCGCTATTCAGCGCCGGAAATCCATGCGAGGCAGCACGCGGCGGTCCGGACGGCCGATCGCCAGGAGGGGGATGGCGGGTGCAGACCGAACCGATGGACCTGTTCATGGCGGCGTGGAAGCACTTCACCAGCGCGCTTCCCGGACCCAATCACGAAGAGACGGATTCGGTCACCAATCGCTTTTGCGACGCACCGAACCTGTTCTTCAACTTGTGGTTCCAGAACCGTCCGACCCCCGGCGAGAGCGAGTTTCGCGCCATGCTCAGGACCGGAAAGGCCGCGAGCGCCGGCTGGGCCCAGACCACCGGCGGGATCATCTCGTCCGAGTGGTCTCCGCAAAACTGGCAGGAGATCGCCGCCGACGAGGGTCTGACGGTCCTTCTGCAGATGGTCGGGATGGAAGCCACGGCGATCGTGCCGCCGTCGCTCCCGCCGACCGAAATGGACATCCGCCGCGTCACCGACGACGAGGCGGCCTGGGCGGCGGCGATGATCAACGCTCATGCCTACCGCATGGCCGAGGAGCAGTTCGCCTGCTCCGGCGGGATGCATTTCTGGCCCGAGGAGGCGCTGGCCTTCGTCGGCTACGTCGACGGCCGGCCGGTCTGCACCGCCGCGGTTCGGCCGGTGAACGGAACCGCCTATGTCTACATGGTCGCGACCGAGCCCGACGACCAGGGCAAAGGCTACGCGGCCACAATCATGCGCCACGCGATGGACGAAGGCCGCAAGGCCATCGGCGGCGACCTCCTGACGCTCCACGCCACGATGGACGGCAAGAAGACCTACGAGAAGATGGGCTTCTCAGCCGGCGCGGCGACGCCGCTGCTCGTGCCGGCGGGCTGATTAGCGAGGCGCCTGCCCCTCGGAGCGCATCTCGCGCTGCATTGCCGGCATGGCCCAGCGATTGGGCAGCGCGAGGCGGTTGAGGGTGAACGCGGTGAAGAGGGGTGAGGTCATAGACCTCAGCGTCGGTGCCTGGATGATCGAAACGCCAGTGCGCGCAGCGCAACTCCCGCCGCGACAATCCAGCCAATGACAATGACCGCTCTCAGTAGCGGGGCAACCTGACCCTTCAGCAACTCGTTTGCGAAGCCAGCGATAACGCAAGCTACCAAGAACAACGCGAACAGGATGGCTGGGGCGCGCTTGTTCACCCCAGCCCCGCCGCCTCTAGTAGCGCCTCTGTGCTCGCATCGAAGCTCCCCCCGCCCTTGTCGATCGACTTCGCGATCTCCTTGCCCAGTTCCACCCCGAACTGGTCGAACGGGTTGATCCCCATCAGCACGGCATTGGCGAAGGTGCGGTGCTCGTGGAAGGCGATCAGCGCGCCGAAGGTGGCAGCGTCGAGGTCGTCGAGGAGGATTGTCGCCGAAGGGCGATTGCCCGGATAGACGCAGGCGGGCTTGTCGCTGTCGCGCCCGGTCATCAGCGCGGCGCCTTGGGCGAAGCAGTTCTGCAGCAGGATCCGGTGGTGCGCCGGGTCGAGCGCGTCGCCGGGCGCCACGCTGGCGACGAATTCGACCGGCACGAGGTGCGTGCCCTGGTGGAGGAGCTGGAACACCGCGTGCTGCGCGTCGGTGCCGACGCCGCCCCAGGTGATCGGCGCGGTCGGGCCGGCGGGCTCGCCGTCAACGGTGACCGACTTGCCGTTCGATTCCATCTCGAGCTGCTGGAGGTAGCTCGGCAGCAGCCGCAGCCGCTCGTCGTAGGCGAACACCGCGCGGGTCTCGGCGCCCTTCAGCCGCGCGTAGAGCAGGTCGGCGAAGGCTGCGCGCAGGCACAGGTTGGCGCGCCCGTCGGTATCGCGGAAATGCGCGTCCATCGCCGCGGCGCCCGCCAGCATCGCCTCGAAATCTTCCCACCCGATGGCAAGAGCGACCGGGAAGCCTATGGAAGACCACAGCGAATAGCGCCCGCCAACGCTCTCGGCGAACGGCAGCACGCGGGTCTCGTCGACGCCCCATTCGACCGCCTTCTCGGGATAGGCGGTCAAGGCGATCACCCGGCCGTAGGGATCGTCGACGCCGTTCTCCTCGAGCCAGCGCAGCGCGCTGGCGGCGTTGGTCATGGTCTCGATGGTGGTGAAGGTCTTGCTCGCGACCGCGACCAGCGTGGTCGCCGGATCGCAGGCCGCGAACGCCTCCTCCAGCGCCACCCCGTCGATGTTCGAGACGACATGGACGTCGACCCGCGCCAGGTCGCGCGCCAGCGCGTCGACCGCCAGCGCCGGACCGAGCGCCGAGCCGCCGATGCCGATATGGATCAGGTGGTTCACTTCGCCGAGCGCGCCTTCGTGGATCGCGCCCACCAGCAGCCGCATCCGCTCGCGCAATGCGGCGGCTTCCTCGACGCTTGCCTCCTTGCCGACGCCGCGCAGCGCGGTGTGCTCGGCGGCGCGGTTCTCGCTTCCGTTGACGACTTCGCCGGCGAACAGCTTGCGGCGCTGCTCGGCGAACCCGGCCGCCTCGGCCAGCGCCTCGAATCCGGCGAGCAGGTTCTCGGTCAGGTGGGTCTTCGACCAGTCGAACAGCACGCCCCCGCCAAGGCCTTCGGCGGCCAGCTCGAACCGCGCGGAGAGGGTATCGACACGCCCCGGATCGGCTGCGAACAGCTCGCCCAGCGTCGCTTCGGGCGCCTTCAGGGCCTTCCAGGCTACCTCGCGGGCGTGGTTCGACAAGCTCACCACGAGCGGCCCTTCGCTTGAATCATGTTTCGCTCGCCCTGAGCCTGTCGAAGGACGCACACCGGCGTTTCCCCCTTTCCTACATCGAGACATCCGGGCTAGGGCTTCCCGCCATGATTGCAACCGGCAAAATACGGCGGAATTCGGCCTTTCTCGCGCCTCTTGGTCGGGTGGTGAATTCTATCCCTGAACACCGTAACCTTGATAACCTTGGTGCAGCCTTCAGGCCGGCGAGATGAACGAATCGCTCCCCGCCGCGGCCGCGGCTCCGGCCGAGCCGGCGGCCGACGCCAGACCGAAGAAGAAGCAGGACAGCTTCGTCGTCTTCCTGATCAAGCTGGCGGTGATCGTGCTGGTGTTCCGCACGTTCATCTTCACCAGCTTCATGATCCCGAGCGAATCGATGATGCCGCGGCTGCTGGTCGGCGACTACCTGTTCGCGGCCAAGTGGCCCTACGGCTATTCGCGCGCCTCGCTGCCGATCGACAGCGCGATGGTCGGCGACGGGCGGCTGTTCGGCGGCCTGCCAGAACGCGGCGACGTGGTCATCTTCAAGCACCCGATCGACCGGGTCGACTACGTCAAGCGCGTGATCGGCGTGCCCGGCGACACGGTGCAGATGGTGGCCGGGCAGCTGGTGCTCAACGGTACGCCGGTGCCGAAGGTCAGGACCGCCGATTTCGTCCTGCCAACCACCGCCGGCAAGGGCTGCGGCCGCGGGCAGGACGAATTCACCCGGCGCAGCGCCGCGGGAGAGTTCAGCTGCCACTTCCCGCAGTACCGCGAGACCCTGCCGAACGCCGTATCCTACAATGTCCTCGACACCGGGCTCATCGACAAGGACACCACGCCGCCGGTGATCGTGCCCGAAGGCCGCCTGTTCCTGATGGGCGACAATCGCGATCATTCGGCCGACAGCCGCTTTCCGGCCGTCGCCGGGCAAGGCGTCGACCTGGTCCCGGTCGACAATGTCGCCGGCCGGGCCAGCTTCATGTTCTTCTCGACCGACGGCAGCGCCGAATGGATCAAGCCGTGGACCTGGTTCACCGCCGCGCGCTGGGAACGCATCGGGCGCGGGATTTGAGCGGACTGCCCGACGAGACCCGCGGCTGGCTCGAAGCGCTCGGCTTCGCGGTCGCCGACGAGGCGCTTTGGCTCGAGGCGCTGACCCACGGCAGCACCGGCGCGGCGCGCGATTACCAGCGGCTCGAGTTCCTCGGCGACCGCGTGCTCGGCCTCGCCGTCGCCGAATGGCTCTACCGCGGCAACGGCGGGCGCGAAGGCGAGCTGGCGCAGCGCCTCAACGCGCTTGTAGCGCGCTCGATGTGCGCCGCGATGGCCCGCGCCGTCGGCCTCTCGCCACACGTCCGCCTCGGCAAGCAGGCCCGCGACGACGGCGCCGCGGACAGCGACAACGTGCTCGGCGACGTGATGGAATCGCTGCTCGGCGCGAGCTTCCTCGAAAGCGGCTTCGAGGCGACCCGCGATATCGTCAGCCGCCTGTGGCAGCCCGCCTTCGACGGCCGAGCCGGCCACTCCAAGCATCCCAAGAGCGCGCTGCAGGAATGGGCAGCCGGCTGCAATCGCAAGCCGCCCGAATACGAAGTCGTCGACCGCATCGGCCCCGATCACGCGGCGAAGTTCACCGTCAGGGTCAGCGTGTCCAAGGTCGGCGAGGTCGAAGCCACCGCCGGCAGCAAGCAGGAAGCCGAGACCGAGGCGGCGCGGCTGTTCATGGAGAGGTTCGGATGATGCGGGTCCTTCGAGACGCGCCTTCGCGACGCCCGCGGGTGCGGGTTCCTCAGTCGCTCCTCAGGACGAGCGTGTTTGGGAATAATTCCGCCCGTCCTGAGGAGGGACTGAGCGAAGTCGAAGGCCCGTCTCGAAGGACCCTGGCCACCCGAGGGGAGGTATGACCCGCTGCGGCGTCGTCGCCGTGATCGGCGCGCCCAACGCGGGCAAGTCGACGCTGGTCAACCAGCTCGTCGGGCAGAAGGTGGCGATCGTCAGCGCCAAGGCCCAGACCACGCGGGCCCGCCTGCTCGGCATCGCGCTGGCAGGCGAGACGCAGATCATCCTCGCCGACACGCCGGGCATCTTCGCTCCCAGGCGGCGGCTCGACCGGGCGATGGTCCACGCCGCCTGGGAAGGTGCGCAGAGCGCCGACGCGATCGTGCTGGTGGTCGACCCGGTCAAGCAGCGCCGGCACGAGCTGGAGCCCTTGATCGAAAGCCTCAAGGACCGCCCGGAGCGCAAGCTGCTGGTGCTCAACAAGGTCGACGCCAGCGCCAAGGAGCCGCTGCTGGCGCTGGCGCAGGACCTCAGCGCCAGGGCCAATTTCGCCGAGGTGTTCTTCGTCTCGGCGCTGACCGGCGACGGGGTGCCCGAGCTCAAGGCGCACCTCGCCTCGCTGATGCCCGAGGGGCCGTGGCACTATCCCGAGGACCAGGTTTCAGACGCCAGCGAACGCCTGCTCGCCGCCGAAGTCACCCGCGAGCAGCTCTACCAGCAGCTCCACGAGGAACTCCCCTACGACAGCGCGGTGCGGCCCGAGAGCTACACCCAGCGGCCGGACGGCAGCGTCGAGATCCACCAGCAGATCGTGGTCGGCCGCGACAGCCAGAAGCCGATCGTGCTCGGAAAGCGCGGCGCGCGAATCAAGGCCATCGGCGAAGCGGCGCGTGCCGAGCTGAGCGCGATCCTCGGCGTGCCGGTGCACCTCTACCTGCACGTCAAGGTCGACGAACGCTGGGCCGAAAGCCGCGAGATCTACGAGGAAATGGGGCTCGACTGGGTGCGGTGACTCCCCTCCCGCTTGCGGGAGGGGGACTGGCTAGCTCGGCTGCCGCAGCGTCGCCATCGTCCCGCCGGCCCGCGTCACGCTGCGATACCGCGCCAGGCTGCACAGCGCCGCGACCACCGCCAGCGCGCAGGCGACAAACAGCGGCGTCGGCCCCAGCCCCGCCCCGCCCGCCAGCAGGATGCCGACGGTCACCGCCGCCATGGTCTGCCCGAGCAGGCGCGCGGTCGAGAGAAGGCCGCCGGCGGCCGCGGCGCGCTCGCGCGGGGCCTGGCCGATCAGCAGGCGCGAGTTGGGGGCGAAGAACAGCCCGAACCCGGCCGCGGTCAGGCTCAGCCGCCAGCCGATCGCGAACTCGCCCCCCTCCCCCGGCGGCCGGTCGGGCATGAAGGCGAGCAGCAGCAGCCCGGCGATGGCGATGGCCATGCCGGCGACGCCGAGCTTGGTCGGAGCCACGCGGTCGCTCATCCACCCGGCGAGCGGGGCGACCACCAGCATCGTCAGCGGAAACGGCAACAGCAGCATGCCGACCTGCTGCGGCGCGTAGCCCATCGCCTCTTCGAAGCGGAACGGCAGCGACAGCATCAGCGAGCCGGCGGCGATGAAGCAGGCGATCGCACCGAGCGCGGAGAAGCCGATCACCGGCCTGGCCAGCAGGTCCACCGGCAGGACCGGCGCCGCGCGCTGCCGTTCGCGCCGCACCAGCAGCCACACCGAGACCACGCCGGCCGCCACCAGCGGCGCGCCCAGGCCGAGGTTCTCGTGCGTCGCCAATTGCAGGCCGCCGATCAGCAGCAGCATGGTCGCCGCGCTCCACACCCCGCTGACCCATTGCGGCGGGTGCGGCTGCCGGACCGGCTCGGGCAGCGCGCGGCCGAGCAGCAGCGAGACGACCGCGAACGGCACCGCGGCGGCGAACACCCATTGCCACGGCGCGTTGCCGACGATGAACCCGCCCAGCGTCGGCGCCAGCGCGGCCGACGAGGCGACGATCACGCTGTTGACGCCCATCGCGCTGCCGAGCTGCCGCGCCGGATAGATCTGTCGCAGCATCGCCGCCGACACCGACAGCGCAATGCCCGCGCCGATCGCCTGAAGCGCGCGCAGCGCCAGCAGCACCGCGAAGCTCTCCGCCAGCAGGCACAGCGCCGAGGCGAGCAGGAACAGCGCCTGCCCGGCCTGGTAGAACCGCCGGTGGCCGATCCGGTCGCCGAGGCTGGAGAACGGCAGCAGCACCATCACCAGCACCAGTTGATAGACGGTGACCACGTTGGTCACCGCCGCGTTGGTGACCCCGAGGTCGCGCGCGATGGTCGGCAGCGCGACGTTGGCGATGGCCCCGTCGAGCACGAGCAGCGCGGTGCCGAAGCTGATCGCCGCGATGGCCCACCAGCGGCGCGGCTTGGGGAGGCCGTCGGGCTGTGAGGGATCGGGCGGCGGCATCGTCGCCATGTGACGGTGAGCGATGGGCTTATCAACCCTGCTCTCTCCCCTTCAGGGGAGAGATACGGAGGCTTGTGAGCGAAGCGAGCTAGCCGGAGTTGAGAGGGGCTGCGGCGCTCGCTCCCCTTTCCCAACCCTCTCCCCTGAAGGGGAGAGGGCTATTCAGCTCACCGCTTTCTGGCGATCGCAATCCCGTCGATCTTCGCCCGTTCCTTGGTCGATTCCTCGGTGCGGCTGAGTGCCTTGGCGATTTCCTTGAGGCCCTTGCCCTTGGACGCCAGCGTCCTGAGCTTGCCGACTTCCTCGGAGTTCCAGGGCTGGCGGTGGCGTTCGAAGCGTTCGCTCATTTCTTGGCCCCCTTCTTCGCCGGAGCCTTCTTGGCCGGCGCCTTCCTGCGGCCCTTCTTCTTCGCGGGGCCCTTGGCCGCGCGGGCGTCTATCAGCTCGATCGCCTGCGCCTCGGTCACGTCCTCCGGCTTCACGTCGCGCGGCAGCGTGGCGTTGGTCGTGCCGTCGGTGACGTAAGGCCCGTAGCGCCCCGGCATCACCCGCATCTCGCCGCCGCTGGTCGGATGCGCGCCGAGCGTCTTGATCGGCTCGGCGTTGGCGCGGCCCCCGCCGGCGACGCGGTTGGCGGCTTCGGCGAGCAGCGTGACCGCGGCGTTCATGCCGGTCTCGAACACGTCGCGGGTACCGGTGAGCTTGGCGTATTTGCCGTCGTGCGCGAGGTAGGGGCCGTAGCGGCCGATGCTGGCCGTGATCATGTTGCCGGTCTCGGGATGCGGCCCGACCTCACGCGGCAGGGCCAGCAGCCGCAGCGCCCAGTCGAGGTCGAAGTCTGGCAGGTCCTTGGGGATCGAGGCCTTCTTCGACTCCTTGCCGTCGCCGAGCTGAACGTAAGGGCCGAACCGGCCGGTCTTGCGCATGACCTCGAGCCCGCTGTCGGGATCGTTACCCATCACCGCGTCGTCCTCGCCGTCCGCGCCGGGCTGACCGAAACGGCGGGTGAACGTGCACTCGGGATAGTTCGAACAGCCGATGAACGCTCCGTTCTTGCCGCCCCGAAGCGACAGCCGCCCTTCCCCGCACTTCGGGCACAGCCGCGGATCGGTGCCGTCGGCCTTGGGCGGGAACAGGTGGTCGTCGAGGAACTCGTCCAGCGCCAGCGTGACCTCGGAGGGCTTGCGCTCCATGACCTCGTCGCTCTTCGGTTTGAAATCGCGCCAGAACGCCTCGAGCACGGCCTTCCATTGGGCGCGCCCGCCGCTGACCTCGTCGAGCTCGTCCTCCATCCCCGCGGTGAACTCGAACGCGACGTAACGCTCGAAAAACCGTTCGAGGAACGCGGTCAGCAGGTGCCCCGAATCCTCGGCGAAGAAGCGGTTCTTCTCCATCCGCACGTACTCGCGGTCGCGCAGCGTCTGGATGGTCGACGCGTAAGTCGAGGGCCGGCCGATGCCGAGCTCCTCGAGCCGCTTGACCAGGCTCGCTTCGGAGAAACGCGGCGGCGGCTGGGTGAAGTGCTGCGTGGCGTCGACGCCGAGCTTCGCGGGAGCATCGCCCTGCCGCATCAGCGGCAGCAGGCCCTCCTCGTCGTCCTCGCCCTTCTGGTCGCGCCCTTCCTCGTAGACCGCGAGGAAGCCGGGGAACTTGACCACCTGGCCGCTCGCGCGCAGCTCGTGCCGCCCGGTCGGATCGCGCAGCGTGACCGTGGTGCGCTCGAGGCTGGCCGAGGCCATCTGGCTCGCCATCGCGCGCTTGAAGATCAGGTCGTAGAGCTTGCCCTCGTCCCCCGATCCGGCATGCTGGCGGTTGAAATCGGTCGGCCGGATCGCCTCGTGCGCTTCCTGCGCGTTCTTGGCCTTGGTCTGGTAGATGCGCGGCTTCTCGGGCAGGTAGTGGCCGTCGAACCGCTCGGTGATCGCGCGGCGAGCGGCGCTGATCGCGCTGCCGTCCATCTGCACGCCGTCGGTGCGCATGTAGGTGATCGCGCCGGCCTCGTAGAGGTGCTGCGCCAGCCGCATCGTGTGGCTGGCGGAGTAGCCGAGCTTGCGCGCGGCCTCCTGCTGCAGCGTCGAAGTCGTGAACGGCGGCGCAGGGTGGCGCTTGAGCGGTTTGGTCTCGACTTCCTCGACCGTGAAGCGCCCCGCCTCGACCGCGGCCTTGGCCTTCTCGGCGGTGCCGGCATCGCCGATGCTGAGCCGTTCGAGCTTCTGCCCGTCGAAAGTGACCAGCCGGGCGTCGAAGGCGGTTCCGTCGTGCTGCATTTTCGCCACGACCGACCAGTATTCCTGAGCCACGAAGCGCTCGATCTCGCGCTCGCGGTCGACGATCAGGCGCAGCGCCACCGACTGCACGCGGCCCGCGCTCTTGGCGCCGGGCAGCTTGCGCCACAGCACCGGGCTGAGCGTGAAGCCGAACAGGTAGTCGAGCGCGCGGCGGGCGAGGTAGGCGTCGATCAGGTCGGTGTCGAGCTGGCGCGGGTGCGCCATCGCCTCGGTGACCGCCTGCTTGGTGATCGCGTTGAAGGTGACCCGCTCGACCTCGCCCGGCACCGCCTTGCGGCTCTTGAGCAGCTCGAGCACGTGCCAGCTGATCGCCTCGCCTTCGCGGTCGGGGTCGGTGGCGAGGATCAGCCGGTCGGCCTTCTTGGCCGCGTCGGCGATCTCCTTCACCCGGGAGACCTTGTCGCGATAGGTCTCCCAGTCCATCGCGAAGCCCTCGTCGGGCCGCACGCTGCCGTCCTTGGGAGGCAGATCGCGGACATGGCCGTACGAGGCGAGGACCTTGTAGTCCGCGCCGAGATACTTCTCGATGGTCTTCGCCTTCGCCGGCGATTCTACGATGACAAGCTGCATATGTGGTGGAGCAATCCCTACGCGTATACGTACGCGCGAGGGTGGGAGGCTTCGGCGCGGTTCGTCAAGCCGCTCCCGGCAGATCGCTCATTCGAAAGCGCGCGCTTCCTGCCCGGCGCCGACGATCAGCCCGTAGAGCGCGACGCCCATGCTCAGCGTGATCACCGTGATCGCGCTGCTTGCGAGCTGCGAGACGGTGATACCCACGAGATCGCCATCCTCGAAGAAGGCGCCGCCGGCGATGACGACGGCGATCGGCAGGACGATCATCGCCAGCGCGGCGACGATGATCGAGAACTCGTTGCCCTTGGTGCGCTCCCAGCTCTCACCCAAGGACGCCATCACCCCGCTTCCTTGCGACAGCAGCACGGGCGGCGCGATGCTCCAGCGCGCCATGAGGAACAGCCCCGGAAGAACGAACGCGAGCGTGCCGAGGAGGACACCGAGCGTGGTGAGAATCGAGAGGCCGATGTAGGGAACGAAGGCCTCCTCGCCCTTTCCTGACGACAAGCCGGTTCGGCGCAACGCGGCGACCAGCAGGAAATAGGCGCAGGCGATGCCGAGGGCGGCCTTCAGGAGCTCGCCACCGAGGAGGCGCATCGGATCCAGCGAACCCACCGCGAACCAGGTGACCGGCACGCTTACCGCAGTCAGCGCGATCACATAGATCAGCGCGGGGGCGGCGTTTCGCTCGATCACGGCGAGCGTCTTGTCGATGATCTTGCCGATCTTGAGATCGCGCGGTGCCGAAATCTCCATGTGTTCCCCCATCTCCGTCGACTGTCCCGTTACATTAGTCTCCGCATCGAGCCGAATCTTACCTGCCTGCCCGCCGACGGCCGCGGTCAGGAGCGATCGAGCGAAACACGCGCCCCGGCATGGCGAATCAGTCTCCCCGCGATCTCCAGCTCGAGCAGCGCGAGTTGCACTGCGCCGGCGCTTTCTCCGCTCTGACGGACCAGCTCGTCCACGCCGACCGGAGCGGTGGTGAGCAGCGCGGAAATGTCGGCGGGCTCCTCGGCGAGCAGTTCCTCGTCGCCGCCGAAGGCGTGCGGTTGCATTTCGCGCAAGGTCGAGCGCGGAGTGCCGTCGAAGCCGCTGAGCAGCTCGAGCACGTCCTCGGGCGCCTGCACCAGCACCGCACCTTCGCGAATCAACTGGTTGCAGCCGTGGCTGCGCGCGTCGAGCGGGCTGCCGGGGATCGCCATGACCTCGCGCCCCGCCTCGCCCGCCAGCCGCGCGGTGATCAGCGAGCCCGACTTGGGCGCGGCCTCGACCACAAGGGTGCCGAGCGCGAGCCCGGCGATGATGCGATTGCGGCTGGGGAAATGGCTGCCGCGCGGCTCGGTGCCCGGCGGCTGCTCGGCGATCAGCAGGCCTTCGCTGGCGATGCGCTCCTGCAGCGCGGCGTGCTGCGGAGGATAGGCGATGTCGATGCCGCTGGCGATCACACCGATGGTCGCGGGAAGCGCCCCCTCATGCGCTGCGCCGTCGATGCCGCGCGCGAGGCCCGAGACGACCGCGAACTTTTCGCCCGCCAGCGCATGCGCGAAATCGCGCGCCAGCTTGACTGCCGCCGCCGACGCGTTGCGCGCTCCGACCATCGCCACGCAGGGCTTGGCGGCCAGGAACAAGTCGCCGCGCACGGTCAGGATCGGCGGCGCGCTCTCGATCTGGCCGAGCAGCACGGGATAGCCGGGCGAATCGTGGAACAGATAGCGGGCGCCCGCCGCGCGCACTGAAGCGACCTCCTGCTCGATCCGCTCACGCGGCGCCGGGCGGTAGTCCTTGCCCCCGCGCGACGCGAGATCGGGCAAGGCTTCGAGCGCCGCCTGTGCTCTGCCGAACCGGCGCAGCAGCTGGGCGTACGAGATCGGGCCGATGTTGGGCGAACGGAGCAGGCGAATGCGCGCGAACGCCTCGTCCTGAGCAAGGGTGGCGGGCGCGTTCATGCCTTCTTGCCTACCTTGGGTTCGGTCCCGGCGCGCAGCCGAGCGATGTTCTCGCGGTGCATCAACAGGACGATCAATGCTATGATCACAAGGTCCGGCACGAGCTCGCCGCGCCCGGTTGCTGCTGCGGCGATCGGTGCCGCCACAACCGCGCTGATGCCCCCCACTGAAGAAATACGCGTCAACGCCAGCATGGCCAGCCACATGGCGGCGTAGGCGAGTCCGATCGGCCAGCTGAGCCCGAAGCAAACGCCGAGCGTGGTCGCCACGCCTTTGCCGCCTTTGAACCCCAGCCAGACCGGGAAGCAGTGACCAAAGACAGCACCTATTGCCGCAGGGGCCGCTACAGGGGTCACCGCATCGGGCCACCAGATCGACGCCAGCCACACCGCCAGGAAGCCCTTGCCCGCGTCGAGCAGCAGGACCGCCGCGGCGAGCCACTTGCCGCCGGCACGCATCACGTTGGTAGCCCCGATGTTGCCCGAGCCGATGCTGCGGATGTCGCCCTTCCCCGCCGCCCTCGCCAGCAGCAGCCCGAACGGGACCGAGCCGAGCGCGTAGCCGAGCACAAGGGCGAGCAGCCAGTCCATCAACCTCCCCAACCGTCGACGCCAGTTACTTCAAGACCTTGCACTTCGGCAGGCGGAAAACAATCCGAACCCGATCCGATCGTGGGGTACCAGACGAACGCGGTTGGTACCGCCGCCTCGCTGCCTTAGGAAATCCGGTATGGAGAAGGTGCGATGATCGATGCGCGGATGCAGGCGGCTCTCGCGCGGCTGACCGACAACGAGAGGGAATGCCTGCGCCGCCGGCTGCGGCAGCAGACCGCCAAGGAAATGGCGCTCGACCTTGGCGTCTCGCCGCACGCGGTCGAGAAGCGGCTCAAGATGGCGCGGGCGAAGCTGGGGCTGTCCTCCTCGCTCGAGGCGGCGCGGCTGCTGGCGGCATCCGAGGAGTACCAGCGAACGGGACCCCAGGCGGCGGACCTTCCTGCGGCTTCACGCGCTCGTCAGAACCGGTTCCATCAATCGCTAGCTTGGAGGAGCTTGATCGTGATCTTTGCAGCTGCAGCCACGCTGCTTCTTGTCGCGCAGTTCACCGGAAACCTCGACCAAGGCCGGGTCGCGCCGCTCCCTGGCCCGTCTGACGTCGCGGAAATACCGGAGCCCGCGCGGACTCCGCAACCGGCCCCCCCAAAGCGGGCAACCCTTTGGGGAACGAGTGAGTCTATCGAGATGGTCGAAGCCACGCCGACCGAAATGCACATGACCATCACCACGACCTTCACCGTCATCGACGCGGATAAGTCCGGCTTCATCGAGCCCGAGGAGACGATGCTGATGGAGAAGGGCGACGTCGTCGAGCGCGTCATCTACCGGAGGGACGAAAACGGAAAGGTTGAGCCGACCGGCGAAGTTCGCCGAGTCAGCCTCGCGCAAGCCCGCGCCGAATACATCGCGCAAGGGGACACGAACGACGACGGACGGTGGGACTTCGCGGAATATCGAGAGCTGGAGAAACGAAATCTGGCGCGGCTCGGCATTCCCGCTGCGTGGCGAGAGGATATCGAACGCACCTACGCCCGCGCCGATTGACGGGCGTCTCGCGTTTGGCCATTCCGCCCGGGTGAACCCGGCGGCTCCGATAATCCTGTTCGATTCCGGCGTCGGCGGGCTCACCGTGCTCGCCGAGCTGCGCAAGCTGCTGCCCGAGGCGCCGGTGATCTACGCCGCCGACACGGCCGGCCTGCCCTACGGCGAGAAGACAGAGGCCGAGATCGCCGCGCGGGTCGCGGGGTTGCTTGGGCGGCTGGCCGAGCGCCACTCGCCGCGGCTGATCACGATCGCGTGCAACACCGCCTCGACCATCGCGCTGGGCATGGTGCGCGAGGTGCTGCACGTGCCGATCGTCGGCACCGTGCCCGCGATCAAGCCGGCCGCGGCGCTTACGAAGGCCGGAGTCATCGGCCTGCTCGGCACTGCGGCGACCATCCGGCAAGGTTACGTCGACCGGCTGCAGGCCGAGTTCGCGGCGGACAAAGCGCTGATCCGCCATGCCTGCCCCGAACTGGTCGCCGCCGCCGAGGCCAAGCTGCGAGGAGCCGCAATCGACCCCGCGGTCTTCGCGGCGGCCGCCGACGGCTTACGAGGTCAGCCTAGCGGCGACCGGATCGACACTGTGGTGCTCGCCTGCACGCACTTCCCGCTGGTCGAGGACGAACTGCGCGCCGCACTGGGGTCCGGAGTTGCCTTCGTCGACGGCGCCGCGGGCATCGCCCGCCGCATCGCCTTCCTAACCCAGGGGCAGCCCTTTCTCCGTACATCTCCGGATATGGCCGTCTTCACCGGGGACCTATCCGACGCAGCGACGCTGCAACCGGCGTTGGCGACGTACGGGTTGGAACTTGTCGAGCGGCTTTAATGCGAATCCTTCGCAAACTCTGCGCTTTAAACGGCGGTTTCCATCGCCTAAGTCGCCGGTGATTCAATTGGCCGCACGGGGTCGCGGCGCGATAACGGACAGGTCCGGGTGAACTACGAGCACATCTTCGATCAGGCGATCCGTCGCCTCCACGCGGAGGGGCGCTACCGCGTGTTCATCGACATCCTGCGCAACAAGGGCGCCTACCCTGACGCGCGCTGCTTCGCCGGGCACAACGGGCCCAAGCCGATCACCGTGTGGTGCTCGAACGACTACCTCGCGATGGGCCAGCATCCGAAGGTCACCGCCGCGATGGAAGAGGCGCTGCACGACGTCGGCGCCGGTTCGGGCGGCACCCGCAACATCGGGGGCAACACGCACTATCATATCGAGCTCGAGCGCGAGCTGGCCGACCTGCACGGCAAGGAATCGGCGCTGCTGTTCACCAGCGGCTACGTCTCCAACGACGCGACGCTCTCGACGCTCGCCAAGCTGCTGCCGGGCTGCGTGATCTTCTCCGACGAGATGAACCACGCGAGCATGATCGCCGGCATCCGCAACGCCGGCTGCGAGAAGCGCATCTTCCGCCACAACGACGCCGCGCACCTCGAAGAGCTACTCGCCGCCGAGGACCCGAGCGTTCCCAAGCTGATCGCGTTCGAGAGCGTCTATTCGATGGACGGCGACGTCGCCCCGATCCACGCGTTCTGCGACCTCGCCGACAAGTACGGCGCGCTGACCTACATCGACGAGGTCCACGCGGTCGGCATGTACGGCCCGCGCGGCGGCGGCATCTCGGAGCGCGACGAAGCGGCGCACCGGATCGACATCATCGAAGGCACGCTGGGCAAGGCGTTCGGCGTGATGGGCGGCTACATCGCGGCGGACTCCAAGATCGTCGACTGCATCCGCAGCTATGCCCCGGGCTTCATCTTCACCACCTCGCTCAGCCCGGTGCTGGTCGCGGGCGTGCTCGCGGCGGTGAAGCACCTCAAGGCCAGCTCGACCGAACGCGAGGCGCAGCAGGCCTCGGCCGCCCTGCTCAAGCGGATGTTCCGGCAGGCCGGGCTGCCGGTGATGGATTCGACCACGCACATCGTGCCGCTGATGGTCGGCGACCCGGTGCGCGCCAAGAAGATCAGCGACATCCTGCTCGCCGAATACGGCGTCTATGTGCAGCCGATCAACTTCCCGACCGTGCCGCGCGGCACGGAGCGGCTGCGCTTCACCCCCGGTCCCGCGCATACCGAAGCGATGATGGCGGAGCTGACCGGCGCGCTGGTCGAGATCTGGGACCGGCTCGAGCTGCAGCTGCGGAAGGCCGCCTGAGCCGCGCCGGCGTGGGGGCGCGCTTCCCTCGCCGCTCACCCGTGCGGGACCTATGACCGCCGCCGAACCCCGCTCCAGCTGGAGCGAGCTGCCGCGCCGCGCTTTCGAGTACAGCTCAGGGCGCGTCATTGCGGTCACCCGGCTGGTCCTGGCGGGAGTGTTCTTCCTGGCGCTGTGGGTCGATCCCTCGCAACCGGTGCGTGCGTCGACGCTCGGCTACGTCCTGCTGTTTGGGTACATGCTGCTGGCGGCCGCGCTCCTCGCGACCTCCTGGCGCAGCTGGTGGTGGGACCACCGTCTGGCCTGGCCGGCGATGCTGGCCGACGTATTCGCCTTCCTCGCCGCGGTGTTCGTCACCGAAGGCACCGCCGACGATTTCACCAGTCCGTTCCTGGCGTTCTTCGCCTTCCTGATGCTCGCGGCGACGATCCGCTGGGACTGGCGCATGACCTTGCTGACGGGTCTGGCGATCACCGGTCTCTACCTGCTGGTCGGCCTGTTCATCGCCACCATTGAAATCGAATTCGACGTCTTCCGCTTCGGGCGCCGGGTGATTTACATGCTGGTGCTGTCCCTGATCCTGGCCTGGTTCGGCCTGCAGCGGCGCGAGCAGGCGATCGGGCGCTTCGTCGAGCGCCTTGGCGATCCGCCGGGCGAGCCGGCCCTGCTCGACCAGGCCCTGCACTACGCCGCCTCGCAAAGCCGGGCCCGGCGCGCCGCCATCGCCTGGGGCGAATACGAAGAGCCCGCCGTAGAGCTGCGGACCCGGGGCCTCGCCGCGCCGCCGGCCCGGCTCGGTCCGGCCGAGTTCGACGCCGAAACCGGTTTCGCGCGCGATGCGAGGCTGTTCGACCGCAAGCATGGCCGAGCCCTGGTCGGACGCCGGGGGCAACGCCCGGTCGCGGTCGCCGGTCCGGTGATCGACCCACTGGCCGATCTGTGCGGGATCGAAGTGGGCGTGGCGCTGCCGCTGACCGGCCTGACCGGCCGGGGCGAACTGCTGCTGTGCGACATCCCGGGCGTCGGCGGCGACCACGTGCAGGTCGGATCGCTCATCGCGCGCGAGATCACCGCGGCGTTCGACCGCCAGGCGACTCTCGCGCTCGCCGGCGAGACGGCGCTGGCACGCGTGCGCGATTCGCTCGCCCGCGACCTGCACGACAGCGTCGCCCAGTCACTGGCCGGCGCCTCGCTGCGGCTCGAAGGCCTGCGCGCCTGGATCAAGGCGGGCGGAGATCCCGATGCGGAGATCGATTCGATGAAGCAGTCGCTGCGCGAGGAGCAGGGCCACGTGCGGACGCTGATCTCGCGGCTGAGGCTCGGTGCGGAGGGTGAGACCGAGGTCGAGGCCGGCGGAGCCATCCGCACGCTGCTGGCCTCGTTGTCGGCGCAATGGGGAGTGGCCGCCCAGGCCGTGCCGGGCGACGCGCCGATCCAGGTGTCGGGCCGGCTCGCCCACGAGCTGGAGCAGGTCCTGCGCGAAGCGGTCGCCAACGCGGTCCGCCACGGCAACGCCAACCTCATCACCGCCACGCTCGCTGCGGCCAACGGCGAGCTGCGGCTGCGCATCAAGGACGACGGCAAGGGCTTCCCCGAATCCGACCCGGACCCGCGCCCGTGGTCGATAGGCGGGCGAATTGACAAGCTCGGCGGCCGGCTGTCGGTTATCAGCGGGCCCGGTGGAACGACGCTCGATATTTCCATTCCCCGGGGGACACCGTGATGATTCGCGTGCTTCTGGCCGACGACCACCCGTTCATGCGCACCGGGATCGAGGCCGTGCTACGCGGCTCGCGCTTCACCGTGGTGGCCACGGCCGCGAGCGGACGCGAGGCTCTCGATGCGGTGGCAGAGCACGATCCCGAAATCTGCATCTTCGACATCCGCATGCCGGGCCTGACCGGCGTCGAGCTGCTGCAGACGGTGCGCGGGCGCGGCGACAAGCGCAGGATCGTGCTGCTCACCGCCGAGCTCGAGGACGACGCGCTGCTGGCCGCGATCAAGGCGGGCGTCGACGGCATCGTCCTCAAGGACGGCGCCGAGGACGCCCTGCTCGCCTGCCTGGAAACCGTCGCCGCGGGCAGCCGCGCGGTGCCCGCCGAGTTGCTCGAACGCGCGCTCCAGGTCTCGCTGGACGACAGCCGCGGCCACCCGCTCGACCGGCTGACGCCGCGCGAGAAGCAGATCGCCGAGCACGTCGGCCGCGGCATGCGCAACCGCGACATCGCCGCCGCGCTGGCGATGACCGAGGGCACGGTGAAAGTATATCTCCACACCATCTACCAGAAGCTCGCCATCGAGAACCGGACCGAGCTCGCGCTGCTCGCGCACGGCGGCAAGCTGGGCGACCGCGCCGGCCGCTGAAGCAACCGGCCGAGCGCCGCGGGTCTCGGGGAGTGCATCGCATTTTTCCAGTTTCTCGATTCGGAAATCCTCCCCGACAACACGCTCGTGAACATCGGTAGCGATGACGCCTATCATCTCGGAGTGCTTTCGTCGGGAGCCCATTGCGAATGGACGCTGCAGGCGGCCGGCTGGCTCGGGATGGGCAACGACAACCGCTACAGCAAGTCGCGCGTCTTCGATCCCTTCCCCCTTCCCCGATGCTACGCCCAGGCAGCGCACCGCGATTGCTGAGCTGGCGGAGGAACTCGACGCCACGCGCAAGCAGGCGCTCGCCGAAATGCCGGGCCTGACGATGACCGAGCTCTACAACTTGCGCGAGCTGCACCGCTCGGGGCGGAGCTATCGCCGCAGCAGCGGGACCGCATCCGCGAGGCGAGCGCGGACAGCGTGAACCGGCTGCATAAGCAGATCGACGCCGCCGTGGCCGATGCCTGTGGCTGGCCCGCTGGCTGCGCCCGAATTACCAGATCCCGCGGTTCGGCGGCAGTAAGGGCTGCGGCAAACAACCCCTCCCAACCCCTGCCCTGAAGGGGAGGGGTTTTCGCTCAGCGCAGGCTCACCACGTTGTCGCTGACCCGCGGGTCCGCGCGTTCGCCGGTGTAGAGGCTCGCCATCGGCTCGTCGGTCACCGTCACCGCCTCGGCGGTGCCGAAGCCGTTGAAGCGGGTCTTCATCGCCGCGCCGTAGGCGCCGAGCATACCGATCTCGAGATAATCGCCGGCCTGGATGTCCGCCGGCAGCATGAAGGGGCCCTTCATGTAGTCGGCATCGTCGCAGGTCGGGCCGTAGAAGGCGAAAGCCTCGAGCGGCTGGTCCAGGTCGTCCTCGAGCGCCTGCACCGGGAAGCGCCAGCCGACGTGCGCGGCGTCGAACAGCGCGCCGTAGGCGCCGTCGTTGATGTACAGCTCGTCGCCTCGGCGCTTCTCGACCTTGACGATCAGCGAGGAGTACTCGGCGCAGAGCGCGCGGCCGGGCTCGGCCCACAGCTCGGCCGAGTAGGAGATCGGCAGCATCTCGAAGTGGCGGTGGATCAGCGAGAAATAGTCTCCGAGCGGCGGGGGCTCCATGCCCGGATAGCTGCTCGGGAAGCCGCCACCGACGTCGACGATGTCGACCGTGACCGCCGCGTCGGCGATCGCCGCCCGGACCCGCTCCATCGCCTGGACGTAGGCGAACGGGGTCATCGCCTGGCTGCCGACGTGGAAGCAGATGCCGAGCGCGTCGCAGTGCTGGCGGGTCGCCTGCAGCAAGGGGGCCGCATCGGCAAGGTCGATGCCGAATTTGGCCGCCAGCGACAGCTCCGAATGCTCCGACGACACGCGCAGGCGCACCAGCAGGTTGAGATCGGCGGCGTTCCCGGTCGCCTCGACGATCTTCGCCAGCTCTTCGTGCGTGTCGAGGCTGAAGGTGCGCACGCCGTGGGCGTTGTAGGCCTCGGCAATCGCGCTCTTCGTCTTGACCGGGTGCATGAAGCACAGCGTCGACGCCGGCAGCAGCTCGCGCACCAGCCGCACCTCGGCGATCGAGGCGACGTCGAAATGAGTGATCCCGGCGTCCCACAGGATCCGCAGCAGCTCGCACGAAGGGTTCGCCTTGACCGCGTACATCGACTTGCCGGGAAACTTCTCGGCGAAGAAACGGGCGGCCCGCGCCGCGGCGTGCGGGCGGTTGCAGATCACGGGTTCGTCCGGCGCGAGGGCGCGGACTACAGCCTTGGCGTCAGGATGGATGTGCAATTCAAGGGACCCCCAGGAAAACAGTGCAAGTTAGGCTGCCTTGCGGTTTGGAAGTCCCCATGGGGCAGCAGGAAGGCGCGCATATATGCGGGGCGCGATGAACTGCAAGTTAAAAAGTGCCGGGCGCGCTCGGTCTGCGACGAACCGCGCGCGCACCGGCGGGAGCCTTGCGGTAAGCTACTGAAAAAGCCTCGACCAGCGGCGCGCGGCGCGGTCCCTCCACAGGCCGCGGTGATACGCGTCGGAGGCCAGCAGCGGCATGACCGAGGCGGCCTCGGCGAAGACCATCTGCTCGATGCCGGTGTTGACCTTGCCCCAGCTCGCGGCCTCCTGCAGCGTCGAGGACGAACAGGCGCCGTCGCGCACGTCGGCGACGGTGATCTGCACCGCGTACTTGTGCACCTCGACGTCCTCGTGGCCGAGGATCTCGGCGCAGACGACGGTGTCCTGGATGAAGTTCTTGGGCACCCCGCCGCCGATCATCAGCAGCCCGGTGGTGCCGGCGGCGATCTTGATCTCGGTCAGCTCGCGAAAGTCGGCGATCGAATCGATGGTCAGGTAGGGCCGGCCCGCCTTCATCGCGTCGACCTGGTGCTTGACCAGCCCGAAGCCCGCCGAGCTGTCGGTGAAGGCCGGGCAGAAGATCGGCACGTCGTGCTCGTAGGCGAGCTTGACGAGGCTGTGGTCCTTCTTGCCGTGCTCGACCAGGTACTTGCCCATCTCGCGGATGAACGCGCGGCTGGAGTAGGCCTTGGGCTCAAGGCTTTCGGCGATCTCGAACACCGTGTGGTCGACGTTCTGGAGGTCCTGCTCGTCGATGTAGGTGTCGTAGATGCGGTCGATGTAGAGCGAGCGCAGCGTGTCGTCGTCAGGGATCTCGAGCGCCTGATAGTGCTTGTGGCCGAGCCCTTCGAAGAAATCCATGTCGACGATCGTCGCGCCGGTGGCGACGATGCCGTCGACCATGTTGTTGCGGACCAGCTCGGCATAGAGGTCCATGCAGCCCGCTGCGCTGGTCGAGCCGGCGATGACCAGGAATACCGTGCAGTCCCTGTCGGCCAGCATGTCGTTGTAGATGCGCGTCGCCCGGGCCAGGTCGCGGCTGGTGAAGCTCATCTTCCCCATCGCGTCGATGATCGGCCGCGCGTCGAAGCTCTTGATGTCGATGTGCTCGACCTCGGTCGAGAGCAGCTCGGCCTTGCGGGTGTCGTTGATGGGGGCGTCGTTCACTGAGAGGATCCTCCGGTCTGGTCGTCGGGGCAACGGGCCGCCACGAACGGCGGTTCCCCGGAAAGGCGGGCGCGATAGAGGCTGGAGGCCCCGCGGTAAATATGCCACGTGACCGCGGCATGAAGGAGGGAACCGGGCTGCGCGCGCCGACGCGCGAAGGCGTGCTGCGCGCGGCCGACAAGATCGCCGCGCTGCTTCCCCCTACCCCTCTGATCCCGTTCGATATCCGCGGCGTGACGGTGTGGGCGAAAGCGGAATGCCTGCAGCCGGTCGGCGCGTTCAAGATCCGCGGCGCATGGCACCGGCTGAGCGACCTCGGCGACGAGGCGCGGGCGCGCGGCGTGATCGGCGTCTCCAGCGGCAATCATGCGCAAGGCGTGGCCTGGGCGGCGCGCGAGCTGGGCATCGCCGCGACGATCGTGATGCCGAGCGACGCCCCGGCGGTGAAGCTAGACCGCACCCGCGCGCTGGGCGCCGACGTGGTCCTTTACGATCGCGCCCGCGAGGACCGCGACGCGATCGCCCTGGCGCTGGTCGCGGAGCGCGGGGCGACTCTCGTCCACGCCTACGGCGACCCGTGGGTCATCGAAGGCCAGGGCAGCAGCGGGATCGAGCTCGCGGCGCAGATGGAGCGCTGGGCCGGCGGGCCGGCGACGCGCATCGTCGCGCCTTGCGGCGGCGGCGGGCTGACCGCGGGCCTCGCCCTCGCCTGCCCCGACGCGGAGGTCCTCCCGGTCGAGCCCGAAGGCTGGGACGACGTCTGCCGCAGTCTCGAGGCGGGGAGCATCGAGCGCGTCGGGCCCGAGCCCCCGCCGACCGCGTGCGATGCCCTGCAGACGCCGGCGACCTGGCCGATCAACTTCGCGATCCTGCGCGAGCGCTGCCGCAGCTGGGCGCGCGTAAGCGAAGCCGAGGTCGCCGCGGCGCAGCGCTTCGCCTTCGCGCGGCTGCGTCTCGTCGTCGAACCGGGCGGCGCGGCGGCGCTGGCGGCCGTGCTGGCCGGCAAGGCTCCAGTGGATGGCCGCACCGCCGTCATGCTCACCGGAGGCAACGTTGACGCGGCGCGCTTCGGGGACGTTGTCGCGGGAGGCGACTGAGGGAGGGGAATATGGTCGGAATGGACATCCTGCAGCCGGTGGTGGCGCTCGCGGCATGGGCGATGGTGATGTGGGCGTGGATGTACGCCGCGCGCATCCCGGCGATGAGCCGCGCGAAGATGAGCGACGAGGACCTGGCAACCCTCACCCAAGCCAAGCTCGACGCGGCCCTGCCGCCGCAGGTGCAGTGGAAAGCCTATAACTACAACCACCTGCACGAGGCGCCGACCGTGTTCTACGCGGTGGCCATCGTGCTGGCGATCGTCGGCCAGGGCGACGGGCTGAATGCCGTGCTCGGCTGGACCTACGTCGGCCTGCGCGTGATCCATTCGCTCGTGCAGGCGATCGCCAACAAGGTCATGCTGCGTTTCGCGGTATTTGTCGCCTCGAGCCTGGTGCTGATGGCGCTGATCCTCCACGCGGCGCTCGCGCTGTTCTGAGCGCAAAGACAAGAGCCGCCGGTTTGCGCCGGCGGCCCTCGCTGTCTTGGACAGGCTCCGCCAGCTTACGGGCTGGTCGGCAGGCCGTCGGGGTTGTTGTCCTTGTTGATGCCGATCAGCGCGAGCGTCAGCAGGATCGCCGCCAGCACGCCGAGCCACAGGCCGGGGCCCGCGGCAAGCTCGTCGGCCTCGGCCACCGGCGTGTCCGAGCGGACGTCGGCGACCGGCGCGGCCTGCGCGACAGAGCTTCCCGCGACCATCGCTGCAGCTGCAGCCCCCATCAGTAACTTGCGCATTGCTATCTCCAGGCCATTGTTTTCGCGAGGCGTCTTAAGCGCATCGAGGAAAAAGTCGCAAGGGTGATTACCCCGGTATCCGCTCCCGCGCCTTCCAGCCAGTGCCCTAACGCAACCCGCCGGTTCAAGGTTCCGCCGATTTCGAGCGGGTTCGCGCACCGCGCCGCCGCCTGTGGCCCGAATGATACATCCGAACGCGGAGCGCCAGGGCGGTCGGTTCGCTGTGGTGGATGGTAGTGGAGGAGGGGTCCACCAACGAGTCGTATCTCTCGAATATCGCAAACTTTCCCGCGGGAAAAAGAGGTTCACCCGCAGCAATTGCGCCCTCATGGGTGACGCGAAGCCACGATTCGCCATAGGCGCACTCGCCGCGCCACACGATCGACGCAGGATGACTGGACGTGTCTCGCGGCCTAAGTCACGACTCAGCCAAGGGTTGTCCACGGTGCGCTCAGGTTCGGTCCGCGAGCAGATAGCCAAGATAGGCGACGTAAGCCAAGACGAACATCAGGCCTTCGCCTCGGCTTACCCGCCGCCCGGTGAGGAAGACCGGAAGGCAAACAAGCGCTACGCCAATCATGACCGGAATGTCGAAGCGGATGAGAGCGTCATCGACGGCCAGTGGGATGGCCGACGCCAAGCAGGTGATCCCGAGGATGACAACAATGTTGTAAACGCTGCTGCCAATCAAATTGCCGATCGCGATATCGCGGTTCCCGCGTAGGGTGGATATGATGGTCGTCACCAACTCTGGCGCGGAGGTGCCAATTGCGACGACAGTCAATCCAATGAAGGCGTCGGAGACCTTCCAGAACCTCGCCAGCGCCACCGCCCCTTCGATCAGCACATGAGCGCCAGACACGATGATCGCGATACCGCCGGCAAGCGCGAGAACTTCCTTCCAGGCCCCAGTCGAGCTGGTCCGCGGCCGGCTGAGTCCCAATCCCCCGGAGAACGCACGCTTCGCGGCGAAGCTCTCTCGCAAGGCCGAGCGGGTCACCGCCCAGGTGAAGGCCGCGCCGAGCACCAGGAGCACCACACCATCAAGAATGGTCAGCAGCCCATCGCGCGCCAGAAACGCCAGTACGAGAGAAGCGACCACGATGGCCGGAAGCTCCCGCCGCAGCGTCTGGACCTGAAGGGCGAGCGGACGGAGCGCCGCGCTCAGGCCCATGATCAGCAGGATATTGACGGTGTTGGTTCCGACGATGTTGCCGACCGCCAGTGAACCCTGGTCATTGCGTGCGGCCTCGATACCGATGCCGAGCTCCGGTGCGCTTGTGCCGATCGCCACGAAAGTCAGACCGATGATCAACGGCGAAACACCCAGCCGCGCGGCGAGGGCGCTGCCGCCCCGCACGATCATTTCCGCGCCGAGAGTCAAAACCACAAGGCCCGCCAACACCAACGCGATGGCCTGCAGCATCTAGACCGCCTTCACGTCTTTGCCGCGCCTGCCAGGCAACTCATCGAACCAGCCCAGCTTGCGCAAGATGGCCTTCTCAAGCTCGAGCACTGTCATCAGCAGCACCCCCACGCCGATGATAAGTAAACCCTCCGTGGGGGTAAGCGGCCGGCTTTCGAAGATCGTGTGCATGAACGGCGCGTAAGTGAAGGTCAGCTGAAGCGCCAGGAGGACGCCAACTGCGATCAGGACAGGTCGCGTGCCGAACGCGCCGCGCCAAGTGAAGGACGTTAGATGAAGATAGCGAACATTGAACAGGTAGAAGAGCTCGCCAACGATGAACATGTTGACAACCATCGTGCGCGCGACCTCGATCCCTCGACCCTGTTGCAGCGTCAGAAAGAAGATGCCCAGCGAAGCTATCGTCAAAAGCACCGAGACCAGCACGACACGCCACAACAAGAACGGAGAGAGCAGCGACGCCGCCCGGCGCCTCGGGGGCCGCCGCATGATGTCCGGTTCTGGAGGCTCGAACGCGAGCACCAGGCCCAGCGTGGCCGCGAGAACAAGGTTGACCCACAGTATCTGCGTCGCGCTCATCGGCAGCGCAAAGCCCAGGAGGATCGCCAGGACAACCGCGAGCGTCTCGCCTCCGTTCGTGGGAATTTCCCAGGAGATGACCTTGCGAATGTTGTCGTAGACCGTCCGCCCTTCCCGAACCGCGTTGACGATGGAGGCGAAATTATCGTCGAGTAGCACCATTTGCGCCGCCTCCTTCGAGGCCTCGGTACCCTTGATGCCCATCGCAATGCCGACGTCCGCCTGCTTGAGTGAAGGGGCGTCGTTGACGCCATCGCCAGTCATCGCGACGGTGAGGCCGTGGGCTTGGAGCGCACGCACGATCCTGAGCTTATGCTCGGGGCTGGTGCGCGCGAAGACCGCCACCCCGGCGACGTGCGCTTCCAGGTCCCGATCGCTCATTCGCTCGAGCTCGGCGCCGGTGAGGACCTGCGGATCGTCCGCGAGCGCCAGCTGACGGGCAATGGCGAGCGCCGTTGCCGAATGGTCGCCTGTGATCATCTTGACTTCGATACCTGCACTCCGCGCTTCGGCGATGGCGGCAGCGGCCTCAGGGCGTGGCGGGTCGATGAAGCCGATTAGACCGAGAAACTCGACCTCGCTGTCGACGGTCCGGAACGAGAGCTCTCTGGTGTTCGTGGCCAGCCGCTTCCTACCGAAGCCGAGAACACGTTCACCGGCCTCCCCCGCCTGCGCAATCGCCCGCTCCCAGCGGTTGCGATCGAACGGCTCGGCGGCCATGTCGAACAGCGTCTCGGGCGCGCCTTTGACGAAAACAGCTCTCTCGCCTTCAGGGCCGTGGTGCAACGTGGCCATAAAGCGATGGGCTGCGTCAAAGGGAATCTCATCGAGGCGAGGCCACGCCTCGCGCGTAAGATCTGGCTGCCGCCCCGCCTTCAGGGCCACGACCAGCAGCGCACCTTCCATCGGATCGCCTTCAACGCGCCAGCCCTCGAATGCTTGCACCACGCTCGCGTCGTTGCAGAGCTGGGCGCACAGTAGAAGATCTGCCGCCTCGATCGCCACATCCACAGCTTCCTGGTTCGTCGATTCTAGCGTGCCTTGCGGCTCGTAACCCGAACCAGATGCGGTCCAGCCATGCCGCGCCGTCACCACGCTGCGGGCCGTCATCTCGTTGCGAGTGAGGGTCCCGGTCTTGTCCGTGCAGATCACTGATGTCGCGCCAAGCGTCTCCACTGCCGGCAATTTTCGGATCACCGCATTGCGCTGCGCCATTCTGCGCACTCCAATCGCAAGGGTAATGGTGATGACCGCTGGAAGACCTTCCGGAACGATGCCCACTGCCAGAGCGACGACCGCGATGAGAGCCTCGACCCAGGCGTAGTCGCGTACCAGCACAGCGAAGGCGAAAAGCGCAGCGCCGCCTGCGAGCACGAACCATGTGAAACGCCGCGCGAAACGGTCGATCTGCTCCAGCAGCGGCGTCGCCGTTGAAGTGACCCCGACCATCATGCTGCCGATGTGGCCGATCTGCGTTTGCGGACCGGTCGCGACGACCAGGCCCGTGCCCTGTCCGGCTGCCACTGTCGTGCCCGAGAAGGCCATGTTGCGCCGGTCACCAAGTACGGCGCCTGCGACGAGCGTGCCTTCCTGTTTCTCCGAGGCGACCGACTCCCCGGTCAGCAGCGCCTCGTCAATGAGAAGCCGCCGGGCTCGAAGCAGCCGAATGTCGGCGGGCACGCGGTCCCCAGCATTCAGGAGCACGACATCTCCAGGCACCAGCTCGCTGGCGGCGATTGCCGTGCGGCAGCCGTCCCGTAGCACATTCGCGCGCGGCGCGATTAGGCTGCCTAGCGATTCCAGGGCCTGCTCGGCGCGCCCCTCCTGAACGAAGCCGATGATCGCGTTCACGATCACCACCGCTATGATGACCGCGGCGTCGATTCCATGGTCGAGCACAGCGGCTGCGGCGGCTCCCGCGAGCAAGACGTAGATCAGCGTATTGTTGAACTGACTGAGGAAGCGCAGCAGCGCGCTCCGGCGCTTCGCCCTGGGCAGTTCGTTGCGACCGTAACGCAGCCTTTGTGCCGCTTCGTCTCCGGACAGACCGCCTGCGGTCGCCCCAACCGTCGAAAGCGCTTCGTCAATGCTGAGCGCGTGCCACAAGGGCCCGCCGCTGACCGCGTCGGCATCACCTCTATCAGCCGCTTCGGGTGCCATCCGGGTCCTCTACTTGGCGCTACAGCGGACGCCGGTCTTGAGACGGCACCGGATTGAGAGGGATCTGGTCGCACTTCTCTTCAATGGGAGCACCTCGGCGGCCCGGTACACGCCGCCTCCCGGGGCGTCAAAGATGAAGAAAGAACTGCTCCGAACGTTTGATACCTGGGATGCAGCGTCGAGACACAGGCACTGCCGTGTTGCCGCAGCGGCTCCCTACGGGGGAGGCGGATCACTGGCCGAGTTCACGGAAAGCACTTGGACCGTCCTGTTCCCGGTGGGGCGGGTTGGCGAGGCGGACGCCTTACCGCCATCTCGAGCTTGTGGCCCGGCACCTTCGCCAGCTCTGCGGAAGGTGCGCCCGGATGGAAACAGACGTTCCGTCAAGCGGAGGAATCGTCGTGGGACTGGCCGGGCAGCGCTTCCTGGGCCTCAAGACGAGGGACGTCCTCGTTCCCTTCCACCCGATCGCGGTACAATGCGGCTCTCGCCAGCAGCATGAAGGTCACAGGCGTCGTTAATGTCACGAACAGTGCGATCAGTATCTCATGCACCGAAAGGCGAGAGCGCAGAACCGAGAAGCACAGAACAGAGGCCGCGACGATCAGCAGCGTCCCCGAACTGGAGCCCAGCGTGGGCGGATGCAGTCGATCGTAAAAGGTCTTGAACCGCAGCAGTCCGATCGAGCCGAGCAAAGTCATGGCCGCCCCGGCGATCGCAAGGGTTCCCACCATGATCGCAGCCCATAAAGGCAGGTTCGGCGCCTCGATCATTCGATTATCTCGCCGCGCATCAGGAACTTGGCCAGAGCGAGAGTGCTTGTGAACCCCAGCAGAGCGATGATCAGTGCAGCCTCGAAATAGAGTGTCCGTCCTGTCTGGATGCCGAATACGACGAGCATGAGCATCGCGCAGATATAAAGACTGTCCAGGCCGAGGACGCGGTCCTGGGCACGGGGACCGGTGACTATGCGATACGTGACGCAGATCAAGCTGAGCCCCAGCATCACCTGGGCCAAGCTCAGCGCCCACGTCAAGACGGATAAACTCATGACTGGAAAATCTTCAGCAAAAGGGATTCGTAGCGCGTCTTGAGCAGCCGGATCCACTCCTCCTCGTCGACGAGATCGAACACGTGGATGAGCAATATTCCGCTCGCGCGGTCGAATTGGACCCAGGCCGTCCCCGGAGTGGCGGTGACTATGAGCGCAAGAACGGCGAGCGCGTGCTCGTTTCGAAGCTTTAGCCGGAGCCGGATGAAACATGAGGTGCGATCGTCACCATGCGAGAGGATGATCCTCGCGACCGCCAGGTTGGAGCGCAGAATGTCATAGGCAACGATTCCCCCAAGCTGCATCAACTTGCCCCAGTTCCGTACGATTGAAGGCTTCGGCCGAAGCGCTGCCATGGCCCAGGTAGCGACCATCGCAACAAAGATGCCCAAGAGGAGCTGTCCCGGCGAATACGACTGCGTCAGGAGCAGCCACATGACAAAAAGCGCGGTAGCCAACCCGGGATACGGGATCCAGCGCCGGATCACGGTGCCACGCCCCTTGACTTGCGTTCAGCGCCGAGGACGGCATTGATGTAGCCCTGCCGGTCCTGCAGCGATTGACCAGTGCGCTCCATGTAGCGCATCGCCGGTCCGGCAAAGACCATCAAGCCGAGGCATACAAGGAGAAGCAGGCCTACCGGCGCCGCTTCCGCAATGCGCAGCGGAGGCGGCGCCTTCTCCGAGGGCTCCCATAGCAGGTCTATGCCGGCGCGGGTGGTCGCAATGAGGATCGCGAGCCCGGAGCCAATCAGCAGGCCGACGAACACCCAAGTGGAAGCGCCGATGCCTTGGTCGAGATTGATGAGGCTATGGATTATCGCGAACTTGGCGATGAATCCCGAAAGTGGGGGCAGCCCCGCGAGCAGCAGCGCACAAAACGCAAATCCTCCGCCCAGGATCGCGATCGTCGCGGGTATGACGATGCCAACTTCATCTTCCTCGAGAACTGCCACGGCGCCTGTGTACTCGTCATCGAAGACGGGCTCCACCACCGCACGAACGCTGGCCTCCGCTTCGCGGCGCTCAACAAGCTCGAGAAGCAAATAGAAGGCGCTGAGCCCCAGAGTCGAGCTCACAAGGTAGAAAAGCACGCCGCCGAGTGCCGTCCCCTCGCCCGCACCGATCGTGGCCAGCAGCGTGCCCGACGATATGATGACGCAGTAGCCCGCGACGCGAGACAGGGTGCGCGCGGCGAGCACACCGATCGTACCGAAGGCGAGCGTGGTAATCCCGCCGAACAGCAGCCACTCCTCGCCGAAGTTCTCGGTCCAGCCGACATCCGAACCGAACAGCAACAGATAGACGCGAAGCAACGCGTAAATGCCGACTTTGCTGAGGATGGCGAAAAGCGCCGCAACCGGCGGCACGGCCACCGCATAGGTCCGGGGAAGCCAGAAACCGAGCGGCCACATGCCTGCCTTCACGAGGAAGGCGATGCCGAGCACAGCAAAGCCGCTTTGCAACAGCGCCAAGTCCAGGCCCGCCGTTGAAGGAATGATCGTGGCCAGGTCGGCCATGTTGAGAGTTCCGGCCACGCCGTAGATGAGCGCGACGCCGATCAGGAAGAGCAGCGAGGTGCCGACATTGATCGCGACATAGTGGACCCCCGCCTTCACGCGCTGAGCCCCCGATCCGTGCAACAGCAGCCCATAGGATGCGGCGAGCAGGATTTCGAAGAAGACGAAGAGGTTGAACAGGTCGCCCGTCAGGAACGCACCGTTGAGCCCCATGATCTGCAGCAGGAACAAGGCCTGGAAGCGCGGCCCCGCCCTGTCCCAGCGAGCGAGCGAATAGACGAACGCCGCCACGGCGATGATGCTCGTCAGCACCAGCATGAGGCTCGAAAGCCAGTCGACCACCAGCACGATGCCGAATGGCGCCGGCCAATCGCCCAGCAGGTAGACGCGGGTTGCCGTGCCCCCCGAGAAGCCCAGGGTGACGGTCTGGACCAGCAGGGCGATAACGATCGCGAGAAGCGCGCCCAGGGTGGCCAGACTGATCGCGTTCTTCGCCCGGCGTCGCCGCTCCTTGAGGAGCAACATCACCGCGCTCGCAACCAGCGGAAGCAGAACGGGCGCGACGATCAGGTGGTTCATCCAGCTGGGGGTCATTCGCCTTCGTCACCATCCACGTGGTCGGTGCCGGTCAGGCCCCGGGCCGCCATCAGCACCACGAGAAGCAGCGCGGTCATGGCGAAGGATATGACGATGGCGGTGAGCACCAACGCCTGCGGGAGAGGGTCGGTATGCTGTGCGAGGTCCGGCACGGCCTCCGATCCCACGACCGGGGGCGCATCGACCCGCAAGCGCCCCATCGCGTAGATGAACAGATTCACCGCGTAGGACAGCAGGGACAGGCCAAGGATCACCTGGAAGGTGCGGGGGCGCAGCATGAGCCAGACACCCGACGCGGTGAAAATCCCTATGCCGAGGGCCAGCACGATTTCCATCAGGCATCTGCCCCTGCAAATTCGTCCGTCTCCCACTTCGGCGGTTTGAGGGGGGTACGAACCGACTGATGCGCAATCGCTATCAGGACCAGCGCCGTCGCGCCGACGACCAGAAGGAACACCCCAAAATCGAACACAAGCGCGCTGGCCGTGGGGACCTCGCCGAAGATCGGTACATCGACATAACGGAACCAGGTGGTGAGGAACGGATAGCCGAAGACAGAGGCCCCAATCCCCGTGCCGACCGCCACCAGCAAGCCGACGCCCATCCAGGTCAGCGGACGAATCCTGAGGCGATTTTCGACGCTGCGGGTTCCCGACGCCATGTATTGCAGGATCAGCGCGATCGACATCGTGATCCCGGCTGCAAATCCGCCACCGGGAAGGTCGTGCCCCCTGATGAGAAGGTAAAGCGCGAAGACCGTGATGACGGGAAACAGCCACTCCATCACCACGCGCGGCACTTGCAGATAGTCGGTCAGCGTGTCTCCCGGCCTGCGGCCTTCCTGCCGCTGATCGAACGCGTGCTGAAGGCGCTGCTGAACGGGGGTGCGGACGCTTTCCTGTGCCGGCCGGAAGCGGCGCAGAAGCGAAAAGACCGTCAGTCCTACAATCGCGAGGACGGTGATCTCGCCCAGCGTATCGAAGGCGCGGAAATCCACGAGGATAACATTCACGACATTCTTGCCGCCGCCGCCCGGATAGGCATTTTCAAGGAAGTAGCGGGAGATCGTGTAGCCGGTCGGCTGGGTCATGATGGCGTAGGCCAGAAGCGCCGTACCGGCGCCGGCCAGCAAGGCGAGCATGAGATCCGTGCCGCGCCGCAGCACAACCGAGGCGGGCGTTGGCCCGCCGGGCCAGAGTTCGGGCCGACGCTGGGGCAGCCATCGGAGGGCGAGGAGCAGGAGAACGGTGGTGACCGTCTCGACAAGCAGCTGGGTCAAGGCCAGATCGGGTGCCGAAAGCCAGACAAAGGTGATGCAGCTCACAAGACCGGCGCCCGAAATCAGGATCAGTGCCGCCAAACGATGATATTTCGCTTGCCAGGCCGAGCCGATGGCACAGGTGGCGCCGACCACCCACAGGGCAGCAAAGCCCGGGTGGAGCGGCGTCACCGAAGCTGAGCCGAAGTGGTAACCATAGCGCAGGAAAGGCAGCAGGGCGGCGAGCCCCGCTATCGCGACCAGGAGCCGGAACTGGGGCTGCAGCCGCCGGGTGCCGACGATCTGCTCCAGCGCGCGCGCCGCGTCGATTACGGCCGCCAAAACCAGGTCGAACGCGCGCCGGCCCTTCAGGTAACGGATCAGCGGCGGCCCCGAGGCGGCGTTCAAGCGGTTCTTGAAAACGCGGTAGCTGATCGTGCCTGCGGCCAAGGCAACCACACTAAGGATCAGCGGAGGGGTAAAGCCATGCCAGATCGAGAGGCTGTATGATGGCGTATCGTCCTTGAGAACCGATCGGACTGCGGCCTCGAGAAAGGGGCCGATGGTCACCGCCGGCAGGATGCCGACGACGAGACAAGCGAGGACCAGCACGCCGATGGGAAGCCTCATCCAGAACGGAGCTTCCCGGGGCAGCTTGTCGAGGCCTGTCGGAGCCGGCCCGAAGAAAGTCTGATGAATGAAACGGATGGAATAGAGGACGCTCAATGCGAGCGCCGCGGTGGCCAGTACGGGCAGAGCCGCGGCCAGAAGCGATCCCCCCCGGTCTTCGAGGGCCTCCGCAAGGAACATTTCCTTGGACAGGAAGCCGTTCAGTAGCGGCACGCCGGCCATGGCCGCCGCAGCGACGAACGCGAGCGTCGCGGTATGGGGCATGTAGCGATAGAGGCCGCTCAGCCTTCTGAGATCTCGCGTGCCCGTCTCATGGTCGATGATACCCGCGGCCATGAACAGCGAGGCCTTGAACGTGGCATGATTGATCGTGTGGAAGATGGCCGCCACCGCGGCGAGCGGGGTGCCCAGACCGAGCAGGAGCGTTATCAGTCCAAGATGGCTGATAGTCGAATAGGCCAGGAGCCCTTTGAGGTCTTGCTGGAACACGGCGGCCCACGCGCCGATACCGAACGTCAAGAGCCCGACGGTCGCGACGATCATGTACCATAGATCGGTGCCCGCCAGCACCGGGAACAGGCGGATGAGCACGAAAATGCCCGCCTTCACCATGGTGGCGGAGTGCAGATAAGCGGACACCGGTGTGGGAGCGGCCATCGCATGGGGCAGCCAGAAGTGAAACGGAAACTGCGCGCTCTTCGTGAACGCTCCTATCAACACGAAGATGAGCGCCGGCGTGTAATACTCGCTCGCGCGGATGCGGTCCGCGGCCGCTATGACGGCATCAACTTCATAGCTCCCCGCGACCTTGCCGAGCAACAGCACGCCGATGAGAAGTGACACGCCCCCGGCGGCCGTGACGACCAGGGCCATCCGAGCTGAGCTGCGCGCCCTTTCGTTGTGGTGCCAGTAGCCTATCAGCAGAAAAGAAAAGAGGCTGGTCAGCTCCCAGAAGAATGCCAGCTGGATCAGGTTCCCCGAGAGAACCAAGCCGAGCATGGAACCCATGAAAGCAAGAAAGAACGAGAAGAAACGCGGCACGGGGTCTCGCGCGGACATGTAGTAGTGCGCATAGATGACGACGAGCAGACCGATCGCAAGCACCAGGAAGGCAAAGATCCAGGACAGGCCATCGAGCCGGATCTGAAGGTTGAGTCCCAGCGACGGGAGCCACGCGACCTCTGCCACCAGGACCGAGCCGTTCCCGACCAGCGGAAACGAGCTTACCGTTATTACAACGCCGACAAGCGACACCGTGCCCGCTATCAGGCCTCCCAGGTTACGGGCGTGAACGGGGAGAACGGCGACGACTATGCTCCCGATGAACGGGAGCGAGAGGAGCATCCAGAGAACGGCTGCATTCATGACGACTCTGCCAAATCCTGCTCACTGATTCCCGGAGCGCAACAATCCTCTTGGCGGCGAAGGCCGTCGTTCTAGTGGATCACGTGCCCCGATCACTCTCGCCCAACGCTCCTCCCGGCACCGCACAGCGAGCGAGGACGAACCAATTTGACGGCTGCGTCACCGAGTTGCCAGAGTTCTCCTGCAAGGACCAGCAGCGCACCAAATCTTGTGGAGCGGTGAGTGGTGCCTGGACAAGAGGTGTAGCGAGCGGCGGGCGCTGGTAGGTCGATACGGCACTGTGGGCGTTTTGCCCATGTACTTCGGAGACACCCATGCCAACAATTCTCGTTCCCATCGATCTTTCCATCCGTTCGGATCGCGCTCTCAGGCGAGCCTCAATACTCGCCAAGGCAAGTGGCTCGGACCTCAGGTTGCTCCATGTTCTGGAGCCTCCGGTCGACGGTGGAGCATCTCCCGTCGCTATCGGCCAGGCACGACAGCGCCTGTCGCAAATCGCTATCGCAATCACCGAATTCGATGGAGTAGCCTGCGAGAGCCAGGTGGCGGCTGGCGAACCTGTCGAGCAGATCGCGCTTGCCGCTGAGGATTCCGGGACCTCTCTTGTCGTGACCGGGCCGCACAAACTGCGTTTCAAGGACTTCATGTTCGGCCCAACCGCCGAATCGCTGGCAAAGCGGATCAGCGCCCCGGTCCTCATTGCCAATGCCCTGCCAAACGGCCGCTATGATCGCATCCTCATCCCGACTGGCCTGGATAGCGCTTCGGCTCAAATCATCCGAAGCATCGCCGACCTTCCGTTGGGGGGCTCGCACGAGCTCTTCACGGTCTACATCCATGAACCTCTATCCACGCTGATGTTCGACAACCAGCAAGACCGTGAGGATTATCGGCGGGTAGAACTAAAGAGCGCGGACACCGCATTGTGCGACTTTCTCGAGGAAAGCCAACTCACCGATCGAGTGCAGCGGCAGGTTCGCCTGAACCGAACGACGGTTGGATCTGAAATCGAGGAATGCGCATCGGAGCTCGGCTGCGACCTCATCGCTATCGGGTCCTCCCAAAAGCCGTTCTTTGAAAAGATGGTTGTGGGCAGCGTTGCCGAGGCGGTCGTGCGCGAAGTCG
>Ga0307505_10000632_pt1 | contig 36866 bp, 25 predicted proteins | sample 23_S_MG_FD_202183 | JGI IMG/M metagenome (GOLD analysis project Ga0307505, IMG submission 202183) | Soil microbial communities from Populus trichocarpa stands in riparian zone in the Pacific Northwest, United States - 23_S | ecosystem: Environmental > Terrestrial > Soil > Riparian zone > Trees...
CCGGGCACCTCCGTGTCTCGAGCTTCGACAACCCGATTCTACGGGGACTCGGCGGTACTACTGCTCCCTCTCTCTACATCTGTTTTGGACAGGCGTGGTCTGACGCGCTCCCGTCACCACCATCAGCGGCATCACCTCCGCGACAGCCCGCATCGGAGCCTGAAGGGCGCGACGGAGAGCGGTATCACATGCGGTGAACGATAATCATTCACCCGCTGAATCGGCAACGGAGAAGTCCCTTTTGGATGCGCTCCTTGCGCAACATGGGCCACATCTTCCCACTAATCAGCGGAACGTCACTCGCCAGGAGCCTACGTCAACTGGCAGTTCACGGATGATGACACAAGCATTTATCTGAAGCGGCTCTACGGCCGAAGCAATCATGGGCAACCCTGAGAGCGTCTCTCATTATGGCTGGGCGCGATCAAAGAGGTCGAACTTCGATGCCTCCTGCCCACCTCGCGATCCGCTCAAAAGATGCCCGGGCCGAGGGCTCCAGCAACGCATGAGCGGCGCGTCCAATGACGATATCGTCCGCCAATTGCTCGAAGAGCGTAGTTTCAATAACATTGATCATCTCCGGGTCATCCTCTAAACAAAGGTCATTCACGAACTCGAAAGATCGCTTCACCACAGGGTCGTCGCTACCGCGCTCGCGCAGCAAATCGACGACGAACCCCGCAAACTCACCAAACACAACGTACGGCAAGTCGAGAAACAGAGCATCCGCCCTGAACTCCGGCACACGTCGGTAAAGACTGCGCAACAAGGCTTCAGTGTTCATAACCCCGACAAAGCGTTCTGAAGGTCGATCAGGAGTGCACGAACCGTCTGCTTCTCGGACGCACTGAGCGATTCACTGCGAAGGACACGCGTCAACGCCCGCCGCATCTCCATACCTTTCAAAGTATGACCCTGCTTCGACAATAGAATGCCCGTCTGGGTTTCGAAACGAATTGCATCCGCCGTACTACCTGTTCCTACAACCGCATTTGGTCGATACAGGCGCTGGATCAACCCGCGCAGCTTCGGATTCGTTACGTTCTGGAGCAGATTGATACGAGAATTCCCAAGCGCGCGCATTGCGCCCGCGCCGCCGAACATAACGTCACCGTTGTAAATCTGAGTCGGCTCCGGGTTCCACACATTACGCCAGTACAGGTCCGCGTAGATCCTTTTCAGATCGGCAGCGTCCCTTCCGGGAGTAAAAGCCGCTTGGATACTGATGATCGAATCAGGCAGAGGATTCGGTTGTGGGAACGGCTCCGGGTTCGGATCATCAGGAGTGACTGTGCACTCCTCCGTCCCATCATCTTTAGTGATGCACTCCATCTTCATGCCGGTGGGATCAATCGCGCTGACGGGGTTGTTTTCTACGTAGCTGTAGCGGTTCCAACTTTGCGGTCGCTGCGGCGTGCCGAGCACCGGATCGACGGATAAGAACCGCCCCAGGTTTGGGTCGTAGTAGCGGGCGTGCATGTAGTCGAGGTAGTCGTTGCCCTCGACGTCCAGTTGGCCCAGGAAGTCGCGCCAGTGGCCGGCGAAGCGCATGCCGTCGATGTGGGGGTCGCCCCAGTTGATCTGCTCCTGGTAGGTCTTGGTCTGCGTGGCTCCGAATGGGAAGTAGTCGTGCTCGCTGAGACTTCGGCCCGAGTCGTCGGTCACGGCGCGCACGCTGCCCAGGTGGTCGAGGTGGTAGTGGCGCTTTCCGCCATACGTGAATCCGGTCGGTGAATACTGCCACTGCTGCGACTCGCCGGCAAGAAGCTGGCCTTCTCCGCGAATATGGTCCTGCTTCCAGGCCCAGATCATCCCCAACTCGTGCTCCGACCCTGTGTACTCACGAATGATCTGACCGTCGAAGTCCCGGATGGTCCACCGCTGCAGACCGGATCCGGTCATGGTTCCGATCCGCTCGTCGTTGGCGTCATAGAGGATTCGGCGAGTGATCGGCACGGGGTACGTGGCCTTGTATCCCGCGATCATGTTCAGCGAGTCGTATCCGTACTCTCCTTGTTTTGCGCGGCTGGTCACGTTCCCAGCCGCGTCGTAGTCCACTCCGGTCAGGCGATTGCTCGATGGATCCACCGGAATCAGTTCCGGACTCGCTCCGGCCATGGTCTTCTCGATCAGGTTCCCGAACGCGTCGTAACGATACGTTTCCGTCTTTCCATTCACAGTCGACTGGGTCAGACGCCCCACGCCGTCATAGACGTAGTGGTCATTGCCGACGTCCGTGATGTTGCCCTCGGCGTCATAGCTGTAGCTCTTCTGCCACTGCAACACGTCCTCCGGCCCGGTCTCGGGCTGACCGGTCATCGCGTCGTAGGAGTCCTCGACGCCCGTCAGCTTGTTGCGCTCATCCCAGTCCTCGAGCGACTCGCCCGTCCAGAGTCTCTGAAAATACGCTACGGCCTCATTTCCCCGGAGCTTCCTGGCAATGCCGTGTGGGAGGTAGACCACCCGTTCGTTCACGCGCTTGCTGATCAGGCGGCCACCGAGCTTGTCCCAGTCCGGCTCGGGCACCCGTTTCATGTACCCCTTCCCCTTCTCGCCAGGGATCGGAGTGCCGGGCTCCCACAGCACCACAAGGTACTTGGCCATCCCTGGAGGGGCCTTCTCCACCTTTGCCGCCGAGAGGCTCGCGGCCAGTGCCAGCATCAGCACCATCAGTACGCCTCGAGCAAACATGGACGGTCGCTCCATCGCAACGCTCGCGGTCATTGCGCCCTCGCAAGAAGGGAGTTGATGTGCTCGGCTCGGATCGGAACGCTCGCCAGATCAGGATCAGGATAGCCGGGAACCGGCACTCCCAATGACTGCAAGGCTTCGTTCATACGCGAGCGGGTGGAGGTCACGTGGCGTTTCATCACGAAGTTCCCGGGATTGGGAACCGGATCGCTGGCGGCCAGGATGTTGTTCCAGGTCACGGCTGGCCATCCGGCTGCCGCTCGTACGGAGTTCACTGCATCCAGCATCTGGTTGATCACCGAGGCGGTGACGCTGCTGTACTGCACCGCCTGCGTGAAGGTTCGGGTCGTGGCCACATCGCTGTTGCTGTAGCCGGACTGCCTTCCTCCGCCCGAAGCCGACACGCGGTAGGCATAGGTCTTCGAAGGAGTGACTGTGCTATCGACATAGGTCGTCGAGGAGGTGGTTCCCAACACGGCCCAGTCCGCTCCTGAACGGCGCTCTACCGTGTAGGTCGTCGCTCCGGAGACCGCCGGCCATTGCACCGAGATCTGCGTCGAGGTCACGGTCGTGGCTTGAAGGGCCGTCGCCGTGATCACCATCGCGGGCTTCAGTGTGATCGATGAGGTGGCGCTTCCGCAATCGTCCGTCACTGTGAAGCTATACGTGGCATCCACGGTGGGTGCGGGCACGGCCAGAGTCAGCGTCGTCCACTCCACCCCGTCGGATAACCGCTTCCACTTGTAGGTTCGCCCCACGCGCGCCTCAGGATCCGGACGAAGGATGAACGACCGATCCGGCTGCAACACGGGCGTAAGCGTTCCCGTGGTCGGAGCCGAGCACGCCCCGACGGTGACTTTCGCCGTTTGCGAGCGGATGAATCCGCACGCGTTACTGACGGTGACGCGATACGTCTTGGACGGTGAGCCCGAAGGCAGGGTCACGAGAATGCTCTGGGTGCTACCGGCCGGCTGATCATCGGTCACGTTCCACCATTCGTATCCGAACGGCTGTGTCCCCAGAGAATCCATCGTGACAGACAACGTCGTGCTGCCTCCACCGGCAGGGACCGAGGAACCCGCCGGATGAGTCAGGATCGTGGGAGCGACACAGCGCTCGTATGGTCCGAACGCAATCTGCGAAGGACGCGGCATGATCCCCACAGTCTGCGTGTCGGCCACGCCGTTCGCGTGACCCAGAACGTTCCGCATCCCGTTGGGCCAGTAGGTGATCCCGTCGACGAAGCCTGCGACCGCAATCAGGCCCGCCTGATTGTACTGGTGCACCATCGCGCTGCGCTGAGGATCCGCCGGCGGACCGCCGCAATCGAGGCACATCGGGTAGTACACGACACTCTCGCGACCGAAATCATCGTAGTCCACGGCCACGTCCATGTCCTTGAGCTGCGTCGATCCCTGGGCGTCGATCCTGTAGATCGAAGTATTCCGCAAGGTTCTTCTGCCCGCAGCGTCCTGGTAGCCGTAGAAGTCCTGAATCAAGTACGCAGGAGCGTCGGCCTCCCAAGCGTCGTAGTTGTAGCGCCCCGCGAACTCCAACTTTCCCTTGCGATAGTCAGTCGACACGTTGGCCGAGGCGTACTGGAACGACTTGATGATCCGGAACTCCGGTTGGTCGTTCGGATTGGCATCGTAGAATGGATTTCGACCCTTGACCTCGACCAGCCGTTCCGCCGCATCGTACGAATAGCGTAGATCGAATTGCGATCGTGCCGCGCTCCTGCCTCTACTCACGACATGGCCGCGGGCGTCGTAGGTGTACGAGGACATGCCGGACTCAGGCTGGCTCTCCCACCGTAAGAACCCACGCCCGTCGTAATCAAAGATCCGATCCTGAATCGCGCCCGCCGGAGCTTTCATCTGCACAGTTCGCAGCCGACCACCCACGTCGTATCCATAGCTCGCGACAACGTCCCCAGTCGCATCGGGTCGTTCGATCACACCGGTGAGCCGGCCAAAGCCATCATAGAGCTCCGTCGAGCGCAGTTTCTCTGCCATGGTAGGTCCGCTCGAGAAGCGCCTGATCTCGCGCGAGCCCACGTACTCGAACCGGCTCACGCTCTGGTCCGGCGCCGTAATACGACCAACGCGGCCGAAAATGTCGTAGTCTCCGTACATAGTCAACCCAGACGGCTGGAACAACAGTTCATCCTGTCCGGCAGGAAGGTTTTGCCGCTCGGACGTTGCTGATCTTCTTCCCAGCGAGTCGTACAGGATCTCGCTCAACGTCCAGAGATTCCCCGGTTGCAGGACCTTCTCGCGCCAAAGGCGGCCCAGTGAATCAAACTGATAGCGAGCCTCGGAACGACCCGTGCCACTCCCCACGATCTGGATCGCGGTCGCCGGCCGCGCAAGCGTACCATCGGTGGCGAGCATCGCGGGCAGGTACTCATATGAGAACGCTGCCGAACCCGGGGGTTGACCGGTGAGAATCCGCCCACTGCCATCGTACGAATACGTGGTCGTCAATTCCGAGCTATCCCTACTCTGCGCGACCATTCCCGACGAGTCCACCGTGAGATCCAGCGTCTTGAACGTCGTTCCGGCGTACTGTGAGCTCGCCAGCACTCCATGCTGCCAGGTGTATCCAATCTCGTACGAGGGGTTCGCGGTCAGTGACGACAGCGCTGTGCAGAGGTCTGCTTGCGCCGCTACCCCGGCCTGCAGCGGTGCGCTGTCTCCACCGTAGAATCTCTCCGAAGCAACATTGGCATCCGGACCAAGACCGTAGACTGTGATCAGGTCATGCGCGCCGACGGAACCTGCCTTCAATACTCTCCGAGCCTTGAGCAGCCGGCGATCACCCGTGTCCGTTCCGAAACACAGTTGCTCGATGGAAGCATCGCTTCCTTCAATCGTCGTGACCTTCTCGAACTCGTTGACAAACCAGCGCTCTCCCGGACCAACCGTTCTGGCAACTCCATTGATCGTGTTCCAACTCGTGGTCACGGATCGCTGACCGCCGCCACCGAAGTCGTGAGCCGTCGTCGCGGTGCGATAGTGTCCGTACCCATCCCAATTGGTGAGCTCCGAGGTGATCGAGCGACACGGCGACGCGCCAGCCGCGCCAGTGCAACCGGCCGGATCGTCGTGGTTGAACGTGCGTTGAGACGCCAAACGATGATACGGCATTGCCACATTCGGCATGCTTGGAATCGACTGTGGCCGCATCTCGAGGTCGTGTCGAACGTATGTCGAGCGGCGTTTTCCACATGAACTACCGGCACACTGATACTGCTCTTGAGAGAGGTAGCGATTCTGACCCGAGTCGTAGACTCCGTAGGGGAACCCGTTATGCAAACCTCTGAACCCGCGTGAAGAGTCACTGATCATGTCACCAGGCCATACACTGAAGTGCGACTCCGTGCGCCCACCCGCCGGATCTGTCACCGTGGAAATGAGCTCATCCGGCATGGGGTTCGCGACCAGGTTCGGTGTGTTCCCCGGCCCCATGCAGTAGGACCCGGCTGGACTCCATACCTTCGAGTATGCGTAGGTCCAAGTGTGCGCCTCGGGTGTTCTTCCGGCCGGAAGGGCCGGTCTCACGGTACGTCCCGTGACCACGCTCTGTGGAGACCCGATGCCAGGCGACGGATCCGCGCTGTTGTACCCAAACGTGCAGATGGCCGCGCTCGGGACATCGTAGAGAGGGTTCCAGGAATACTCGATCCGGGCACCTGTCGGCAGCACCATTGCCTGGAGCTGGTCACCAGCAACGTCGAACTGAAACGTCGTCAAATCCGGAAGGACCACCGACTTCAGTACGGCAGCCTTGTGATGGAGGCGAAAATTCATATCGGGAGGGATGTGCTCTCCCAGTGGACGGACGATGTCGGTGAGCTGTTGATACGCGAATGAATAGACTGAGCTCTGTGCCCCGAATCCGTCGAGAGCCACCTTCGTGATCATGGGCGCATCGACGTCGTCCATGTTGTAGTTGTCGAAGCACATATAGTGAGTTCGCGACCCATCGCTCACACGCCACCAGTCGTCGTCGGTCAAGAGGCAGGCCGCCGGACGCAGGAGCACACCACCTACGGCGTGACGTGTGTCGATGGTTACCTTTGCCGTGCCACGAGCCGCACGAATCTCGCGTAACTCCCATTTCCCGATGATGCTCTTCTCATATCGTTGTACCGTTCCATCTGGGAAATCGATCTCCGCGATCGTGGACCCGGACGAGAATGTACGTAAGCGGAGAGCCGATCCATCCATTGTGTATTTTACGAAGGATTCGCCAGCAATCGTTTTCTCGAAGCGGTGTTCACTCCCGTCGACGGAGACGTATGCGTCTGCGAATGAGTTGCTCCCCGGGTCATCGAGTGGCACGAAGCTCCCGAAGCCAAAGGACCAGCCCAACCCCGCGTTCCAGCGGGGTGACGGCGCCGCGACGACCGCGGGACCACTCTTGGCAAAGTCCCAAACCTTACTGTTGTAGCTGAGGGTGAGCTTGTAGGACAGACCGCCATTCACGGGATAGCTGCCACCCACCGGCAGCAAGAGGTTCAAGCTGCCGCTAAAGACGTTGACGGTGTCGATGCCGTTGAAATGGTAGAGACGCCCTGGGTTGAGGCCTCTTTCCAGAGTAGGAAACTGCTGTTGTGCGGTGGCCGCGCCGGTCGCAGCAATGTAGACGCATACGATGGCGCCAAATGCAAATCGCCTCACTGGCCAACCTCCACCACCCGATACCGCATGGCCCTCGCGTCGATCACCGCAATGATGTCGCCTTTCCGGAAAGCAGGGGGGCCAGCCGCCGAGCTCCCCAGTGCGCGCATTCCAGCGATATCGACCCGGAGGGAACGATCCCCTTTCGCGCTCTCGTCCAGACGCCCCGTCCTCGCAGCGAAAAGGCTCCAAGCGCCGGCGCCCGGCCGAACCAGCAGGACATCCGCTTCAGAGCTTTCCAGGTCGAGCTTCCGCAACTGGCCGGCATTGTCCTTTTTGGCCAATTCGCCGGCAGGAATGACCTCCGCTACGAACCCAGGTGATCCCGACGCGATCCATTGGCCGGTCGTCATGTCGACTGCGATCCAGATTCCGATGACGGGGACGACCAGCTCGCGCTCCAGGACCACGTCCCCGTCGCCATCCTCGTCATGGAGAATCAGGGTGTGTGTTGTCTTCAGAGGAATGGGCGGAACACTGAGGGTAGGCTCCTTGGCGACCGCGAAGAAGGCCACGGAGCCTCCATTCGTCACGCCACTCACGGTCACCGATCTCGCCGAGAACTGAAACGTCGGAACACTTGCTGCCGCCAGAAGAGACGATCCACTCAGCATCAAGACCAAGAACGCCACAAGAAGTCTTCCGATCACTCTGCTCCTCCAGCTTTGCTTGACCGATTACACGTGAAGGATCCTCTTGGCAGGTTCAGGCATATGGGATCCCGAGAAGACGAACTGTGATGAGCGAGATCGATGCAACGCCGCCGCTGGAGAGCGAGCAAACTCGGTCTCCTGTTTCAGAACCGCTTCTTACACCTGGAGAGATGAACCCAGTTCAGGATCAATTTCTCGGACGATTGGCCAACTTCCGGCGCACAGCGCCGATTTCCGCATCGTCGCATTAAGGAAACTCGTAAGTCAAAAGCGATCGATGACCGAGCGTCACGTTTGCGCCGCTACTTCACGAGAATCCGCACCGAGTCCTTGCGGCCTTTGTCGTCGGTGGCCGTGATGATGTGGCGTCCGGGGACGAGGGGCCATTCGGCGGAGGCGACCGGGCGGTCGTTGACGCGCCAGCTCACGCGCGAGGCCGCGTCGGCGCGGAGGCGGTGGGTCTGGCATTGCGCGCGCAGGGTGGGATCGATGAGGTAGGTCGCGCCGTCGGGCGGATTGGCGATGCGGAAGACGGACGCGTGACGGGTGGTGGCGGCCGGCGGCGCGTACTGGGTCTTTTTCGCCCAGGCTCGGTACTCCGCGGGCCAGTCGATGGAGCCGTCGTGGTGCCAGGAGCAGAAGCGTGCGGGCTCGCTCGTGGAGCGGCGAGCGCAGCGCCGCGGATGGACGCTCTCGATACCCGGCTGGATGATTACTGGTGGTCCCTCTACGAGAAGATCGTGCGCAGCGGCCGATTCCTCCGCCGGGAGGTTCTCCCGCGCCGTGAAGCCGTGCTCGCCATCACGAGCGATATCGAACAACTCAACAACACGAACCTGGGCACACAACGAGCCGAAGTCACGCGCCGCCTCGTTCTCTTTCGGGAGGATCTCCATCGCCGGCTCTGGCGGACGCTTCTCCTGGGCCTCATCGTCGCCTTCGTGGCCGTGGTGCGCCTGCGGATGCTCGAACGGCGATCCGAGAAGCAACGCCAGCATGCCGAGGAGGCCGAGAACGAGATGCGGCGCCTCTCGCAACAACTCGTGGCCGCCCAGGAAGAAGAGCGGAAAACCTCACGCGCGAGCTGCACGATCATGTCGGTCAGATGCTGACCGCGTTGCGCATGGAGATCGGTCGAGCCGACCGCGCCCGTGGTTCCTCCGACCTGAACCTCGCCCAGCCCATCGCGGAAGCCAAGCGTCTCCTCGACACGATTCTCCGATCGGTTCGGGATCTGGTGATGGGCCTTCGTCCCAGCATGCTCGATGACTTCGGTCTGCAACCGGCCCTGGAGTGGCACGTCCGCGATTTCCGTCGCCGCTTCGGCATCCCGGTGGATCTGACTCTCAGCGGCGATCTGGATACGTTGCCCGATCAATACCGCACGTGCATCTATCGAATCGTGCAGGAAGCACTCACGAACTGCGCGAGGCACGCGCATGCGAAGCGCATCCGGATCGCCGTGCACTTCGCGGCGAGTACCCTCGAGCTGACCGTCGCCGAGAACCGCACTCTCGTCCAACCTGCGCGGGTTTCGCTTACCGCAGGAGATCCTTCGCAGCCCCCCCCGCCGCCCGCTCAGGATGACAGGTTGGGAGGCCGCGGATTTCTGCACACACTCTCAGTGCAGCGGGTCAGACGATCAGCCGTTTCCGAACCGCGTAAAGAACGATCTCGGCGGTGCTATGGAGGTTCAGCTTCTGCATCAGGTTGGCGCGGTGTGTCTCGATCGTTGAGGCACCGACATCGAGCAGTGCGGCCACTTCCTTGTTCGATCGTCCTTCGGCGAGCAACTGCAGCACTTCTTTCTCGCGGCCGGTCAGGAGATCGTAGGAGTCGGTGAGTCCGCGTTCCTTGAGCTGCGCCATGTAGTCCTCGGCGAGGACGCCGCTGACGGCCGGACTGAAATACGACTTGCCAGCGGCCACGGCGCGAATCGCGGGTAGCCGATCCTCGTCGGTGGCGTCCTTCAGAGATATCCGCGGGCACCCGCGTTGATGGAACGCATCACGTACGACTCGTCGAGGTGCATGCTCAACATGATCGCCAGAGGCGGGGGTTGCATCTTCTGTACGCGGGCCGCTACGTCGATGCCGTTCAACTTCGGCATGGCAACGTCGAGGATCAGCAAGTCGGGATGAGGCTCCTCGCACAACCGTAGCGCTTCGATGCCGTCCGCTGCTTCCGCGACGACCTCGACCAATGCCTCGGTCTCGAGAAGCGAGCGCATCCCGCTAGGCCTTCGGCGGCTAACGGCCTACGCCTCAGCGGCGTGGGCCGCGGCGCGAAATCGTACCGCACTTGGAGCACGTGAACGCAGCGGTCCACGTCCGCTGCAGGCGTTAGTTCGGCGTCGGTCAGCAGACGACACGTCCACGAGAATCGAGCACCTCCCACTGGATGTCGTGATTCTGGTATCCCGCTACGATCTCGCCGCCGCGATCATTTGCTAATCGAATCGTCGCGAACGCATCGACGAGTGTGAAGGGATGAGACGGCTCATGGTCGCACGATCCAGTTTCGCACGAGTCCAGGCAATAGATGCGAACGTGAAAGGTCACTGGATTTCGACGCCGAACGGGTTGCCGCTCAGCCGCGGCCACCGCACGCGAAAGAGTAGCACCTACCGAGATGATGACGCGGTGGACGTCGGCTGAGCGAGCGAGTTGGGCCGCCCGCCCGTCGCAAGCTTCCGGCTTCACCTATCTTCCGAGACGTCCGGACTTCGGGCAGTTCGTGGCGCGAAGGCAACTACTCGAACTACACGCGCAGAAAGAAAGGTCAGAGCGACCGAGCCGAGAAAGAGCGCCACCATCTGGCCTAGCGGGTGCGAAGACTCATTCACGCGCAAACCGCCGTTCGACTCCATGATCATCACGTCAGTGTAGTGCCGCAGTCGCTGACTCCACTCTGTGATGTCTCCGTTCGACGCGATCGCCTCCTTGGACAACGTGTACAGGAGCACGAGTGCCGTGAGGACGCTGGCGGCGAGTACCAGTGACGCCAGGAAGCCGATCAAGATACGTGCGACGGTCCTCATTCGGCGGTCCAACGGTTTGCCGCTCAGCCGCGGCAACCGCACGCGAAAGAGTAGCGCACTCGGAGCACCAGCGGCGCGGTTGACGTCGGCTGCAGCGGCCAAGTTGAACGAAGCCGCTCGCGGCGCGCTTCGCGTGGTTGAGCGATCCTGCCGAGGCCTGACCACTTCCGCCCGTCCGTCCCCTACGGTCTCCGGAGTGATCCACTGATGCGGTCTCACTGAAAGGAGATCGTTCATGGTCATCACCACCACCCCTCTCCGCGAACGGATGCGCCAGGCTTTGCGTATCCGCAACGTCTCTCCTCGTACCGAGTACATCTACATCCACATGGTCGCCAGTTTCGCCGCTCACTTCCGCCGCTCTCCCGACCGCCTCGGGCGTCCCCACATTGAGCAGTACCTGCTCTTCATCCGCGACGTGAAGAAGGTTTCGTACTGCTGGTACAACCAGTGCGTCTGCGCCTTGCGCTTCTTGTATCTGCACGTGCTCGACCGGCCCAAGCTGGTCCAGCGCATCCCGTACGGCCATCGCGAGCGTCACCTCCCAGTCGTTCTCTCCATTGACGAGATCGTGGCTTTCCTCGCGGCCATTCGCTTTCTTCGCGACCGGGTCATGCTCACCGTTCTCTACTCAGCCGGCATCCGCCTCGGCGAGGTCTGTCGTCTTCGCGTCGAGGACATCGACTCGTCACGCATGCTGCTCTGGATCCGGCAGGGCAAGGGGCATAAGGACCGTTTCGCCCCGTTGTCGCCCGTCGCGCTCGACTTGCTGCGCGAGTGGTGGCTGGCCACGCATCCCAAGGGGCTACTCTTTCCCAACAAGAACGACGCCTCGCGTCCGCTCAGCCCCGCCACTGTGCAGCGCGCCGTCAAGGTCGCCGCTCGCGAGGCCGGGCTCACCAAGCGCGTTTCTCCTCACACCCTCCGCCACTCGTTCGCTACGCATCTGGTCGAACAGGGCAGCCCGGTCCACGCCGTTGGAGTGATGCTCGGCCACGCTCACGGTCGCACCACCGAGATCTATACCCACGTTACGCCCGCACAGGTTCGCAGTCCGCTCGACCAGATCCTGCCGCCCAAGAAGAAAGAGTGATCCGCGGATGGGCTCCGACGCTTCACTCGGTGCCATCGTTCGTGCAAAGGGCGGTGAGGTTCTCGAAAGGTTCTCGGTCACCGCCGCCCAGCGCAAGGTGATGCGCGCCATCGCCGACTGCCGCACGCCCGCCCTCGGCGGGCATCGCGACCACTGCGACTGTTGTCTACGTCGATAGCGAACGTAGCGAATCTTCTGGAACTCGTGTCGGGACCGTCACTGTCCGGGTTGCGGCGGCGAGGCTCGTGACCAGTGGCTCCAGGCTCGGCGCGAGGAGGTCCTCGACGTCCCGTACTTTCACGTCGTCTTCACCATCCCGGACATCCTCAATGTCTTGGTCCTGCACGCGCCGGCGGTCATCTACGCCATTCTGCTTCGATGCGCTGGACAGGCCTTGCTCGACCTCGGCGCCTCGCGGCTCCACGCACGCATGGGCGTCCTGGCCGTTCTTCACACGTGGGGTCAGACCCTCATGTTCCATCCCCACATCCATTGTGTCGTGCCCGGCGGCGGCTTCTCTTCCGATGGCCGCCGCTGGGTGCGCGTTCCCAAGGTCGATTTCCTCTTCGCTGTCAAGCCACTCTCCCGGCACTTCCGCTCGCTCTTCCGAACTGCCGTTTGCGAGGCCTACGCCGACGGCACGCTCAAGATTCCAACTGAGATTGTCGCCGACGCTCAGGCCCTCGACCTCTTGTTCGCACGCTCTTACAGAACTGACTGGCACGCCTACGCGAAGCCGCCCTTTGGCGGCCCCGAGCACGTGCTCGCATATCTCGCCAACTACACGCACCGGATCGCCATCTCCAATCGGCGCATCCTCTCTTTCGACGGAGAGACCGTCACCTTCTCCTGGCGTGACTATGCGCGCCACAATGCGGAAACGCCGATGGAGCTCGCCGCCGTGGAGTTCCTGCGTCGTTTCCTCCAGCACGTGCTCCCGCCGCGCTTCACGCGTGTGCGCTACTACGGCTTCCTCGCCAATCGCGACCGCGCCGTGAACGTGACCAAGTCCCGCGAACTGATCGCCTCCACGCGCCCTCGAGCATCACTCTTCTGCATTCGCCGGCCTCGGAACCGCGTCTTCTTGTCGCAATCCAGACCGTCAAACCTCTCTTCGCGACAGTCCATCACCACCACCCACCCGGCTCCGATTCATACTTTCCCCAAGAGGCCCGCGGCTTCGTCCAACTGAACTCATCACCGCATCCTCTTCACTCACTCAAACACGCACATCGGCCTTCCTCGCCCTGCGCGGTCAGCTCGATCTTCGCGTGGGGGGATGCGGTATAGAGTCCTATGAGTTAGGGCCCTCCTACGACTTCGGATGCTTCACTCGAGGAGGGCGCGGAGGAGTTGACTCACGAAGACGGTCGGCGGCATCACCCAGGACGTACACGGACTCCAGCAGGCTCTCGACGATGTCCATGACTCTGTTCAGGTCTGCTGCATCGACCGAGAGGCCCCGGTGCGCGGCGGCGCTTCCCGCTTCTAGCGCCGCGGCGACGAATTCCCTGTTTCGCCGTCCGACAAATCCCAACCGTTCGAGCTCGGTGAGCTTCTCACCAAAGCTTCCCGCATCACCCACCTTGTCGAGAATCAGAAGATCAACGACCGTTCGCGCCCCGATTGTCGCCAGGCGCGAGCTACCGGTATGCAACGCCCGGTACACCTCATCAACGACCGCACGGATTGTTTGAGGGAGCTGACTCACCCATCTTGGCGTTCGCCGGGCGATGCGAGGTGGATAGAACCTCGGCAGCATCGACCCGTACGCCTCGTGTTCGCCAGTTTCCCTGATACATAGCTCGTCGCAACCCAGGCATTGCAAGATCTCGAAAGTTGTTTGCTCTTCGAGATCGGAACCGATCTGTTCCTCATAGACACTTCCAACGTGAGTGAACGATGCCTGCGTGACGTGGTTCGTGTCGCGCGCGCATTGGTTGCAGTGAACTCTTTGTGTGTCGATCGCCACCATCTTCACTCACGCGCCCTAACGGACCACCGCCAACCGGCGTGGACCCGCACGCCGAGAAGTATAAACCTGCAACGATCGCGGCGCGGGTCCACGTCCGGTGAGCGCAGAGTTGGGCGGCGCGTGGCGACCTCAGAACGGCTAGGTCGGACTGATGGTCTCGTTCGAGAGTCTATGAAGCATTCGATAGATCTGGCTGCTCGATTGAGTTGGAGATGATGAACTGCGAGCGATCCAATTCGCTCTCGCCGACGAGTTCCAGGGGTGCGTTGAACCACCGCGTACTCTGCTGCCACTTCTTGTATATGGTGTCTAGAGACTACGCGCATAAGAAGGTCGCTTGAGTTTTCCGCGCCGACCGCGGTGTGATCTGCCGGCAACCTGCGAGACTTCCGCTGTTCAGGCACATCTGCGCGCAGCCACGGGCGTTGATTGAGTCATTCCACTTGCAGCAAGATCCTGCAGATCTCTATGCCAACACCCTCTCCAACGGAGCCGGGGATTAACTCTTCCCACTTGGGTTTCGCCACTGTTTTATCTGTTTTCAGTGCGTTCTTGTCGTAATCGATGACACGGAGTTGTTTGACGTTCAGGTTGCTGCAATTGAGTAGTTTGTGTTCAAGGTACCAGTCAAACACATCATCGGTATCCGGCATGTCTACCCGGTACCAGATGCGAAACGTGGAGGCCTCCACCTTCGTTACTCGAGTGGGATCGTAGCTGACGACTTGGTTGACATCAGGTGGGCAATACATCACGTACCAACGAGTGTCGCGCAACCGCTTCTCGAAGATGTCCAAGTTGGCTCGTGCGTCAGCGGTTAGCTTATCCCGGTCGACCCAGTCAAACTTTGATTTTTCGGCTGCGGCAGCAGTGATTCCCACCAGCATCACCAGAAGTATCATCGCAGATACCTTCATCGTCGTTGCCCTTTCTGAATCGTCGCGACGGTCATTCTACTCACCGATGTTCTGCCTTGCATCAGCTCGTTCGAAGGATAGTCGTGGGCCTTAAAACAATAGAGGGCTGTTAAACGGCACGAATCCGCGTAGCCTCGGCGCTTCGCTCCCTTCCATCCCGCCGTACTTCGACTTCCAGCTGGGGAACGTATGCGCGGTCACGCCAAGCTTGCTGCAGATCTCCGTGAGCACAGTAAGCAGCGGTCCGCGACCGGCGCAACCGCTGAGCTTGGCGACGGTTCAGGCGAGGTTGTCCATATCAACCCATTCGATTTTCGGCGGCGGTGTACCGGGCCCACCCACGAAGAGTTGGGTTCTCTCGCTCCACTCGGGCCAGCTTTCGATGTTCTTCCACGTGGTTGAGCGATCCTGCCACATGCGGCTCGGCCTCAGACCCCCACCGCGGTCAGCTCGCTCATTGCGTGGAGGGATGCGGTATAGAGTCCCATGCATTGGACGGCTCAGCAGGCCCGGCGAAGCCAGGGGCGCACAGGCGCTGACCGGTCCTGGGACAACGCGATTCTGAACCGCTCCGTGGAGTGACTTCGTGCAAATGGTCAATCTGTTCGCTACGGTGCTCGTGTTCCTTGCCGGAGCTTACCTCGTGGGTTTGGCGGCTCTCGCGCTCTTCGCGCCTTCAAGGGCCACGGCGTTTCTTGGGGCTTTCGCAGGTTCCGCCTCTGCGCACTACCTCGAGCTTTGCGTCCGACTCGCTCTCGGTCTCGCGCTCTTGCGGTGCGCTCCGCGAATGCTGTTTCCGCACGTCTTCACCGGTTTCGGTTGGGTGTTGGTGCTCACGACAGCCGCCCTTTTCCTGATGCCCTGGCGGTGGCATCACCGCTTTGCTCAAATGTCTGGTCCTCTGGCCACTCGCAATCTGAAGCTTTTTGCGTTCGGATCGTTCGCCGGCGGCATTCTTGTGTTGCTCTCTGTCGTTCTTGGACCGTAGTGGACGGCGGCGATGCGCTCTTCGCATGCGAGCGCCGCATCGAGCTCGCCTCTACTTCACGAGAATGCGCACCGAGTCCTTGCGGCCTTTGGCGTCGGTGGCCGTGATGGTGTGGCGTCCGGGGACGAGGGGCCATTCGGCGGAGGAGACGGGGCGGTCGTTGACGCGCCAGGTCACGCGCGAGGCGGCGTCGGCGCGGAGGCGGAGGGTCTGGTATTGCGCGCGCAGGGTGGGATCGATGAGGTAGGTCGCGCCGTCGGGCGGATTGGCGATGCGGAAGACGGACGCGTGACGCGTGGTGGCGGCCGGCGGCGCGGACTGGGTCTGGTTGGCCCAGGCCCGGTACTCCGCGGGCCAGTCGATGGAGCCGTCGTGGTGCCAGGAGCAGAAGCGCGCGGGCTCGTCGCTGGACAGCCACTCTTTGCGGATGGCCGGGCAGTAGGTCGACGGTAGCGATCCGGAGAGCGTGCAGATCTCCACTTCCGCGAGCTCCGACGGCGGCGCGACGATGTGCGTCGTGTCGCCGATGGGCAATGAGCCGCGCACGCGTTTCATGGCCGCGAGCATGACGGAGTGGAAGATCGGTGCGGCGCCGGTGACGCCGCTCGAGCCGCGCAGCGGCTCGCGGTCGAAGTTGCCGACCCACACGCCGACCGTGACTTCCCGCGTGTAGCCGACGGTCCAGTTGTCGCGATACGCCGAAGAGGTGCCGGTCTTCACCGCGACCGGGAACGGAAAGTCGAGACTGCCGCCGGTTCCGAATGCGTATTCGCGCGCGTTGGAATCGCTGAGGATGTCGGTGATCCAGAAGGCGGTCTTCGTGGACAGCAGGCGCCGGCCGTCATGGGCGGGAGGCGCGTGAAGCAGCGTCGTCCGCAACGGCTTTCCACCGCGCGCGAACGTCGCATACGCCGTGACGAGTTGCTCCAGCGTGACCTCGGCGTCCCCGAGGGTCAGGCCGAGTCCGTAGAAGTCAGCCGTGCGGTTCAACCCCGTGAAGCCGGAGTTTCGCAGCAGGCGAAGAAACGACTCCGCGCCCAGCTTGTGCAGCATGGCCACGGCGGGGATGTTCTGCGAGCCGGCCAGGGCGGAGCGCACGCGCAGGGGTCCGAGGTGCCGGCCGTCGTAGTTGCGCGGCGTGTAGACGACGCCCGCTTCGGCGGTGGCGAAGTGCGAGGGAACGTCGGCGATCACGGTGGCCGGCGAGTGCCCGTTCTCGAATGCGAGCGCGTATGTGAAGGGCTTCAGCGCGGAGCCGGGCTGGCGAGGAGTGGTCACGCCGTCGATGGCGCCGCCGAAGTCCTTGCCGAAGTAGTCGCCCGAACCTTCCCAGGCCAGCCACTCTCCGGTGGCATTGTCGACCACCGCCACGGCCACGCTATGTGCACCGTGGCGAAGCAGCGTCTCTCTCTGCGTGGCGATGATGCCCAGGACGTCGCGCTGGAGGGGCGCGTCGAGGGAGCTGATGATCCGTTGCGTGGTCGCGTCGCCGGCAGGCTTCACGCGCTCGACGAAATGCATGGCCAGCACGGGTTGTGCGGTGGGGCTGAAGCGCAGCTTCTCGCTCCGCGCGCGGGCGCGCATGTCGGCGGGGAGATCCATGCGCGCGAGGATGCGCTGCTGCCGCGGCTTCGCGCGATCGGGATCGCGCAGCGGATTGAAGGCGCTGGGACGTTGCGGCAGCGAGGCCAGGAACGCGGCCTGCGCCGGCGTGAGCTGTTCTGGCCCGCAGCCGAAGTAGGCGCGGCTGGCGCGGGCCACGCCGTGAATGCGGTTGCCATATGGCGCAAGGTTCAAATACAGCGCGAGGATTTCCGGCTTGGAGTATCGATGCTCGAGCCGCAGCGCCAGCACGGCCTCCCGGACCTTCTCAGGCAGCGAGCGGCTGCGCGACTGCAGGAGCAGCTTGGCCACCTGCTGCGTGATCGTCGATCCACCCTCGACGATGCGCATGGCCTTGACGTTGTGGAGCGTGGCCCGGGCGATGGCGATCGGGTCGACCCCGGGATGCAGCTCGAACCGGCGATCCTCCGCCACGAGCGTGGCGTTCACGACCTGCGCCGGAAGTTTGTCCGGCGTGAGCCACTCCGCACGCGATCCGCTCTGTGCCAAAGACTCGTACAACACCTCGCCGTTGCGATCGGTGATCGTGACGGAGCGGTGCTGCGCGCGATCGAGCAACGCCGGGTCGATGGGACCGAGCCGGAGCCAGGCTGCGAATGCGATGAGGATCGCGGCGATCGCGGCGATCCACTTCAGGCGTGTTTTCGGGCTTTCGGTTGCCATGGTTTCAGTCGGGGTCTCCTGAGGGGAAAAGACTACGGCGTCTCTGTGGAGCGGTGGGCTTTAGCCCTCCGGGCACTCGCGACGGATGAGCCGAAGCCTTGTGAGGCTCTCGGGACACCCATGCCGAGAGCCGCGCCGGCAGAGGGGAAGTTCCTCGCGAGAGCGCGGTGGGCTCAAGCCCACCGCTCCACAGGATTCGTGGTGCCGAGGGCTGTGCGCCACTCGCACAGCCCCGGCAACCGATCATTACTTCTTCACCTCGACCACCGCGGTGGCGGTGCGTCCGAACACCTCGGGCTCGTACATCTCTTCGACGTGCGTCGGCGCGGCGATGAAGGTTCCGGCCGTCGTGGCGCGGACGATGTACGTGAAGACGTGCTCGCCTTCGGCCAGACGTGTGGCGAACGCGTGGACGCGGTCGTCGTGGCGCTCCGTGTGATCCCAGCCGCCGCGCTGCCACCACTGCCACCAGCTTCCCTCGGTCGGAGCGTTCTGCGCCTCGGCCAAAGCCATGCGGGTCGTGTTGAACCAAGCCTCCACCGGCTCCGTGCCGGCGGGGATCGGATCGTTCACGGCCACGAAGCGGCGCTCCTTCGTGTTGCGGATGCGCAACGTCACTTCGATGAGATCGCCGGCCTGGAACGACGTCGCCGGCGTGGACGTGCCCTGGACCGCGTACGTGCGCTCCACGCGGAAGCCGCGGTCCATCGCCTCGAGGCGCAGGACGTTGCTCGCATAGCGCAGACGCATCATGTAGAAGAGCGTGCCCGTGCCCTCGCGGGTGAACACGACCGGCAACTGCGAGCCCGCCGGAGCCTTGGCGAGCAACTGCGACATGGTGAACTCCTGCCGCTTCGCTTCGGTCGAGCGTCCCTTGAACGGCGTGCTGCTGAGAGTCTCCGTGCCCAGGGCCACCGTGGCCAGGAAGTCGGGCGTCTCGGACTCGTACTTGCGGTAGTAGTCGACGAACGAGGCCAGCGCCCACGCGTTCTCCTGCGTGTTGCCCCAGCGGCCGTTCTTGCGCACCTGCATCATCCAGCGGACCATCCGCTTCACGATCTCTTCGTCAGCCGATGAGGCACCTCCGATGCCGCCCGTACGCACGAGCGTCCCCATGACGATGGCCGTGGAACGGACGTTGGAGCTCCAGAACCAGAGCAGGTACGGATCGGCGAGCTCGTTGACGAACGCATGTCCGCCCTCGGGCAGCACGGAGTTCATGACCCGCCGGCGCAGCTCGGTCATGCGGGGGCCGTTCTCCTTCTTCGCGTGCAACGCGTCCATCAGATGCGCCAGCGCGAACACGGGCATGCGGTCGCGATAGCCGTAGACGCGCTCCAGGTTGCTGTCCACATTGCGCCCGCCCTCGGCGAGCACTTTGATGGAGAAGGCCTGCCAGGCGTTGTACGCCGGGCGCCATCCTTCATTCGTGGGCGGCGTCTCGGCGAGGCGTGACTCGAGGAAGGTGTAGCCGCGCGCGAACAGGTCCGCATCGACTTTGTAGCCGAGGGCATGCGCGCGCTGGAAGACGTGCAGCACGTAGCTGGTCAGGTACGGCGAAGTGGCGTTGCACTGGCCCGGCCAGAAGGAGAAGCCGCCGTCGCCGCATTGGAACTTGGTGAGCTCGGTCAGACTGGCCTGGACGTTCTCCTTCTCCTTCGCGGCGTCGATGCCGGGTAGGTCGAAGGCCGCGCCCAGGTCGGCGGCGAGCATCAGACCGAGGGAGCGCGAGGAGCGCTGTTCGGCGCAACCGTACGGATACTCGATCAGATAGCGTGAACCCTCCGCCAGACCCACCAGGGCCGTGGAAGAGAGATCCACGCGCAGTCCGCCGAAGCCGGCCAGGACGTCGCCCGGAATCTCGATGCGCTCCTCGGCGCGCGGTTTCGCTTCGCCGTAGGCCGCGACCGTCTCCGGAGACACGAGCACGCGCACGGGGATCACATCCTCGAACGCGTCGTTCTCGCGGCCCATCTGCACGCGCATGCGGACGCGCGCCGAGCCCACGCCCTTCGCGTCTGCATCGAAGCGAGCCTCGACGCTGCCGCCCGCGGGCACCTGCACGGTGGTGCTGGTGGTGCGGAACGAGAGCACCTTCGGATCGAGCGACTCGACCGTGACCGTGGCCTTGCCGGCGGACTTGAGCTGATTGTGAACGACCGCGCCGAAGTGCGCCTTGTCGTCCACGGAGAGGAAGCGCGGCCACGCGGGGGTGAGCATGACCGGCTTGTTGATGCGGATCTCCGCGTTGTCCCAGCCGAAGCGCGACTGCTTGTCGCCAGCCACGGCCATGATGCGATACGTGGTCAGCGATTCGGGCAGCGTGATCTCCGTCTGCGCGCGGCCCTTGGCGTCGGTGACGAGGGAGCCGAGCCAGAAGGCCAGCACGCGGAAATCCTTGCGCAGCGTTCCCGGTCCGGCGTCGCGACCGCCGCCGCCGCCGTCCGTGGCGCCCTTCGGCGTGAGCACGCGGCGGCTGACGATACGCAGGCGCGAGTCTTCGTTGAGAACCTGCAGGGCCTTGTCGAGATAGATCGACTCCAGCACGTCCGGCGTTGCATATCCGGTCAGCGAAAGCACGCCGTAGTCGACGGCCCACAACGTCACCTCGGACTGCGACGCCTTGCCTGCCGCGTCCTTCACATTCACTTCGATCTTGGCTTTCGTGGCCGGGCGGAACTCGTCGCGGTTCGCCTTGACGTCGACCGCCAGGCGCTTCGTCTCGTCCGTGACCTTCAGCTCCACGTAGCCGAGGCGGAAGGCCGGCTTGCCCGGATCGCTGCCGTCCTTGCCCGGGTCCTGCTTCGTGCGTCCCTTGACGAGTTGCACGGACACGAAGACGTTGGGGATGTCCTTCTCGGTGATGGGAACGGTGATCGTCTGTTGGGTCGAGGTCAGCTCGAAGGCCTTCCAGGTGCGGACGCCTTCGCGCTCGGTGGTGAGCAGCGCCGTGGCCGTCTCCCACGGCGACTTGATCATGATCCGGGCCGTCTCGCCGGGGCGATAGTTCTTCTTCTCCGGGATCAGATCGATGCGATTGTGATCGTAGCGCTCCCACGCCGTGTAACCGCCGCCGACCGCGTAGAACCAGATGCGCGTCTTCGTCGAGCGACCCTTGTCATCTTCCGCACTAGCGTAGAGAACGTACTCGCCGCCCTCTTTGATGGCGATCTTCAGCGGCACCGGGTCGGCCTTCGTGGTCACGGTCCACTCGCCGGCAGGGACTTCCTTCTTCTCACTGTCCCAGTTGTAGAAGCCTTCGCCCTCGCCCTGGCGGACGCTCGTCCACTGCAGGCGCATGAGCTCCACCTTCACATTCACGCCCGCCACCGCCAGTCCGTCGAGTCCGGCGGCCACGATGTCGGTCTCGATGCCGGTGTCGGTGTCGGCAAAGAACGGCGGGCGGCGCACGCCGATGTACCAGGGTGCGGGATCGACGCGATACGACGCGCGGCCGGCGATCTCCTGCCGGGTCACATCGGTGACCGCGGCCTCGAGGCGATATTCGTACGGGACTCCGGCGGCCAGCTCGGTCTCCAGCGGCGGGCGCAGCAGACCCTTGGCGTCGAGCTTCTCTTCGTTCTGCGTGATGGCCGTCCAGGAGGGCGAGCCGAGCTCCCAGTCACGGCCGAGGAACGCGTAACGATCCTCCGGCCAGCGGTCGGTGATCTTCTGCGGCGGATCGAGCAGTTCGATCTTCGCGAAGTTCCAGCTCACGTCGGCGCCGGGCATCGGAGCGCCGAAGAGGTAGCGTCCGCTGACCCGGCCATCGACCTTCGAGCCCGCGAGCGTGCTGTTGCCGCCGAGGGTCACGTCGACGCGGAAATCGGGACGGCGGTACGCGGCCACGAGGATCTCGCCGAAGATCTGTCCGCGGTTGCCCGCGCTCTTGGCGACCACACTGTACGTGCCCAGCGGCGCTTCCTCGGGAACCTTGAACGTCCACTCCGCGCTGCTCCACGCGTTCAACGTGAGCGTCCGCGTGTCGATCTCGCGGGACTGGCTGTCGCGGAGAACGATGTCGACCTTCGTGCCCTGCGGCAGGAGCTGCATCCCCTTCGGCGTGTCGGCGCGCGAGATCAATTTGAAATGCACTTCCTCGCCGAGCTTGTACACGCCGCGGTCAGCGAAGACCGTTCCGCGGAACTGCGGCTCGGCCTCGTTGAGACTGAAGTTGACGTCGAATTCCCACGGGCTCAGCCCTTCGGTCCAGTCACTACCCACATAGGCGACGTCGCCGTTCTTCTCCGCCACGATGACGAAATGGAGCTCGCTCATCGCGGACCAGTAATCCTCGTACTCGTCCTCTTTGGCTTCCTTCACGCGACGCAGGTCCGTGTCCGGCGCGACGGCGATGCCGTCAGCGTCGGTGGTGCCGCTCCAGAAGACTTTGTTGGCCTTGTCGCGAATGGAGACATTCGCGCCCGCCACCGGCTTCGCGTCTTCGAGGTTGGTCACGCGGATGAGCGTGTTCTGCGGGCTGTCCTTCACGCTGATGCCGAGGTTCGTGGACTGCACGACGGTCGAGACCGGGTTCGGGTCGTAGACCTTCGACTTGGTCATCGCGTCGGCGGGCTGGACTGCCACCCAGGCCAGGCCGAGGTTGTCCTCGCCGATCACGGGCTTGAGGTCGAAGCCGAGAGCGGAGATGGTGTTCAGCTTGAGGCTGAGCTTGCGCGAGACAGGCTTGGTCCCGGGTGTGACGTTGAAGCCGCTTTCGCGCAAGCGGAGCATGGTGGGCATGAGGTCGTTGACGGTCAGCGGCGCCAGCCACTGATTCACGCTCTTGAAATTGCGGGCGTGGAACGGAAGGATCGGACCGCCGGTGGCTTCCCAGACTCCATGTCCGGCGCCGAAGCTGACGAAGGCGGACCGGTTCCAGTACTCGATCTCGGCGGTGAACGCGTAGCCGAGGGTCTGACCGTCGATGGCCTTCACGGACGGGGCGAGGCGGACGCGGTACCTGTGGCCGGGCTGGATCGTGAAGCCGAGCTCGTCGAGTCCGTAGCCCCACGACGGATAGTCGTATTCGCTCTCGACCTTCTTCGCTTTGACCGCGGTCTCCTTGGCCGGGTTGGTGATGTCCGTGAGAGTGACCGCATCCCGCACCTCGGCGAACATGACGCCGCCGCCGGACCGGAAGTTGATCGCGTTGCGGGACTCCGGATCGCACTCCTGGTAGCAATCCATGCCCGTCACGAAGAGCGTCGGCTCGAGCTCGATGACGAACGACTGGGCACGTCCGGAAGCGACGTTGCTTGCCGATGTCGCGAGTTTTTCGTCGAGCAGCACCTCGATGTTGGTGTCCGGCGCGATGCCGGGCTTGGTCTCCAGGACCACCAGATCCTTCGCGGGTGCAAACCGTTCCTTGTTCCAGTCGGTGGCCAGAAACGACAACACGGACTGGCCGCTCGATTTCGCGGCCGCGAAGGCCTTGGCCTTCTTCGCGTCGAAGGCGGCCTCGCCGTCGGACACGGCGGGGAGCTGGATGTCGTGAGCGACGGTTCGCAATCGCAGGTGCGGCAGGACGACTTTCGAATCCACAGGCTGGTTGAAGCGCAGGGCGATGACGATGGCGCCGTTGTCACGGCGATACCAGTCCGTGCTGCGAAGTTGGATCGTGGGAGTCGAGAACGTCCACTGATAGGGTTGGTCGAGTGTCTTGCCGGCGATCGACTTCGCCGACTTGTCCACCGTCACCGTGTACTGCGTGGCGAAGGGAAGCTGCTGATCGGGCGTGAAGATCAGCGTGGTGGTGCCCGACCAACGGAACTTGCCTTTCACGGCTGGAGCGATCTTGAAAAACGGTGCGGCCTCCGTCTGAGGCAACCGGCCAAGAGAAACCATCGGCTCGGAGAAGACCACCCGAACCTCATTCGCCTCCGCGAGAGTCGCCGTCTCCCCGACCGGCCCGGCACTGACGACACGCAGACCATTGGCGGCGAAAACAGGGAGCGAAAGCAGCAAAACGACAAGAGCGACCACGCTTCTTTTCATGACGGCGAGCAGTGTACGACCCGGCCAGTCAAAAGGGGTGGCGGGATTCAGGGTTTGTGGGGGTGGGATTGTGGCGAAGATCAGGCAGGGATCCAGGCGTTCGCCTTCAGCCACTCCTCGACCTGGACGACGTACTCGGTAAAGGTCAGCTCATCGGGAAGAACCCCAACGTTTTGGCAAGCGGCAGGAAGCTCTCCTATAAAGGCTTCGTAGCGCTTCGCCACTGCGGCTCCTCCAGGCAACCTTGCGGTCGTTCCGGCCGCGTCACTGAGCCAGTCGCGCACAACTCGGATCGCCGTAGCTGGTTTTCCTCCGTGAGATGAAATGTCCTGGCCGGCGATGTCGGAGAGGAACTTCTGATACCGGTATCGCTCGACGTCCATGACCAGGCAGTTCTTGGCCTTCTGTCTACCGGTGCCGAATCGTTTCGCGCCAAGGAACAAGCCTAGCTCCAACGGCATGTTGAAACGGGGCAATCCTGTCGCGGTATCAAGTTCCGTTCGGGAGATATCGTGCAGACCCAACCCACAGGAGGAAATGATGGCGGTAATCTTCTCGATTCTGACTTGGCTGGTGTCCATGACCTCGAGAGCCGAGCGGGCGCCGAAACCGCAGTCGTGGATCGCGAAGACAATCGCTTCGAAAAGCGGTCGATACTCCGTGTCGAACTTACAGTTGACGAAGACTCCCTTGTCGTAGTGCGCAGGCATGAATCTATCTGCGCGTCACGACCTTCTTCCGTTCGGCAGGAGGAGTCAGGAGCTTGATTGTGGCGTCGTCGCGCTCGGCCATCACCTTCCGGATCGCCGCGGCGGCCTGACGGCGCGTAAAGCGCATTCCTGAACGGCGTATCGTGAGGATCGTCCGCAGCTTTGGTGTTGCCATCCACCAAAGTGTACCTCGGACTTCTCTCCCGACAAGCGATGCCGTTGCTACTGGTGACAACCACCATGCTCTGTCGGCAGGGGATTCTTCATCGCGCTCCACCGCTCACACCCACCCTTCCGCCACCGCGGTTCCGCCGATTCAGAATGACAGATCAGCGCGAACCGCACGTACGCGAGGTTGGCGGAGCGCTGGCGTCCCGCCGGCTGGCCATGCGGCGTCCCGCCGCGGGCGGGGGCATTCGAAGCCGGAAGCGCAGCATCGCGAGACGAGTGTCCTTCGCGCGCGGCGCGCTCCCCTGCCCGCGGCGAGACGCCGCTGGGCCAGCCGGCGAGGACGCCGGCGCTCCGCTCCACTCGCCTACGGCTCGTATGCGCTCGAGGCCGGCAGGGGGTGTCCGAAGAGGAAGCCTTGGACTTCTTCACACTTCTGCTCGCGGAGGAAGTCGACCTGGGCCTCGGTCTCGACGCCTTCGGCGGTCACGCTGAGGTCGAGGCCGTGGGCCATCGACACGATCGCGGAGATGATGGCCCGGTTGCTGCGGCTCTTGTCGATCTCCTGCACGAACTCGCGGTCGATCTTCACGCGGTCGATGGGGAACCGGCGCAGGTAGCTGAGGGCCGAGTGGCCGGTGCCGAAGTCGTCGATCGCAATGCGCACGCCCAGCTCGCGCAATTCCGTGAGTGTGGCAATGGTGCGGGCCGTGTTCAACATGGCCGTGCTCTCGGTCACCTCCAGTTCCAGCGCGTGCGGATCGAGCCCGCTCTCCTCGAGTGCCCGCGCCACCACCTCGCACAGGTCGGCCTGCTGAAACTGGCGCGGCGAGAGATTGACCGCGATGCGCAACGACTTCCATTGGCGTGCCTGACGGCAGGCCTCGCGCAATACCCACTCGCCGATGGGCACGATCATCCGCGTCTCCTCGGCGATGCCGATGAACGTCAGCGGCGGCACGATGCCGTGCCCGGGACGGTTCCAGCGCAGCAGCGCCTCCATCCCCGCAACGCGGCGTGTCTCGAGATCCACGAGCGGCTGATAATGCAGCACCAGTTCCTGCCTCTCGATGGCTCTGCGCAGCGCGTTCTCGATGGACAGGCGCTCCGCGGCGCGAACGTTCATGGCCGGAGTGCAGAGCTGATACCCATTACGACCCAGCTCTTTCGCGCGGTACATGGCGCTGTCCGCGTTCTTGAGCAGCAACTCCGCCGTGTCGCCGTCCCCCGGATGCAACGCGATGCCGATGCTGGTGGTGACATACAACTCGTGACCCTCGACGCGCACGGGTACGGCCACTGCCTCGAGCAGCTTGCGGGCGATCTTCGCCGCGTCGTCGGCCTGGTTGAGATCACTGAGGAGCACCGTGAACTCGTCGCCGCCCATCCGCGCGATCGTGTCTCCTTCCCGGAGCACCGAGCGGATCCGCTCGGCGATGACGCGCAACATGTCGTCTCCCAGGCTGTGGCCCAGTGTGTCGTTCACGAACTTGAAGCGATCCAGGTCGAGGAACATGACCACCAGCGGCGACTGCTGGCGCTTGGCATGCGCCAGCGCGATGGTGAGCCGGTCGCGGAACAGGAGGCGGTTCGGCAAGCCCGTGAGAGCGTCGTGATAGGCCTGATACTCGATCTGCTCCTCGGCCCGGCGACGCTCGCTGATGTCGCGGGACACGGAGATGATCTCCGAAACGTTTCCATCCGCGCCCGGAATGGCCCGGCTGGTGGACTCGAACCAGACGAACGTCCCGTCTTTCCGGCGCGCCCGATAGCTGAAGGTGTGGCCTTTGGTGTCCGGGACGATGGTCCGCAACACGGGCCGGTCCTCGGGATGGACGTAGGTGCGAATGGACGTTCCGACGATCTCCGCCGGCTCGAAGCCCAGCAGGCTGCGTAGCGCGTCCGAGGCGTAGAGGAAGATCCCGTCGGGCGTCGTGCGGGCAATCAGGTCGGTCGAGTTCTCCGCCATCAGCCGGTAGCGCGCCTCGCTGTCGCGCAGCGCGGTCTCGGCCAGCTTCCGGTCCGTGATGTCGACGATGGTGCCCTCGATCACTTCGCCGAGCATGTGTACGCTCTCGAGCACCCATACCGGCGCGCCGTTCTTGCGGCGCAGACACACCTCCGTGCCCCGGATTCCCCCTTCGCGGCGCACCCGAGCGATGAACTCCTCTCGCTCCTCCGAGGAGAAGTAGACGTCGCGGGCGTTGAGCTGCAGAAACTCCTCCCGCGAGTCGTAGCCCAGCATCTGGGCCATGGCTTCGTTGCACTCGAGAATCCGGCCGTCCACGGTATTGCGATACACGCCGGCCAGGTTGCGCTCGAAGAGGAGGCGATGCCGCCTCTCGCTTTCGCTGAGAGCCACATACGTGCGTCGGCGCTCCAGCGCGGAGACGAGAATCTCGCCCGTGATCCGCAACAGAGCCAGGGTCTCGTCCGTCCATTGCGGCTCCCGCTCCAGCGCGCTGCATCCGACCGATCCGATGAATCTCTTCTTGAGGAGCATGGGGACGAAGATGCCACCGCGGATCCCCTGTCGCCCGAAAAGGCGCCGCTCATTGATGGCTTGCGGTGGCAGATCGTCGAGCGTGGTGAAGGACACCGGCTGCCCACTCTCCAATTGCTGGATGAACCAGGGGAACGAGGCAAACGGGAGGTCACCGTAACGCTCGCCGCGGACGTCACCCTCGATCTCGCTCCACTCGTGGGTCATGCGTCCGGCCAGACGGGTCTCGTCGAGCAGGATCATGATGCAGCGCTCGGCACCGAGAAACTTTCCCACATCGCCGAGGGCGTCGCGGATTGCAGCGTCGATCTCCTCGTCCGCGACGTTGGCGAACCGGGTGGAGATGGCCGCGATGAGCTTCTCGAACTCGACGCGATGGCGCAGCGCTTCCTGCGTCTTGCGCCGGTCGCTCGCGTCCATGGCCATGGCCACCAGATCCGCCACCGAGCTCGCGAAGTGCTCCTCTTCGGCGGACCAGGGACGCAAGGTGCCGGTGTGCTCGAAGCAGATCACACCGGTCATGTTGCCGAGTCGGCGGATGGGCGCGTCGAGCAGCGAGGCCACGCCGTAGGGGTCGAGATAGGAATCGGTGAACGCGCTCGTGCGAGGATCGAGGCGGGCATCGAAGGCATTGATCGTCCGCTCGCTCTCCAGTGCCTTGAAGTACGCCGGATGGCGCAACGCCGTGAGCTCTCCGCCTTCAGAATGAATCGCGGGAGTCCGCTCGAACAGCTCCGCGCAGCGAATGGCCCGGCGGTCCGGAGTGAAGAACCAGATGCCTACCCGCTCAACGTCCAGCGTTTCGGCAACCTTCTCCGCGATCTCGCGCAGTGCCGCCGAGAGGCGTCCCGCGTGCAAGGAGGGGCGTCGGGCCAGATCCAACAGCGCATCATGCTGGCGGCGTGCGGTAGAGAGACGGTCTCGAAGGGGCGGGGTGGACAACTACGGGCCTCAAGTACGGCCTTCAAGGGACGCCTACGCTCAAAAATTTCGCCGGCAAGTCTTCAGTGGATCCCGCATCGAGGCACAGCTTCCCAGTCCCGGAGGGACCGTCGATGGCGACGATCGTTCGTCTCTCGTTGTCAGTTGCCGGTTCTCAGTTCGGGGTGATCCATCCGTGGCGCGACTGTGTGCAGACAACCGATCACCGACAACGGCCACCAGCCATGGAATCGAGCGGACAGTCTCCTCCGCTCAGGAAACTCTCTCCAATGGGTACACCTTTACATTCACCTCGGCGGCGTAGTGCCGCATGGGCGCCGTATCAGGCCGGCGCACACCGGCCGCCCAGACCAGTGTTTCATCGAGAATGGGAACTTCCGCGCGGAGGATGGGATAGGGCTGGTGATGGACGCGCGCGCGATAGAGCTCGTGATCCTCCTGCGTATAGAGAATGTAGCGCTCCATGAGAAAGTGCTCGATCGTTCCTGGAGAGGCGTGTGTGACCGGACCTTCCATCGGGCGATAGCGGAAGGTGCCGCCGGCGGGAATCTGTCCGCGTTCGTCCGTGCGGCGGCTCGAGAAGTCGATCGTGGGGAACGGCTCCTTGCTCGCCTCGAGGCTCATCTCCGCGCCGTAGTACGGCAATTTGTAGGCGGCGCGTGCCGCGGCTACGGCCAGCTTGCTCGACGCGTCGAGGCTGAAAAACCACACACCCGGATCGCGTCCCTGCCAATGCACATACGTGCGCACGTTGACCTCGTGAAAATGCGAGATCCACGGCAACGGCGGTGTGAGCGTCGCGCGCACGCCGGTGATCGTGAAGGGAACCAGCCCCACATAGGCTTTCCCTTCATACGTGTCCACCGTCAGCCGCGAAGGCAGCAGAGCCTGCAGCTCCGCCACGGGGACCTCCCAATGGAGAAACAACAGGTGGTGCCAGTTCTGGTGCAACAGCACTATCTGAGAGGGCTCCAGAGTGGGTGCGATGCGGTCGATTGGATCGTGCATGAGATGGGACTATGGGCGGTGCGCTTGCGGCTGCCGGCTCCAGTCGCCAGTTCGCGAGTTGTCAGTTGCCGGTTCTCAGTTCAGGGTGACCGTTCGTGCGGCGACGCGGCGCAGACAACCGACAACCGGTAACTGACAACCCAGGCATGCGACCGGTCGCCCACAACAATCAGCCCATCACTCGTAGAGCTCGTACTCGGCAACGGGGAGCTCGGCCGGCTCGGTCCAGCGCCAGGTCTCGAACACGTAGAGATCCGCGAGCACGAGCACGACTTCGCGCGACATCCGCCAGCGCGCGTGCAGTCCGTCGCGCAGGCCCATCTTGGACTCCTTGACCACGTGATTCAATCCATGGATGACCGTCTGCTGCTGGCGGTAGCCCGCACGGGAGCAGAAGCAGTTGAGCGCCGCCTCGATCTTGTAGTGTGACTGGTACTGCACGGGCACCGTCTCGAAGACGACGCGGCGCATGACCCGGATGCCCGACAACACCGGACCGCACTTGAGGTTCAGGTGGAAGAAATTGGCGACGGGACCGCGATCGCGGACCCCGATGTTCATGTCGCACTCGTCCCGAAGCACCGGCTCCACGAGAGCCCGGATGTGCTCCTCGGTGACGTTGTACATGTCGCCGTCGCAGAAAAACAGCGTGTCATTGCTCGCGTTGGCCACGCCCACGGCCATCGCGAAACCCTTGCCGTGGTTCTCTTTCAGGGCCACCGTGCGCACGCCGTCGAACCCGCGCGCGATCTCCACCGTCCGGTCCTCGGATCCGTCGCTGACCACGATGATCTCGTCGATGAGAGAGCTCGTCGTCAGCGCCCCCAGGACGTCGGCGATGGTCTTCTCCTCGTTGTAAGCCGCGACGATAGCGGTCGTCCTCAAGCGTTTCTCCTCAGACACGGGCGTTCCGGACACGGGGCAGTGCAACCGATGGACCATGGATTCTACTTCAGCCGGCACGGCCGGCAGCGCTGGTTGGCATAGCCTTGGGCACGTGCGGCAGCTCCGAGGCCAAGGTGTTCTTACTGCACAGACTCCTAGCCTTGGGTACTGCCAGCCCCGCGTGCTGAGCCGGCTACCGCGACGAGTAAACCGTGACAGGGAACCTCAGTCTTCCCACCGGGGTGTCGTAATACGCATTTCCCCGTAATTCGTAACGGGCCCGCTCCCCCTGGACGATGTCCACCACCTCGTTCCAAATGGAGCGGACGTTCTGGTAGCCGATCCGGGTGCGGAGCTCCACGGCCCCAATCCCGTTGGCCGGGATGCGGAGATCCTGCTGGCTGACGCTGTCCAGCACGCGCTGGTCGTTGATGAAGAGGTTGAAGTCGAGTTGATCGAGCCGCAGCCCCACCGAGTTCGGGTTGTCCACCTCGAGGTTGAAGTCGATGTCGATGGACGACGCGGAGAGCGGAAGGGCGATATCGACCCGAGGTCGGATGCCTCGGATCGAATACCGCGGATTCTCGATGTTCAGGGCCTGCTGCACGGCCGCACAGCCCGTCAGCAGGAGCAGAGCCGCGCTCGCCGCGAGACTGATGCCGGCCAGTAACGTTCCAATGGTGAGTGTTTTTCTCATGTTCTCGAGTGCCTTCGATCAGAATGAAGAGCAAGGACCACGCCGCTTGACGACACACACACCCGCCCGCTTCGCCATCCCCGCCCTGGCCGGCATCCTCTATTTCTCGCAAGGCTTCCCGTTCGGCATCGTGAATGAGGGCGTGAACCTGTACCTGTCCTTCATGAAGGTCGACCTGGCCACGATCGGTCTCGTCGCCAGCGTCGGCATTCTCTGGACGCTGAAGTTCGTCTGGGCGCCCCTCGTGGACACGTTGGGCAGCTACCGCCTCTGGATCGCCGGCGCCCTGGTGGTCCTCTCCGCGTCAATCGCCGGTCTGGGACTGGTTCCGCCTGCCGGAGCCGCATTCTGGGGATTGCTCATCGTGCTGGTGTTCGCCTCGGCGACTCAGGACACCGCCATCGACGCGCTGGTGATCCGTGCCACACCGGCCAAGCTCCTCGGCGTCGTGAACTCCGTCCGCGTGGCCGGCTACCGGATGGCGATGCTGCTGGCCGGCGGCGCCATCGGCCTGCTGGCCGATCGCCTCGGCTGGAGCGGAGCCTTCATCACCATCGCCGTCGTACCGCTGATCATCCTTGCCGTCATCGGCGTCGCTGCGCCGAAGGAAACCGACATCCGCGAGCGTCACGAGAATCCGCTGCGCGGCCTGCTCGACTGGCTGCAGCGTCCCGGCGCGCTGTTGCTGCTTGCGGTGATTCTTCTCTACCGCCTAGGCGACAACGCGCTGATGGCCATGATCCGTCCGTACTGGGTGGCCCGCGGTTTCACGGCCACCGAAGTCGCGACTGTCACCACCACCTTGGGCATGATCTGCACGATCGCCGGCGCGATCGCCGGGGGCCTCTTCGTGGCGCGTTACGGCGTGTACCGTTCACTATTGGTGCTGGGCCTCGTGCAGATGCTTTCCAATCTCGCGTATGCCCTGGTGGCCATGACCGAGGCTGGGCGGCCCGCGCTGTATGGCGCCGCCATTCTGGAGACGTTCTGCGGAGGTCTGGGCACCGCGGCCTTCCTCGCGTTCGTCATGTTCATCTGCGACAAGCAGAATGCCGCCACCGAATACGCGATGCTCAGCGCGGTCTTCGCGGTCGGCCGCACGTTCGCGCTCGCGCTCAGCGGCTGGGTGGCGAAGGACCTGGGCTTCGCCAACTACTACTGGCTCACGGCGGCGCTGGCCTTGCCCGGTCTCGCGCTTCTCCCGCTCATTCGCGAAAGACTCGCGGCAGGTGACCCGCCTCCACGACCGCCTGTCCTGACGTGAGTCTGTGATTCAGATGCGGGACATGACCGTGCGGTAGAAGCGCAGGACCTTGGTCGTCGGAGACTCGCCCGCGGCGCGGATGTCGGTCTGGGCATGCCGCTCGCCGAGGAGCACTTCGCGCGTGCGCAGATCGCCGAGACTCATCAACTCGTCGAGCTTCTGCCAGCGGAACTCGCGGAAGCCGTAAGGAAGCCGGTGACGGGGACGGATGATCACCACGCGATCGCGAACCTCGGCCGGGATGATGTGATCCGTGTCGTGGAAACTCTTGTAGAGACCCCCTTCCGACTCCCCCTTGACCGCCACCATCACCACGGCGTCGCAGCCCTGCTCGAATGCGAGTTGATAGGGCGCATTGTCGGTCACTCCGCCGTCGCCGTAACGCTCGCCGTGCACGAGCGGGGTGCTGGTGTAGAAGGGCGGGAGGTAATTGGCGGCCAGGAGCAGATCGATGGGCCGCTCCACCTCGTGCGTGCCCAGCAGCACTCCCTTGCGGTCGCGAAGACGCGTCAAGGAAACGTAGCAGGGCAGCGCCTCCGGCGCGCGAAGGTGCTCGCCGATGAATCGCGCGAACGTGCGGCGATGGTTCTGCCCATACCGCCAGGGCGAGAGCTCCTCGAGCAGGTTCCGAAGATCCACGCGCGGCATGCGCGCGTACGACTTCCAGTAATAGCGGATGCGGTGCTGATTGTGCGCGGCGACGATGGCCGCGTTCCAGACTCCCGCACTGACGCCGATGGTCATCGCGGGCCGGATGCCCAGTTGCGTGAGCCGTTGAATGACCCCCACCTGGAACGCACAACGCGAAGAACCGCCAGAGAACACATACGCGATCTTCCGGGCCTGCTGCAGACCTTCCAGTGTCACCGTTTCGATGATACGCGCGTCTTGCTTGTTCCGCGGTGATCGTTCATCGTGATTTCATCGATGCGTCACCGCATTTTCATCGACGCCCTGGCCCCCGTGGTCACCGTGACCGGCGATGAGTTTCACCACTCCATCCGCGTGGTCCGCGCGCGCGTGGGAGAAGAGGTCGAGGTGTTCGATCGCGCCGGACACGCTGCGCGGGGCGTGGTGGAATCGATCGAACGGGATCGCGCGGTCATCGCCGTCGGGGAACCGGTTCCCTCGCGGGAGTCGCCCCTCCCCGTTCATCTGGCCATGGCCATCATCCAGCTCGAGAAGTTCGAGCTCGTCCTGCAGAAAGCCACCGAGCTCGGAGTGCGCACGCTGATCCCGATGGTGACGGACCGCATCGAGTTGCGCGCGGAACGCTACTCCGGCAAGGCCGGGCGCTGGGATCGCATCGTGTTCGAGGCCGTCAAACAGTGCGGGCGGTCGCGGGTGCCCGTGATCACGCCGCCGATGAACTTCGGCGAAGTGCTGGCCCGGCCCGGGACGAAGATCCTCTTCGATGCGGATGCGCCCGCGGCTCCGATCGAGCGGCCGGCGGAAGTGACGATTCTCATCGGACCCGAAGGTGGCTGGACCGACGAAGAACTGCAGGCCGCGCGGGAAAGCGGGGTGCGACTCCAGCCCCTCGGGCCGCGCCGGTTGCGTGCGGAAACGGCGGCCATCGCCGCAGTGTCCATCCTCACCGCTCGCTTCGGCGATCTGTAGTAGATTACGCCCCAGTCGAATTGGCGGTTGGCGGCGGGCAGAGTCGTTGGCGGAAGAACCGCATCAGCCCCTCGGCGACCAACCACCGACCACCTTCTGGAGGTTCTTCCCGTGCCCGAGTCGACCAAGTCCGACACTCTCACCATTACAGACAATCGAACCGGAAAGACTTACGAGGTCCCCATCAGCGAGGAGACCATCCGGGCGCTCGACCTGCGGAAGATCAAGACCAGCGACGACGACTTCGGGCTCATGACCTATGACCCCGCCTTCATGAACACGGCCTCCTGTCGCAGCGCCATCACGTTCATCGACGGCGACAAAGGCATTCTCGAGTACCGCGGTTACCCCATCGAACAACTGGCCGAGAAGAGCACCTACCTCGAGACGGCCTACCTCCTCATTCACGGCGAGCTCCCCTCGACGTCCCAACTCGCGGAGTGGTCGAACACCATCACCTTCCACACCATCCTCAACGAGAACTTCCGGCAGCTCATCGACTCGTTCCGCTACAACGCCCATCCCATGGGCCGCCTGATCGCCTCGATGGCCGCGCTGGGCACCTTCTATCCGGAAGCCAAGGACATCTTCGATCCGGCCGTGCGCATCAAGCAGATCCACCGGATCGTCGCCAAGATCATCACCGTGGCCGCCTTCAACTACCGCTCCACGGTGGGGATGCCCTACGCCTATCCCGACAACGACCTCTCTTACACCGGCAACTTCCTCAACATGATGTACCGGATGACGGAAGTGAAGTACAAACCCAGTCCCGTGCTCGAGCGGGCCCTGGATGTTCTCTTCATCCTCCACGCCGACCACGAACAGAACTGCTCGACCAATGCCATGCGCGCCGTGGGCAGCTCCCACGTCGATCCCTACTCCGCCACCGCCGCCGCCGCGGCCGCGCTCTATGGGCCCCTCCACGGCGGCGCCAACGAGGCCGTGCTGCAGATGCTCGCCGAGATCGGCGACGTGCAGCACGTCCCCGAGTTCATCCGCCGCGTGAAGAGCGGCGAAGGTGGTCGCCTCATGGGCTTCGGCCACCGCGTCTACAAGAACTACGACCCGCGCGCCAAGATCATCAAGAAGGTGGCGGACGAGGTCTTCGAGGTCACCGGACGCAATCCGCTGCTGGACATCGCGCTCGAGCTGGAGCGGATCGCGCTCGAGGACGAGTACTTCGTCAAGCGCAAGCTCTACCCCAACGTCGACTTCTACTCCGGCCTGATCTACCAGGCCATGCGCTTCCCCACGAGCATGTTCACCGTCCTCTTCGCCATCCCCCGCGTCTCCGGCTGGCTCGCCCAATGGCAGGAGATGCTCGGCGACACCGACCAGAAGATCGCCCGCCCCCGGCAAATCTTCACGGGAGCGCCGCGCAGGGATTACTCGGAGATCGGCGCGCGATAGCGTTAGCCGGCTCCGAGAAAGCTCCCTCAGTGGAGCGGTGGGCTTTAGCCCTCCGGGCACTCGCGACGAGCGTGTGGAAGTCGTGTGAGGCTCTCGGGACACGCGTGCCGAGAGCCGCGCCGCCAGAGGGGAAGTTTGTCGCGAGAGCCCGGTGGGCTCAAGCCCACCGCTCCACAGTTTCTGCCCGGATCAATCCTCAATCCCAAACACCCCCGCCCACCACTCGCCACGTTCACGTTGGCTGACGAGCGACAGTCCGTGCTCGGCGGCTGCGCGGACGACGTCCTCACTCTTGACGATGAGGATGCCGCTGAGCACGAGGCGCGCGTCCTCGGCCATGTGCGTCACGACGTCTTCCAGTAACGGCACGATGACCTCGGGGATGATGTTCATGGTCAGCACGTCGAACGTGCCCCCGCGGAGCGCTTCCACACTGCCGATGAACAGCGGCATCGCCTCATCGGGAACGTCGTTGCGGATGCGATTGTCGCGGAGCGCGCCGTAGGCGTCGGGATCGTTGTCGAAGGCGATGGCCTTCGCCGCACCCAGGCGAAGCATCGCCAGTGCCAGGATGCCGCTGCCCGAGCCGATGTCCAGACCGCGCCGCCCGGCGACGTCGAGAATCTCCAGCACTTCGATACACAGGGCCGTGGTCTCGTGCGAGCCCGTCCCGAAGGCCTGCTCCTGCGGGACGACGATCGTCAACCGCTCTCCATCGCGCGGCAGCAACACGGGATCCGGAACGATCACGAACCGCTCCCCAATGAACAGCGGCTCCAAAGACTGCTGGTACAAGTCCAGCCAGTCCTCGCGCTTCCGCTCGGTCGAGAACAACTCCACGCCCTCGGCATCGCGGAACAGTGCTCCCGCCTCATCGCGATCCTCCGCGGTATCGAAGTACGCGGAGACCGTGGTCGTGCCCGCCACGTCCATCGTCGTGCTCCCAGTGGACGCCGTGAGGAACAGCCGCGATTGCACCACGTCCTCCGCGGACGGGTGCGCGGAGTCAAAGGAGATTTGGAGGAGGTAGTCGGTCGCGTCTTTCATGCGGCTCACTGAAGCCCGCGAGTCTATCGCTTCACCCCAGTTCAAATTCCTGCGGCGTTGCGCCCAAACAATCCCGCTGTCATCCTGAGCGGGCGGCGGAGTGGGTGCGAAGGATCTCGTGCGGGAAACGACGGGCATGCGGCTGCGAGGGGCTTCCTCATCTGCGCGGACATCGTTTCCCGCGGGATCCTTCGCACCCACCCGCCGCCCGCTTCCAAGAAACTCCCAATGTTTGCAGGGTCAAAGCGCACACCCCCCCCTCATCCGGCCATCAGCCACCATCT
>Ga0307505_10000633_pt1 | contig 36844 bp, 31 predicted proteins | sample 23_S_MG_FD_202183 | JGI IMG/M metagenome (GOLD analysis project Ga0307505, IMG submission 202183) | Soil microbial communities from Populus trichocarpa stands in riparian zone in the Pacific Northwest, United States - 23_S | ecosystem: Environmental > Terrestrial > Soil > Riparian zone > Trees...
GAGAGAAGGAGTCAAAGGAGAGGACGTCCAGGGACAAAAGACGGACGGTTTTCCGTCCGTACCTCCCGAACCTCGCCCCCCGCCCGCGGTAACATTCTCGGCTGAGGCAACACGCCCCGCAGTTCTAATAGTCGCCGAACAGAGCTGGCGCAGGCGGAACCCGGAGTACGGCATCGGGTATCGGCTCGATCACGAAGTGAGCGTGCCGCGCAGACGGAACCGCTTCGAGTGCCCCCGCCTCTGAACAAACTTCCGTGGCAGATGGCGAAGACGTGTTCGGGGCGGAAGGCGTGGATTTCATTGGAGTTACCAGTGCACCATTCTCCGAACCACGAAAGACGTATCGCGGCGCATCTGATTGATTTCAAAGGCGATCGGCGACCACTCCCCCGTCCGCACGCGAAAGACGTGTTCGCACCAGCAACTGCGGTTACGGAGCGCCCAGTGTCAGCGGCGGCTCCTTGCCTCGCTGGCCGAGGCGGGCCAGCAGACGCCGATCGTGGTGGTGGCCGCCGAGGAGGCGAACCGGTACCTGGTGATCGTCGGCTACAAGCGGAGAGCGGCCCTCCAGCAACTGGGCCGGGACACGGTCGAGGTGGTACTGGCCGATGAACGAGGCGGAGGCGCTGCTGCTGGAGCGCTTTCTACGCCTGTTCGAGCAAGAGACTGTACTTGAACAGGGGTGGTTGCGGCCGTGCTCGAAGAGGGCTTCGGCTGGGCCTGGAAGAGCTGGGGCGGTGGCTCGATCGCGAGGTGAGCTGGGTCTCGCGCCGGCTGGCGTTGTTGGCGATCCTCCCGCAGTTGATTCAGCAGACGCGAAGAAAGATCGCCGCGCACGTGGCGATGAAGGTTCTGGTGCCGATGGCGCGCGCCAACATTGAGGACTGCGAGCAGATGGCCGCAACCCTGGCCGCGCATCGCTGGAGCACGCGCGAAGTCGGTGACTCGGGGGGAGATCGACCAGGGCCAATGGCTGATGCGCGCCGCAGGGATCGAGCGGCTCGGTTCCTTGTATGACGAAAGGACTCGATAGTTGTCTCGCGATTCCGGCCGGTGCGGTGACTCTCATGCGCACAGGACTCATGGGCGGGAATTAAGGCCGTCCAGTCGCACTTGAGCACTCTGCCATTTCGGCGCCCAGGGACTCAAATGCGGAATGCTCTCCTCGCCGTCGGGCTACTCGCCTGCTCGGCGATAAACGCAGCGAACTACGTCGTTCCTGTCGTCACAGCCAAAGTCAAAGATCGGACCTACTCGACCACGCTTGCTCTCCGGAACGACGGTGCGCAAGACGTGTCCTGCGAAGCGATCTACGCTTTTCCGAACGACCCGAAGGGCGGCACGTTGCGCGCCTCTTACACCGTGCCGCGCGGCGGGAGGCCGCGCGTGGAAGAGGACGTGCTGTTTGAGGTGGGCGCGGTCGGGACGATGCGGCTCGCGTGCTCGGGTCAGGTCGCGATCGCCGCGCGCATCCAGTCGTCCACGGACGGCGGCAGTACCTTCGATGAAGGGCGGACCTTCGCCGCGCTCGATGAGGCAGCTTCCTTTCGGCGGTTGCGGACGCTCATTGCGCACACCGATCTCCTCGTGGCCGAAGTGGCGGGGAACCCTGTCACGTTCGAAGCCGTAGTGAAGAATGACGCAGGTGCGGTGATCGGCCGGAAGTCCTACGAGGTCCCTGCCTTCGCGCAGCAGTTCGTGAACCTCTCGAAGATGCGCGAGGACGTACCCGCGCCGCATGTCGAGCTGCGGATTGTTGCGGGCACCGGCGCGCTCGTGGCGGGCGAGGAAACCCGCGACCCGGCTCTCCTGATGATGGCAGTGCGGATGACGCCGGCGGGCCGGCGTGCACTCGAGGGGCATCACGCCGTGCAGCTCGCCTCGGTGCCGACGAGTTCCGGACCGAGCATCACCGCGCAGATCCTTTCTTCGCCCTTCAAGGCCGCTCCGCTTCACGATCCTGCGACAGGCCTCATTTTCCTGCGCGACCGCTGGTATGACCCGAGCACCGGCACATTTCTTACACAGGACCCGGAGGGCTACACGGACTCTTCCAATCCTTACGTCTATTGCGGCGGTGATCCGGTGAACTGTTCCGATCCCACAGGCCGCGCCGCCGCGGTCGGAACGAAGGGCTGGATCGTCGGCAAGCGACCGGACGGCTCGCACTATCGTTTCGCCCCAGAGTATGCGCGGCAGCATCCGCTTGAAGTGCAAATCGCGCTCGAGAGCGACACGGACCTCACGCGCGCTGACGTAGAGCGGCTGCTGGCGCGGGCACGCCTCCCGATGGGCCAAACGGTCATTCCATGCCGGCCTGGAGAGACGTGCCTGTCACGCGGTACTCCGAAGACGCGATACGGAAAGGCCGACTATGCCATTGGCCCGACAGTGAGCGCGAGCAACACCCTCATTGGATTCTCCAATCAAGTGAACCGTGTCCACGGCCAGCCAGAGGTCCCGTATATCCCGTACGCCAGCCAACGTCAGGAGTGGGCCGGCGACCGCTTCGATGAGGCGCAACTCGTGTTCGGAGTGGCCGCGCTCGCGGCGGGCGGCGCGAATGCTCTCGTGCGCCAACCTGCGCTCACCGCACGTGTCTTCCGTGTCGAAGGTACGACGAATACGCGGATCTTCATCAGCGAGACGGGGAACGTAACCGTGCTCGGCGACGACATGCTCTTCCTCAACTTCGGGAGTCGTGCGCGCGCCGAAGCCTTCTTCGCAAAGCGACTCGAACAGGGGATGCCGAGCGTGGTTGTCAAGGAGTTCGACGTACCGTACTCGTTCCTCAATGATCTGCGAGCGGCCGCTGTACCGGAGCGACTTGCCCGACAGTTCCCAGATCGTCCGATCCTCGTTGACCCGACTAACTAAGGCGCCCGATCAGTTAGGCCTTCGCCCCGAGCAGATTCGCGCGTTGCAGGGCGCAGTGGTACAAGGGACGGGAACAACAGGACGACCGTGATCCACACGCATGAGCTCCAGCACCTGGTGGCCGGCCCCGATCCAGGAGAGACGCCGGAGGGGATAGGGCTCGTACGTTTCGACATCCACTGCGATGTGGACGCTTCAGGTGTTCTCGGGCGCATGCGGGATGTGCTTCGGATCGTTGCCGAGAAGCGGGGCGTAGGTTGGCCGGCGATCGATGTGTGGCGTGCGCGGCTGCCCGCATGGTTCATCGCCGCCTTCGCACCGGAGATGACGCGGGCGGAAGCAGACGCCTCGGTCGCGCGCTGGCAGCGGCTTTCGCCAGCCGAGCAGCAACGAGAAGAGGAAGAGAGCGCATGGAGCCTCGCGGACTGGCTCTATTGGTTCGAGCCCGCGCAACGGACGTGGTCCTGGTGGGACGGGCTTGTGGAGTCTGACCAGCACGCGCGAATTGCGCTAGCGGTCGAGTCGTGGCCCTTTCCATGGGGCGCGTTGCGGTGGCTCGCTCGCGCCGCCGGTGCACGTGCGATCGAGCCTGAGAAATAGACACAAGCCGTCATCACGCAATTCTCTTGCTGCAGCCTCCGGTCTCGTGGGCGGTGCAGCTCGCGGGCGTGACAAGCGCCCCCCCCCGATAGCTCGTCAGTAGGCACAAGCCTGGATGAGGAGGCGCGTTTTGACCCGCGCCAGGTCCGGCTCGCAAGCGCTGGGCACCGACTCGTCACTATTCGGGACTGCTCGCTCCCCACAAAGCGTATGGTTTTCCCCAAGCCTGCGCGTCCTCGAGCGCGCGACGAATCCACAGGCGAGCTTCAACGATACAGCAGAGACCCGAAAGCCAATGAGCATGCCGTATCAAGGCAGGAACTTCCTGCTGGTGGAGCATGGTGAGGAGCGGAAGCGGTTCACGCTCGATGCGCTCCGGCGAGAGGGGGTCAATCTTTTCATTGCCACGAGCTCGGCGCCCGAGTGGTTGACCGACTACACGCCACGGGGAGACATCATCCTGACGGATCCTTACAATTCGTTTCGGTTGCTGGCGGATGTCACGACCTACTCCGAGTTTCATGGGATCGCGTTTCACGGCATCGGCACGTTTACCGAGCACACGGTGATCCAGACGGCGGATACCGCGTATGCGTTTGGGCTCCCGGGGCTGGATCCGCGGGCGGCGCGGAGGAGCTCGAGCAACAAGTTGTTGATGAAGAGGCATTGCCGTGAGGCGGGTGTCCCGGTCGCCCGCTCCCGGGTGATCCCGTGCCTCGACGGCGATCATTTGGAGCTCGCCGTTCGGGAGCTGGGGACGCCTTGCGTGATCAAGCCCATCTTCGGCGCGGACAGTCATGGCGTCGTCAAGATCGACAGCAGTAGCCGGCTCGATGAGATCTGTCGCGAGATCAAGGACAACACGCGGTCGTCCACGCTGGAGGTGTTCAAGAACTTCGGCGGCGCGTTTTTGCTCGAGGAATACATCCCCGGCACGATGATCAGTGTCGATGGCATCGTTTCGGACGGGGACATTCTCATTGCCGGCGCGGTGGAGTACGTCATGGGGCCGGAGCCGCACTTTACTCAGGAAGCGAATTACATACCGGCGCGGATCAGTGCCCGCGAGTTTGAGAGCGCACAACGCGTGCTCGTCGAGGCGATCAACGCGTTGGGGTTCGACCAGACGGGGTTTCATTGTGAGATGCGGCTCGGACCCGACGGGCCGGTGTTGATCGAGATCGCGGCGCGCCTCCCCGGGGGACCGCTCCAGCTCGGCTATTTGAAGGCCACGGGGATCAATTTGACTCGGGAGATCATTCACGTGTGGTTCGGTGAGCAGAGCAGGTTCGTCAAGTCGAGAGCCTGCCATGTCCTCCAGAAGGCCGTCTTTCCTCGCACGGCAGGAACGATCAGGATTGCGTCCGTCGGCGCTCCTTGCGCCGTCGCAGGTGACGAGTCGGTCTGGGACTTCAAGCTGTTCGCCAGGGACGGGGAGCAGGCACTCACATATCCCGAGATCCCCACGCCGCTCTACTACTACGCGCTCGAAGCCTCGACGGCCCACGAGCTCGAAGAGATGAGCGAACAGGTCGAATCCAGCGTCGTCATCGAACTGGAGTATCCGCAGGGAGCACAGGAGACCGTGGATGACCGAGCGTTCTAGATCGTACCTGAGCCGGAAGACCAAAGAGCTGCACATCCGACCGCTGACCAGGCAGGACTACGCCGCCTGGAAGTATGCGTACTCGCACATGCTGCCACCAAAGAACGAATGGGATACCGGGAACCGATCTCCACAGGAGTTGTCGCTCTCGAGTTTCGTGAAGACTCTGAAGAGTCAGAGCGCGAATCGGTCCGGCGATCGCGTTTACGACCTGGGAGTCTTCACGTTGTCGGACGGGAAACTGGTCGGGGTCGTGAGCCTCATGGATGTCGTTCGTGGGTTGTTTCAGAATGCCTTTCTGGGCCTCACGATCTTCAACACGTACTGGAAATGCGGATACGGGCGGGCGGCCACCGAGGCCGTCGTTGACATCGCCTTCCATGATCTGAACCTGCATCGCCTGGAGGCCGGTGTCGAGCCGCGCAACATTCGATGTCTCCGAGGCATCCGGGCGTTTGGGCTCCGCAAAGAGGGCAGGAAGAAGCGCGCGGTCTACCTTCGCGGCGAATGGAGGGACCTGATGATGTACAGCCTGACCTGCGAGGACTATGGGATGCAGTGGAATGGCACGGCTCAGGATCGGCTCCGGTAGCGATTCCTCTTTGTTGTCAGTTGTCGGTTCTCTGTTGAGGGTGATTCGTCAGTAGCGCGATCGGGTGCAGACAACCGAGCACCGACGAAGGACAGCCGACATGCGAAGGATCCAGCCATGAGCTTCATCATTGTGAATCCACCGCTGTTCTGGAAGTTTGGCGATTCCCGGATCAGCTATCTGGATATGTGCCGAAAGATCAACGATGGTCCGGAGGGGCTCCGGAGTCTGCCCACCGAGCACCTCGGCATCAGCTCCATCCAGGCCTACTGCGCGAGGAAGGGGATCCCGGTCCACATCGTCAACGGGATCGTCGCCGAGCACACGAGTGTGGAGCCCACGTTCGCGGAGATCGAGGCAATCGTTCGGGAGCACGGCGAGCCGACTGTCATCGGCTTCACTGGCACCAGCCTCGTGTTCCAGGCGACGCTTCGCCTGGCCCGGATGTGTCTGAAGCGCTGGCCCAACGCGCACACGGTGATGGGCTACGATTTCGGCACGCTGAATTTCGAGCAGATTCTGCGCGAGTATCCGGACATCCATTTTGTGTGCCGAGGGGACGGTGAGGCGGTGTTTGCCACGCTGGCCGAGCGCCTCGCCAATGGCCGCGGCTACGAGGACGTTCCAGGGCTCGCGTACCGCGCGAGCGATGGCCGTGTTCACGCCAACGAGCCGGTCGCTCTCGATGTCGATACGCTACCGTGGCCGACGCGCAATGACCTTCCACGGGTCCTCCGCGCTGGGTTCTCCGCCGGTGTCTATGCCTCGCGCGGGTGTCCGTATCGCTGTTCGTACTGCGCCCTCGGCCAGACCTCGGCGCTCTTCGGAAATCAGTCGTACCGTCTTCGATCGATCGAGAACGTCATTGAGGAGATGGCCTATCTCAAGAAGGAGTTCGGCGTGCACCACGTCACGATCGTCGACGATCTCTTTCTTACGAAGGCGCCTTCTTCGCAGGAGCGCGCCCGCGATTTCGCCGAGGAGCTTCTGCGTCGCGGGCTCGGACTGGAGTGGATGATCGATGCCCGAGTGGACTCGATCGACCGCGATCTCTTCGCGCTCATGCGGCGCGCCGGCCTGAGGAAGGTGTACGTCGGCGTCGAGACGGGCAGCGAGGAGCAACTCGCGAGCTACAACAAGCGATACGGGCTGAAGGCGGAGACGCCGGTGGATCGTCTGAAGGTGCTCCGCGATCTCGATCTCGAGGTCATCCCGGGGATGCTGATGTTTCACCCGAGCGTGACGACGAGGGAGTTGCGGCAGTCGCTGGAGCTGATCGAGGAGCTGGGCTGGGAGTCTCACTATCAGTTGTTCAACCGGATCAAGCTCTACCCCGGCACGCCGCTCTATCGAGAGTACGAGGAGAAGGGCTGGGCGGTCGGAGAGTGGCCGGTGAAGGATTGGGAGTTCCGCGATTCGCGCGCCAAACGCCTCAGCGACGCGGTGCTGTGGGCCTCGATGCAAAGCGGCGCGAAGTTCCAGGATGTGAAGAGGGTGTTCGTGCAGCACCTCGAGGCCTGGGAGCAAAACCTGGAGATCACGGAGTGGAGCCCCCCGTCGCTGTTCGATAGCGCAGCCCTCCAACGCTCAGGCGCCGCCTAGCCGGTACGACCGGCAGCGCTGGTTGGCATAGCCTTAGGCACGTGCGGTCGCTCCGAGGCTCGGTACAGCTTCACCGAGTCGGTGCTCGAGCCGCTGGGGTTGTCAGTTGTCGGTTTTCAGTTCGGGGTGATCCATCCGTGGCGCGACTGGGTGCAGACAACCGACAATTGACAACAAAGTACCGCCAACCGCCAACTGACAACAAACTACCGCCAACCGCCAACTGACAACCGGCAGCGCTCTATGAGACTCTCCCCGTGAAATGGACGGAGACCGGGATTGATGCGGGAGCGAGTGCTCTCGTTGTGCGCAGCCTTGTGGGGGTTGGCGATCGCCATCGCGCTGTTGCCTCACTGGACCGGCCCCGTGCCTCCCGGGCAGTTGCCCGGCTTCGCGACGTTGCACGGATTCGACGCGCGGGCCCCGTTCTACTTCATCGCGGGCGTGATCGCGTTGCCGGTCATCGTCGCGTTGTTGATGCGGCCGCTGGTGGACCGCCTCGCCGCTGCGGAGACGCGCCCGTGGGCTCGCAACACCGCGGCCCTCTCCATGCTCGTGCCGATCTGGCTCGTGCTCATCGACCGCGATCTTCTCTCCACGACCATTCCCACGGCGATCACGGTCGCCACCTGTGTCGTGCTTCGTAGTCTGCCGGCGCGCTTCACGCGGCGCGACCTCATCCTCCTCCCGACGACGGCGGCGGTGTTTCTGGCGATCCTCGACCTGTCGGATCTCGGCTTCGAGAAGCAGTTCGTGCTGGCGCTGGCCATTGTGCTCTCCGCACGGCTGGCCGTCGTTTTCATTCACCCGCGCGGGGGATTGCCGGCGTCGCTCTGTTTTGCGCTGGCGCCGCTGGCTTTGGCGTTGCTGACGCGCGCGTTTTCGAACGAGCACCGCGTCGCCGGTTGGATGACCTTGGCCGTCGCGGTCGTGACGCCCTTCGTGTTGCGGACGCTGGTCCGCAATACCCCCGTGGTGCGGCGGCGCCTGCGCTTGCTGGTCGTGTACCTCTGTTTTCCGATCGCGGCCTATAGCTACGTGACGGCGACCAGTCTCACGACGGCGGAGGGCAAGCCGCGCTTCAGCTTCTTCGAAGAGACGTACCGCCTGGTGCCGGCGTCGGAGATGCTGCGCGGCCGGATGCCTTATCGCGACATCATTTCATCGCACGGCCTCATTCAGGATGGTCTGCTCGACGTGCTGCTCCTCCGCACGGGGCCGGAGACGATCGGCCGATCGCTCAGTGGTCGCGGCGCGATCGGTGCGCTGAATGCGATCGCGTGCTATGCGATCGCCACGGCGGCAACCGGCTCACCGGAAGCAGGCATGGCCGCGTTCTTTCTCAGCGCGTCCATGGGCACGGCGGATGGCAGCCCACGAGTGCTGCCGGCACTGCTCACGCTGGCTCTCATGATTGCTGCGGTACGTCGGCGCAATCCGCGACTCCTCTTCTGGGCGGGTGCGGGCGCGATCGTGACCGGCCTGACCAGCATCGATCACGGCATGTACATCCTGGCCGCACTCCTCTTCGCCACCACTCGGCTGCGCCGAGGTTGGCGCTTTGCAGGCCTGGGACTACTTGCTGCAGCAGTGCCCGCGATTCTGGCGATGGTCATCGCGGGAATCTTCGTTCCCTTCCTCCGGACCAGTCTCTTCGAGATCGCAACCCTCGGGCCGGTCTACGCGCTGAAACCCTTCGCGGCGCCGGCGATCTTCGTCTCCACGTTTCATCACGTTCCCGAGGTGCTGGTCGCGATCTTCGATCGCGGCGCATACCTGTACATCGTGTGGGTCGGTGCATTGCTGTTCGTGGCGGTGGCCTTGACGACCCGCCCGCCTGCATTGCCGCGCCGGCACGCGCGTTACGACGCTCTGCTCACGCTGTCCGTCTGGATCGTGGTCGTCGCGATCTCGTACGCGGAACGGAACCATCTGTATTTCCGGGCCGCGGTCCCAGCCTTGCTCGTCGGCGCGACGCTCTATGGCTCTGCACGACGGCGTTGGGTGCTCCCGGTCGCGGTGGTCCTCTTGCTTGCCCTCGCTCAACCCACCACGCACCTTGCAATGACGGCGTGGCTCCGCAGTGCCCATGGCCCTCTCGACCCGAGGCGCACGAGCGAGCCGAGCGTCCTGACCCGGGCGCGCGAGCTCTACTGGCCTCTCGACCCGAAGGACTCCAATGAATTGAACGAGCCGGCTCGGGCTCGCGGTGCGTTCTGGTTCGAGAAAGACGTCGTCACGGTTCGCGCCGCCGGCGCTTACATCGATCGCCTGGCGCCGAGTGACACCTTCTTCGATTTCACGAACCACGGGCTCCTCTATTTCCTGTTCGACCGGTATTGTCCGATCCGGCAACCCGAGGTCGCGTTCTATGAGCGGGAAGAACTCCAGCGCGAAGTCATCCGCCGAATCGAACGAGACCCCCACGTCGTCGCCGCACTCGTCCCACCTTTTCCTGAATACGGCTCCGTCGACAACGTCCCGAACGCCGTTCGGGCGCCGCTCGTCTGGCAGTACCTCCAGACTCACTTTCGTCCCCACTATCAGGAAGGGAACGTGGTGTTCTGGCGAAGAAGGTGACGCCGTCTCGGATTGCCTCGGTCCGTACGGTTCTGTACAGTTGCGCCCGATGACACGAGTCACACGGAAGAGTGCCGAGGAGGCGCGGAATCAGTTTTCGAGCCTGCTCGAAGCTGCCGAACAACGAGTTTGCGAGTGTCCGCCTCTGCCATCCAACGTTTGAGCCGGCACATGCGGTGCGCGGCACTCTGCGTTCCTGCCACGAGGGAGACCCCTCATCCGCCTTCGGCACCTTCTCCCCTCTGCGGAGGGGAGAAGGCTCTCGGTGTGCGTTCATCGCAACCCGCAACCCGCAAACGTGGGATGAACTGCGGAGCAAGCCCACCTATATAATCGCGCCGTGACCGTGGCTCCCGAACAAAGCGCTCCCGCGTTCTCACTGAACGACCTGCTGGTGTACATGAGTAAGCAGCAGGCGTCGGACCTGCACCTCAAGCCGATGCGGCCGCCGCTCGTGAGAGTGCAGGGGAAGCTGATTCCGGTGAAGACCGAGCCGCTCAAGCCTGCCGATCTGGAACGCATGCTTCTGCCGCTGTTGAATCGTGCGCAGAAGGAGAAGTTCGACCAGTTCCAGTCCGTGGACTTTGGATACGGCGTGCCCGGCGTGGCGCGGTTCCGCGCGAACATGTACCTGCAGCGGGGGACCGTGGGGGCGGTGTTCCGGCGCATCCCCATCCAGGTGCAGTCGATCGACGCACTGGAGCTGCCGGTGGCCGTTGCGGACATGACCCGCCTTCCGGACGGGCTGGTCCTCGTGACGGGCCCCACGGGCTCGGGCAAGTCCACGACCCTGGCGGCGATGATCGTGGAGATCTCCGAGAACGAGCCGTTGCACATCGTCACCATCGAAGACCCGATCGAGTTCCTGTTCCAGGACCGCACCGCGGCGATCTCGCAGCGCGAAGTGGGTACGGACACGCCCACTTTCAAGGAAGCGCTCCGCAACGCCATGCGCCAGGACCCCGATGTGATCATGGTCGGTGAGATGCGCGACGTCGATACGATCCAGACCGTGCTCACCGCCGCGGAGACGGGACATCTGGTGTTCTCGACGCTGCACACGAACAATGCCGCGCAGACGCTCGACCGCATCATCGACGCGTTTCCTTCGGAACAGCACAAGCAGATTCGCTCGCAGATCTCGCTCGTGTTGCGGGGGATCATCTCCCTCAAACTGATCAAGACCGCGACCGGAAAGATGACCGCGGCCGTGGAGGTTCTGAAGAACTCTCCGCGCATCGCCAAGCTCATCGAAGAGGGCCACACCAAGGACATTCTCGAGGAGATGGAGGGCTCGGTCGGCCTCTATCGCATGCAGACGATGAATCAGTCTCTCGTCGCGCTGCTCGTTCATCAGAAGATCAGCTATCAGGACGCGATGGAGCTCTCCAGCGACCCCGACGACCTTTCGCTCAAGCTCCGCAAGCTCTTCCCGCAAATCGAAGAGCGCGTCCGCCAGGGAGGAGACATGGCCCCCAGTTACTCCGATTTCTCACAGATCACCGAGCTGATGGACATCAAGCGGCTCTACGAGGAGCAGGAAGTCCAGTGGCGCCATCGGCTGGACGAAAAGGACAGCGAGCTGGAAGGCCTCCGGCACGATCTCGACTTCCTCCGCGCGCAGATCACCCAGAACCAGGGCGGCGACAAGCAGAAGGAAGAAGAGATCACCCGCCTTCGCGGAGAGGCCGACCGTCTGCGCTCCGACGCCCAAGCCAAGATCAACCAGCTCCAGGAACGCATCAAGGAGTTGAATCAGAAGCTGATGGCGGCACCACCGGTCAAGCGCTGATCTTTGCTGTGTCGGCCGGGTTCGGGAACGTTGTCGTGTTATCGGTTGTCGGTTGTCTGTGAGGTGTTGCGCTGAAGCCCACACAACTGACAACTGACAACCATTTTCTGCCGCGCAGGCTCCCAGGCGCTGCCGGCCAAGCAGCAACACCGACTATGCTTACGGTCGCATGGCCACCAAGCCCACCCGGCAGCTCGAGACCTTTCCGAATCCCAACCCGCAGCGTGACTACGAGATCGCCTTCGAGGCGCCGGAGTTCACCTGCCTTTGTCCGATGACCGGACAACCCGACTTCGCCACGATCCGCATCCGCTACGTCCCGGACGCGAAATGCGTGGAGCTGAAGTCGCTCAAGCTCTACCTCTGGTCCTATCGCGACGAAGGCGCCTTCCATGAAGCGGTCACCAACCGCATCGCGGACGACCTGATCACCGCTCTCGATCCGCGCTTTCTCATGGTCGAGGGAGACTTCTACGTCCGCGGAGGAATCTCGACGAAGGTCCGCGTGGAGCACAGGAAGTAGCCTCTCGGCGAGGCCGCCGTAGGCGGCCACACGGCGTACCGCGTAGCGGTACGGGCGATGTGGAGCGGTGGGCTTCAGCCCTCCGGGCTCTCGCGAGGCCTTCCCCTCTGCCGTCTCGGCTTCGACGCTGCACGCTGCACATTCGGCGCGAGTGTCGCGAGAGAGTCACCCCGGCTTCGGCACACTCATCGCGAGCGCCCGGAGGGCTAAAGCCCACCGCTCCACAGTGGTCGTCGAACGTTTGGTACCCCTCCGGCCTCACGAAATGTCCAAACTCGAGCGCCGCCCAAGGCGGCCAAAGACGGACGCCAGCGCTCCTCGGCCGTGCCGCGCCTACGCGCGGCGCGATCTCCACCGCTCGTCCACTCCGTCGACGAAGGAGGCGGAGCCGGTGGCGAGCCATTCGGTGAGCGCGGCGGCGCTGATCTCGTCGACGCCTCCCACAATCGACAGACTCGCGGCCTCGGCCACTCGCGTGAGGGGTTTGTCGAGCTCGGCGATGGCGCGGGCAGACCGGGCGATCCTGCCGGCCAGGTCCAGGTCGAGCTCCATGGCGATCATGCGGGAGGCCGTGCGCGTCAGCAGCGCGGAGGCATTCCAGTTCGACCGTTCCTCCCAGCGCGGCGGGAGGATGAAGTCCGCCAGGTTCCGCTCGTGCGCCAGCGCGGCGATGTGACGCTCGGTGGCGAGTTGGATCGGAGAGACTCCCGAGTGGAACAACGTCGCGTAGAGGTCGTCGTCGGCGGTCAGATCCAGCGAGTGCGCGATGGCTTGACGAGCCGTCGGCTCGACGTCGATCGCCACCGCCGCGAAATACCGCGCGCCGTGTCGCTGGGCTTCGTCCGCGAGACGTTCCAGCAGGACCAGCTCGGTGGTGACGGGAAAGATCACCGGCACGGCCACACCCCACCGCCGTCCCTGCGCCGGCTCGAAGACTCGGGGGTCCGGCGGCCAGGACGCGACGACGACCTCCCCGCGCTCCGGCCAGGCCGCGCGCGAGGAGACCAAGGTCAGCGTGGAGAGGCCCTGCTCCTCGCACCAGGCCAGAGCCTCGGCCCCTCGGCGGAACACGACTTCTGCGTTCTCCGCGGCATCGATGAGCACCGGCCCCTCGATGACCCGCGCGCGGTCCAACTCGTCGCGGACCCGGTCGGACACGGTGACCTCCAGCCGCTCGGCGCCGCTGGCGCGAAGGGAGAGGTAGTCCACGGCCACAGGAGTGGCGCGCCTCGGTCCATACGGAGCGATCGAAGTCGCGGCCCAGAACGGAGGTGCCGGAGCCGGCGCACGGCGAATCCGAAGCGGCGGCGCTTTGCGGTAGAGGATCACGATGGTGGCGGTAAGTAGGGCGCGACGAGGTTGCGCACGTACCTGGCGATCATGTCGAACTCGAGGTTGACGCGCGTCCCGCTTTGGGCCATGCCGAGGTTGGTGCGGCGCAGAGTCTCGGGGATGAGCGCGGCTCCGAACGATCCGGGCTCCGGTTCGACGATGGTCAGCGAGACGCCGTCTACGGACACGGAGCCTTTGCCGATCACGAGGTCGGCGTACTCGAGAGGATAGCTCCAGCGGTACACGGCGAACTCGCCCTCGGTGGTGATGGAGACGAGCACGCCGACGGAGTCGACGTGTCCCTGCACCATGTGCCCGCCCATGCGATCGCCGAGGGCCAGTGCGCGCTCCACGTTCACGCTCGTCTCGATGCCGAGGGAGCCGAGGGTGGTGCGGGAGAGCGTCTCGTCGGAGAGATCGGCGAGCAACGCGCCGTCCGCATCGGGCAACACGGTCAGGCAGACGCCGTTCACGGCCAGGCTCTCGCCCCTCGTGAACGGCTCCGGATCCGTGGTGCGGATGCGCAACCGCGCGCCGCGATCCATGCGTTCATAGGCTTCGATGGTGCCGGTGTGGAGGATGATTCCTGTGAACAAAGTCTTTAGAGTCTCCTGGGTCTTCCTGTCGTTTGTCTTTATCTTCGGGTCTTCGGGTCTTCGGGTCTTCGGGTCTTCGAGTCGTCGAGTCTTCGAGGGGAGAGAGTCTCACAGGTTCATGGTCTCAGAGTCTCATAGCCCTCCGCGCGCGCTTTCCCACCTGTCATCCTGAGCGGGTGGCGGGTGGGCGCGAAGGATCTCCTGCGGTAAGCGAGACCCGCGCGGGTTGAACGAGACCGGGGTTCTCGTGCTCACACGCTCGTCGTTCTTCGCACGAGATCCTTCGCGCCCTACCCACCTCCCGCTCAGGATGACAGGCTAGTTCGTCGTTGGGTTGTCGGGCTCAGCCCGCGCTGTGAGACCGTGAGACTCTCTCCTCGCCGACTCGCCGACTCGACGACAAGAAGACAAGACGACGAGTCCTACGCGGGGTAAGCAACCACCAGCAGATCCTTTCCCAACAGCTCCACGCGATCAAAGCGGAACGTGTAGGCCTCTGTCAACCGGACGACCGCATCGCCGCTGAAGATCGAGGGGGCGTTCGCGCCGCCGACGATCATGGGGGCGACGAAGAGCATCATCTTTTGCCAGAGCCCGCGGCGGATGACCTCGGAGTGAACGAGCGAGCCTCCTTCGACGATCAGCGAATGAATGCCGCGCGTGTACAGCTCGCCGAAGATCCTCTCGAGGTCGGCGCGTCCGTCGACCTGAATGCTCTCGACACCCTCGATGCGACGTGGATTGCGCGTGAAGACAATGGTCCGTCCGCCATCGGTGAGGAGTTGTGCGTGCTCGGGGAGGTCCCCGTCTCCGTCGAGGACGACGCGGGTCCAACGCGTGGCCTCGCCGGCGAGGCCGAGACGGCGGGTCAGGCGTGGATTGTCCGCCTTGACCGTGCCGCTGCCCACCAGGATGGCGTCGTACTCCTCGCGCAGGGACAGGCTCCGCTCACGTGCAGCCTCGGCGGTGATCCACTGCGATTCCCGTGCGACCGTGGCCAGTTTGCCGTCGAGAGTCATGGCCGCCTTGATGAGCACGAACGGGAGTTTCTGCGTCACCGCCCACACGAACTTCTCATTGAGGCGACGCGCTTCCGAGTCCAGCACACCCACAGTGACGTCGATCCCAGCCTCGCGCAACGCCGCGATGCCGCGGCCGTTCACGCGCTCGTTCGGATCGGTCATGGCGATGACCACGCGGGACACGCCGGAAGCCAGGACCGCATCGACGCAGGGAGGAGTGCGTCCGTGATGCGAGCACGGCTCGAGCGTCACGTACATCTTGGCCCCTCGCGGGTCTTCGCATTGCCTCAACGCGTCGACTTCCGCGTGCGCTTCGCCCGCGCGCCGATGCCACCCCTCGGCGATCACCACTCCGCCACGCACCAGCACGCATCCCACCATCGGATTCGGGCTGACCGTGTACCGTCCGCGCTCCGCCAGCTCGAGAGCTCGGCGCATGAAGGTTTCGTCTGCGTGTTCTTCGAGCACGCCGGGATTCTATTCGTTGCTGGTTGCTGGTTGCTTGTTCCTTGCGGTGTGTCGTGATGCGGTTCACCCGTTCAGCCACTTCATCTCGATATCTGCGAGCACGTGAAGAAACAAAAAGGGCCGGACGTTGCGTCCGGCCCTCCATGAAACGTGTGGTGAAAACGTCAGGGCACTTGCAGGAGGCGGTAGGTCGAGATGACCTGGCCGCCGCGGGTGGGGGTGGAGACGTACATGCGGATTCGCTGTCCGCTCCGCACGCGTTCGATTGCGGCGCGGAACTCGTCCACATTCGCAACGCGCTGTCCCTGGACTTCGCTGATCACGTCGCCTTCGTTGATGTTGGCGTCGCCCGCGGGCGAGACGTTCTTCACGTTGGTGACGAGCACGCCGCTGACGTTGGGCGGGAGACTGGCGGAGCGCCGCAGTTCGGCAGTGAGGTTCTGCACCGTCAGGCCCAGCTTGTCGCGGACGGGCTCGGCGGCCGGAGCTTCTTCCTCTTCCCGCGCCGTTCCGTCCTTCGGACGCTCGGCGGTTTTGGCGGTGAGGACCTGCTTCTTCCCTTCGCGCAGCACGGTGATCTTCACCGACGTGCCGACCGGAAGGTAGGAGATGTAGTCGATGAGCTCGCGATTGTTGCGGATCTGCTTGCCGTCGATCTCGATGACCGCATCGCCGGGGCGGAGCCCTGCCTTGGCGGCCGGCTTGTCTTCGTCGACGGACTGCACGAGCGCGCCTCGCGCTTCCGGCAGATTGAAAGCTTCGCGTGTCTCCTCGGTGATGTCGCTGATGGTCATGCCAAGATAGCCACGGACGACTTTGCCTTCCCTGAGCTGGGGCATGAGCATCTTCACGGTGTTGACGGGCGTGGCGAAGCCGATGCCCTGCGCACCGCCGCCGCGGATGGCCGTGTTGATGCCGATGACCTCACCGCTGATGTTCAGCAGCGGGCCACCGGAGTTGCCGAAGTTGATGGCGGCGTCGGTCTGGATGAAGTTCTCGAAGGAGCGGGTCTCGTCGCTGAGGCCGAGGCTGCGGCCCTTCGCGGAGATGACTCCGACGGTGAGGGTGTTCTCGAAGGTGAAGGGGTGGCCGATGGCGATGGCCCAGTCGCCCTTGCGGATGCGGTCGGAGTCGCCGAGGCGGATCGACGGAAGCTGCTGCTGGGTGTCGATCTTGAGCAGGGCCAGATCCGTGGAGGGATCGCGGCCAACGATTTTGGCGGTGATCGTGCGTCCGCCGCTGCCGTTCTCATCGGCGCCAAAGTGGACTTCCACTTTGGTGGCGTTCTCGATGACGTGGTTGTTGGTGACGATGTAGCCGTCAGGGGAGATGATGAAGCCGGAACCGCCGCTGCGGTCTGCCCGCTCGTCGTCCTCGTTGGTCCCGCCGTCCCCGCCGAAGCGGCGCTGGTCGTTTGGATCGGGGAAGAAGAAGCCGAAGGGATCCACGCCGCCGCGGCGGCGCTGCTGTTCGCTCAGCTTGACGATCTCGGTGGAGCGAATGGAGACGACGGCCGGCATGACTCTCGCGGCGACGTCAGCGAAGGACGGGATGGTGACGGCCGGGACCGGACCGCCGCTCTGTGTCTGGAGTGCGGTCTGTGCGTTCGATTTGCGCATCAGCCCGAGATCGGCACTGATGAGGATCCCGAATGCCACCGACGCGATGACGATCGCGATCGTCGAAAGGATGCGCTTGGTGGATTGACTCATAGGTTTGTTGATTCCTCCTAGGGTGTGCGGAACGTCTTATGCCGAACGTCGCCCTGCAAGCATCGTAAGTGCCACCGCGAGGGTCGCATTCCCGCCATGAGATGAGACGCGCATCGCCCGGGAATGTTCCGTCCGCGAACCGTTACGTTTCGCCAAACGAAAAATGGCCTCGCGACGCGAGGCCATTTGACAAGGAGAGAAGCGAAATGGGTTCAGCGCGCTCAGGCGACGCGGCGCCGCCCGACGATGATGCGATAGATGAAGAGCAGCAGCATGGCGCCGAGGATCGAGCCGATCCACCCCGCCGTCTGTGAGTCCCGCCCCATGACCGCCGTGGCCAGGAAGCCGCCGACGAAAGAGCCGGCGATACCGAGCAGAATCGTCACGATCCAGCCGCCCGGATCCCGTCCCGGCATGAGGAACTTCGCGATTGCTCCGACCACCAGACCAAAGAGAATCCATCCGAGGAATTCCATGTGTGTTGTCCTCCCAGTTCGACCCCGAGGCGATGAGCCCCGGTTGCGATACGGATGAGCATGAGGTGTGCCAGCCCTGTCGTCCCTGCTCGGCTCGCTCTCTGGTCTTTCTCGCCCTTTCTTCTGTCATCGGTCTTCGAGTCGTCTCGGTCCTCGAGTCGTCTCGTCGTCGGGTCGTCGAGTCGTCGAGTCTTCGAGTCTTCGAGTGCCAGAACGTGAGGTCTCACGGTCTCAAAGTCTCACAGCACAGCCTGGTCTCATAGGGTCGGTACCACAGGCGCCTATGAGACTTTGAGACTTTGAGGCTAGAGACCCCAATGCGAGGAGACTCGTCCACTCGACGACTCGACGACTCGAAGACTCGAAGACTCGAAGACTCGACGACTCGAAGACCGCAGCCGACAGAAAGAGAGGGACGAGAAAAACGGCCCCGGCAGCTTTCTTGATAGGCTCCTGGCAATGAAGCGCATTGGCATCCTTACCGGCGGCGGAGACTGTCCGGGACTCAACGCGGTGATTCGGGCAGCGGTCCGTACTCTCATCCGCGATCACCACATCGAAGTGGTCGGCATTCAGTTGGGATTCGAGGGTCTGCTCACCCGGTCCATCGTGCCCCTCACCCTGGAGACCATCCGCGGCATTCTCCCGAAAGGGGGAACGCTGCTCCGTACCACGAACCGAGGGAACCCGTTCGAGTACCCGCAGCGGGATGGCAGTTGTGTGGACCGTTCCGCGGAGGTGGTACAGAACATCCATGAGCTGGAGATCGACGGCATCATCGCCATCGGCGGCGACGGTACGCTGAGGATCGCGCAGCGCCTCAGCGACTTGGGCATCCCCATGGTCACCGTTCCGAAGACCATCGACAACGACCTCGCCGCGACTGACTACACCTTCGGATTCCAGACTGCGGTCGCCGTCGCCACGGACGCGGTCGACCGCCTGCACACCACGGCCGAGAGTCACGACCGGGTCATGATCCTCGAAGTGATGGGACGTCACGCCGGTTGGATCGCGCTCTACTCCGGCATCGCCGGCGGCGCGGACATCATCCTGGTGCCGGAGATCCCCTATCGCCCTCGGGCCATCGTGGATCTGATCGAGGAGCGCCAGGGCGAGGGAAGCAACTTCGACATCATCGTCGTCGCGGAAGGAGCCAAGCGTTTCGGCGGCGAGGAGACCTATCTCGACAAGGCCACGCGCCGCCTGGGCGGTGTGGCCTACCAGGTCGCGGCAGACATCCAGAATCACATCGACATGGAGATCCGCGTCACGGTCCTCGGGCACATCCAACGTGGCGGCTCGCCGATCGCGTTCGACCGCATCCTGGCCTCACGCTACGGCGTCGAAGCGGCCCAGCTCGTAGCCCGCAAAGAATTCGGCCAGATGGTCGCGCTCCGCGGCGACCGGATCATCTCCGTCCCCATCGCCGACGCCGTGTCCAGCCCCAAGTACGTCGACCCCAACGGTGATGTCGTCCGCGAAGCCCGGAGCCTCGGTATCTCCTTCGGCGACGGGTTGTAAAATGCGCGCCCATGGGAACTCTGGTCGACTATCGCGTGGAAAAGGGTGTGGCCATCTTCGAGCTCAACGACCCGCCGGCGAACGCGTACACCTATGAGATGAACCGCGAGCTGGATGAGTGCATCCTGCGCGCGCGGATGGACGATGACGTGCACGTGATCGTGCTGCGAGGGAAGGGCGAGAAGTTCTTCTCGGCCGGCGCGAACATCAACATGCTTTCCGAGGTCACGCCGCAGTTCAAGTACTACTTCTGCCTGCACGCCAACGAGACCATGAGCCGGCTGGAGCAGACGCCGAAGCTGGTCATCGCCGCACTGAACGGACACTGCGTCGGCGGTGGACTGGAGATCGCCCTGGCCGCCGACATCCGCATCGCCCTCGAGGGCTCGGGGAAGTGGGGACTGCCGGAAGTGGCCTTGGGCGTCCTGCCCGGGACGGGAGGCACGCAACGCCTCTCGCGTCTCCTGGGGAAGACCCGGTCGATTCAGTTGATGGTGGAAGGTGGCTTGGCCGACTACGCGAAAGCACTCGAGCTGGGAGTCGTCAATTACGTCTGGCCGGCCGAGGAGAATGGGCAGACGTGGTGGGCCCGGGTCATGGCGTACGCGTGGAGCTTCTGCCCGCCGAACAAGGCCTCGAAAGCCGTGGGCCGGATCAAACGCGCCGTGCAGACCGGCTGGGAGATTCCTCTCGAATCCGGCCTGGCCCTCGAGCGCGAGCTCCAGCAGCAGTTGTTCCAGAGCGAGGACGCCCGCGAAGGTCTGGCCGCATATAGTGAAAAGAGAAAGCCCGTGTTCGCGGGAAAATAGAGATTCCAGCACCCAGCGGGTTGTCAGTTGTCGGTGATCGGTTGTCTGCACCCAGTCGCGCTACGGATCACCCTGAACCGAGAACCGACAACTGACAACCCAACCCACCTGGACCGACTTCCGGGAAGCTGTACCCAGCACCCAGCACCCAGCACCCAGCACCAACTCAGCACCCAGCACCGAGGACCCCATGCGCTACCGAAACCTCCACAACACGAATCTCGCCCTCTCCGAGCTCGGGCTCGGCACCTGGACCTTCACCACCGGCTGGTGGGGCACCTATACCGATGAAGAGGCCCGCCGCCTGATCGCCGCGGCCCTCGCTCGTGGGATCAACTACATCGACACCGCCGATGCCTACGGCAACGGCCGCGGGGAGACGCTGCTCGCGCCGGTGTTGAAAGAGCACCCCGAGCTCATCGTGGGCACCAAGTTCGGCTACGACTTCTACAACAACCCCGAACGTCCGCGCGGGCAGCGCGAGCTGCCGCAGAACATGAGCCCGGAGTTCATCCGCTTCGCCCTCGAGCAGTCGCTCCAAAGGCTTGGTGTCGAGCACATCGCCATCTACCAGCCACACAATCCGCGGGTGGTGACCCTCCTCACCGACGAACATTGGGAGACGCTCGAGCGTCTCCGCGAGGAAGGAAAGATCTCCTCGTACGGACCTTCACTCGGACCGGCCATCGGGTGGCGTGACGAGGGCATCTACTCCAACGCCGTGCGTCGCGCACCGGTGACGCAGATGATCTACAACGTGCTCGAGCAGGATCCCGGCCGCGAGTTTTTGCTGGCCGCCGAGCGTGGCCCGTCGTACAGCGGCGTGTCCGAGGCGATGCGTGGCGAGACGGGCAAGCGCATCTGCGAGCCCTCGTCCGCCTTCGAGCCCTCGTTCCGCGCATGGAAGGTCGATCCCGGTCCGCAGTTCCTCATCCGCGTGACGCACTCCTCGGGCATGCTGGAAGGCAAGTACACGATCGACACGAAATTCGACGAGAGCGATCACCGCTCACACCGCCCGCGCTCCTGGCTGGTCGAGGGTCTCCAGAAAGTGGACCGCCTCCTCCCGCTCTGCCTCGAGCGAGGCGTGTCTCTCGGCCAACTGGCGTTGCTCTGGCTGTACGCACACCCGAGCATCGTCTCCGCACTTCCGAACATCTATGACGAAACGCAGATTGAAGAATTCGCCGCGGCCTCCGAACACGCGCCCCTGTCAGACGCGGAGATGGAACAGATCCACGCCATGTACGTCCGCGACTTCGACATCACACCCTACGTGGAAGAGCCCGCCGCCGCTCATTAGCCGGCACGGCCGGCAGCGCTGCTTGGCATAGCCAGCGTGAAGTGAGGCGCATACTATTCTCCGATGTCGACGCCCGTGCCGCTGCTGCTCACCCCGGAGCAATACCTCGATCTGGAGCGCAGGTCAGAGATCCGGAGCGAGTACATTGCCGGGCGGATCTTCGCGAGGTCCGGCGCCAGCCGTCGCCACAACCTGATCGCGGGCAACCTCTTTCGAGAGTTGAGCGGACAGCTTCGCGCGAGGCCATGCGAGGTGTACGTAGGAGACATGCGCGTGAAGGTGAGCCCGACCGGGATGTACACCTATCCGGACATCGTGGCCGTCTGTGGCGATCCGCATTTCGAAGACACGTTTCTCGACACGCTGTTGGATCCGGTGCTCGTCGTGGAAGTCCTCTCCGAGTCCACCGAGGCCTATGACCGTGGCGAGAAGTTCGCGCACTACCGCCGTCTCGACACGTTGCGGGAGTACGTTCTCGTGGCTCAGGACAAGATTCGGGTGGAGCACTATTTGAGAGCGGGAGAGCATTGGGTCCTGTCGGAGATCAACGATCCCAACGACACGCTCCATCTCCCTTCGATCGACTGCCACGTCGTCCTTGCGGCGATCTACGAGAAGGTCGATTTGAGCTCGCTGCCGACCCGTCCTTGAGCGACGGGTCGTGAAGCGGCGGCGTCTCGCCGGGCGGCATGATTCACGTCAAATGTGCTGTCATCCCGAGCCGGCCGACGCCGCGCGCGGCGCGCCTGAGAGAAAGAAACAGAAGGCTGCGTGCCAGCCACGAGAGCGACCCCTCATCCGCCTTCGGCACTTCTCCCCTCTGCGGAGGGGAGAAGGCTCTCGGTGTGTGCGCATCGCGATTAGGAGCGGTTCATCGCGAGAACGAAAATCGAGAGCCTTCTCCCCCCGGGTTCTTGGGGGGAGAAGGTGGCTGAAGGCCGGATGAGGGGGGTGAGGCAGCCTCCGATGAGTGTGCGCTTTGACCCTGCAAACACTGGAAGTTTCTTGGAAGCTCGACGCTCGGGATGACAGGGTGCTACGTGATCTGTCCATGAATCGCCCGACGGCAGCTCCCAGATCGTGATCGAGGATCCCACTTGCGCGATGCGACGCCCGCGCGTGCGGAGGGCATCCATCATCCGCTGCAGGGCCTCGGCGGCGGCGGGTCCTTCGTCGTCGCGGGTGACGCTGGGGCCTACGTGCTCCATGAAGGCCGAGGTAGCGTAGCGGCCCGGGCGCACGACGCCGTCGAACGGGCGGTACTGTTCCACCTCGTGCAGGATCGGGAACGAGAGCACGATCACCGTCGTGTCGTGCTCCCAGCCGCGCTCGCGCAGGAGGGCGTGCATCCGGTCGAGATCCTGTCCCCAGTCCACGTTCGAGTCGCTGAGCCACTCGGGGCCGCCGATGAAATTGAAGTAGCCGAGCTCGAACGGATGAATCGAGGCCAGCGAGCCCGCCGCGCTCACGATGAGCGCGGTTGCCGCGATGGCAAACGCGCGCCGCGACAGCCGCGAGGCCAGCACGCTCGCGCCCACGATCGCCAGGAGAGGCACCGCGGGGAGGATGTGCCGCACGCCGATGTTGAACGACGAAGGGATCGAGACCGCGAACAACACGCCCACGGTCGTCAGGGCGCCGATGCTCCACCGATTCTGCAGTCGCTTGCCGCCCGCGAGAATCGCGGCCGTCACGAGCAGCAGGGCCGGCGTGGACTTCACGAGGTAGGCCACGAAGAAATACTGCGGGAAGCCTCGTCGCGAGATCTTCCCGTGCAGGTAGTTCCAGCCGCGACCGTTGCTGCTAGCCAGTTGCACGCCTTTCATTCCGGAGAGGAACATCCCCACCTCCGGCGCGCGACGAGTCAGGTTCGCGTAGCGGGTCAGCGTCGCGGGATCGGCGTTGCGTGAGCGGAGAAACGTCGCCGAGGCGAGAGCGGCGTCGTCGGGATGCATGTCCCGCATGTTCATCGCGTAGACCGCGTACACGACGAAAGTGGCCAAGATGCACGCGATCAACGACCCGGCGACACTCTCCGCGAGCTTGCGCCGCGACGTTCCCGGTTCGAGGAGAAGAAACAGCGGTGCGAGCAACGCGAGGGGCACCAGAACCAGCGCCGTGAACTTGGTGGCGATGGCCAGACCCAGGACGAGGCCAGCGAGGAGCCAGCGAAGCGCGGAGCCTCCCGGAGCGGCGATGAGCAGGACCACGGCGAGCGTCATCAGGAGCGCGGCCGCGACATCGGTATGGACGACCCCCGCGTGTGCGATGAAGTTCGGATCGAGCGCGATCAGCGCGGACGCCAGCATCGCGGCGGGTGTCCCCGAGGCCACGCGCGCGGCGAGATAGACGACCACGATCAGCAGCGCCAGCAACCAGCGGAACGGCATGCGCGCGCGGGACAGGATCTCGGTGTAGGGAACACGATTCGCGCGCAGGAACGTGACCAGCTCAGGGAGCGGAGGAAGCGGCGCGCCCGGCACGATCGCCGGCGGCGTCAGGTCCATCGTGCCCAGCAGCGACCACGCCGCCAGATCCTTCGCCAGCGGCGGATGCTCCGGATTGGTAAAGAGCACGCCATGCGACAGGTACTCGGCGCCTGCGAAGAGGTGCAGTGGCTCGTCGATGGTGACGGAGTCGCCGCGCGTGTGGTCCCAGGTCAGGAAGATCGCCAACGCACACAGAGCGACCACCCACGTCCCTTCCAGCACGATTCGCGTCCGTGTCGCCAAGAGTCGCATTCTAGGCCGGCAGGGCGGGCTGCGCCCGCCAACGGAGCGCCAATTGTGGAGCGGTGGGCTTTAGCCCTCCGGGCGCTCGCGACGAATGGGGCGGAAGTCGCGTAAGGCTCTCGGGGACTTCTCGTGCCGAAAGCCGCGTGCTTCGTCCAAGCCGAGACGGCAGAGGGGAAGCGCTTCGCGAGAGCCCGGTGGGCTAAAGCCCACCGCTCCACATCTTGCGGCACGCAGTCTGAGCGCACGTGCGCAGCATTTGTTAGCATCCGCGCCATGACTGCGATTCAGAACCAATTGTTCATCAACGGCCAGTTCGTCGATGCCCGCTCGGGCGAGACATTTTCCACGAGCAATCCCGCGACCGAGGAGAAGATCGCCGATGTGGCGTCGGCAGGGGCGGAGGACGTCGATGCGGCGGTGAAGGCCGCGCGCGCTCAGATGGAGCCAGGGTCGGAGTGGCAGAAGATGAAGCCGCGCGATCGCGCGAAGGTGCTGTGGCGTCTGGCAGACATGCTCACCAGCCGCGCCGCTGAGATCGGGCACATCGAGACCATCGACAACGGCAAGCCCATCTTCGAGTCGCAGTTCGTCGACACGCCCGCGGCGGCGGAGTGTCTGTACTACTTCGCGGGCTGGTCCGGCAAAGTCACGGGCGAGACGATTCCCGTGGCCGACAACGCGTTCACGTACACGCTCCGTGAGCCCGTGGGCGTGGTCGGGGCCATCACGCCTTGGAACTTCCCGCTGATGATGGCGGTCTGGAAGATTGCGCCGGCGCTGGCCTGCGGCAACACGGTCATCTCCAAGCCCGCGTCGAACACGTCCCTCTCGCTGCTCAAGTTCGCTGAGTACGCGCGCGAGTGCGGCCTGCCCGCGGGTGTGCTCAATGTCCTGCCAGGGCGGGGGAGTGTGGTGGGCAACGCCATCGTCGATCACCCCGGCATCGACGCCATCACCTTCACCGGTTCGACGGAGGTAGGCAAGCAGCTCATGGGCCGCGCCGCGAAGACGCTGAAGAAAGTGGCCTTGGAGCTGGGTGGCAAGTCGCCGAACATCGTCTTCGCCGACGCCGACCTCGACGCCGCGGCGAAGGGCGCGTTGAACGCGATCTTCTATGGAAAGGGCGAGGTCTGTGCCGCGGGCTCGCGGCTCCTCGTCGAGGAAAGTGCGCACGAGGAGCTGATGTCGAAGGTGATCGACCGTGCCAACAAGATGGTCGCCGGCGATCCGCTTCACCCCAAGACACGCCTCGGCGCGATCGTGTCGAAGGAGCAACTGGACACAGTCCTCGGCTACATCGAGTCGGGCAAGAATGAGGGAGCGAAGCTCGTGGCGGGCGGTTCGCGCACGGACATTGGTACCGGCAAGGGCTACTTCCTCCAGCCCACCATCTTCGACGACGTCCAGCCCGAGCACCGTATCGCCCGCGAGGAGATCTTCGGCCCGGTGCTGGCCACGCTCAAGTTCAAGGACGCCGAGGACGCGATCGCGAAAGGCAACGCCACGGTCTACGGATTGGCCGCCGCAGTCTGGACCCGCGACGTCTCGAAGGCCCATCGCATCGCACGCGCCATCAAGGCCGGCACCGTCTGGGTCAATACCTACAACCTCTACGACCCCGCGCTGCCCTTCGGCGGCTTCAAAGAGTCCGGCTTCGGCCGCGATCAGGGAAGGGACGCGCTGGAGAAGTACACCCAGACCAAGAGCGTGTGGATCAACCTGTAGGCGGCACGGCCGCCAGCGCTGGTTGGCCTAGCCTTGGGCACGTGCGGCAGCTCCGAGGCGGATGTGTTTTCTAGGTAGGCAACGTAAGGGCGGTCATTCGACTGCGCCAGTAGCCGGGCCGTCGTCTGTGATGGGCAACCGCGACGATCACGATCTCGTCTGCGGCCACGACATAGACGAGCGAGTATCGAAACCTGCGAAAACGAAACTTGCGAACCAGCCTCGAGAGCACCTTACCGATGAGTGGACGTTCTCCGATGAGAGTGGTGGTTTCCAGCAAATCTTGCTCGAACCGCTCGCCGAGACCCGGCCGCTGCGCATCGAGGTAAGCGATCGCTTCGTCGATCTCGGCCTCGGCAGGCTTGAGGAAGCGAGTGTGCATTTACCCGCGACGGGATCGAAGTCGCGCGAAGACTTCCTCGGCCGGAACGGCTTCGACCCTTCCGGCGCGGTACTCGGCATAGCGTCTCTCGCCCTCTTCCGCCCAGAGCTGGTCGTTCTCTTCTTCCGACAGATCTTCCAAGCTGTCGAGAAGTTGACTTGCCAGTTCCGCCCGAGCCGCTAGAGGCAAGTCGAGAGCTTCGGCAACGATGTCTTTCGGATCTCGACTCACGGCTCCAATTCTAACAGAGGCTCGGAACTTCCCGATCGTGCGAGCCTTCTGCGCGTGGCGAGGCTCGTCCAAAACGGTCACTGTGTGGTCAACGGCCTTGGCCGCGCCGCCGTGCCGACCTACCTTCGAGAAGTGAGTCGAAAGAGAGGACTGCAAATGAGACTGGCACTGCTGTTTCTGTTGGGATGGGCGTTTTCGTTGAGCGTGGATGATGGCGCGGGGTTGGACCCGCATGGTGGCACTCGCGCCGCCGTGGTCTCGGGCGATGATGGTTGCGGGATCGATCCCCATGGCGGGTGCGTGACCACGTTTGGCACCGACGAAGGGAGCGGCCTCGACCCTCATGGTTAGGCGGCGTCGCGCCGGTGGAGCGGTGGGCTTTAGCCCTCCGGGCTCTCGCGAGAAGCTTCCCCTCTGCCGAGGCGATTTTCGGCATGAGCGTCCCGAGAGCCACACACGACTTCGAGCGATCCGTCGCGAGTGCCCGGAGGGCTGAAGCCCACCGCTCCACGGGCGGTGCCGCGGCATCCGACAGCCGTTCCTACGGTAGAATCCCGCGCTATGAACAAAAAATTGACCTTTGCAGCCACGGCGATCCTTTCGCTGGTCCTGTTTGGATGTCCTCCGAAGACGAACGAGACCGTGACCACCGGCACGGGCGGGACGGAAGGCGAGATCGTGGTCGGCGAGTACGGCTCGCTCACCGGGGGCCAGGCCACGTTCGGCACCTCGACCCACAACGGCATCATGCTGGCGATGGACGAGCTGAACAGCGCCGGCGGCGTGAACGGCCGGAAGTTCCGCGTCGTGACCGAGGACGATCAGTCGAAGTCCGAGGAAGCGGCCAACGCCGTCAGCAAGCTCATCTCGCAGAACAACGTCGTCGCCGTCCTGGGCGAAGTGGCGTCGTCGAGCTCCCTGGCCGCGGCGCCGATCTGCCAGGCCAACAAGCGCCCCATGATCACCCCGTCCTCGACCAACGAGAAGGTCACGCAGGTCGGCGACTACATCTTCCGCATGTGCTTCATCGACCCCTACCAGGGCGAAGCCATGGCCAACTACGTGACGCGGCAGCTCAACGTGAAGACCGCCGCGCTGCTCATCGACAACAAGAGCGACTACTCCACCGGCCTGGCCGCGAACTTCAAGAAGACTTTCGTGGCCAGCGGCGGACGCATCACCGTCGAGCAGAGCTACGCGCAGGGCGACAGCGATTTCCGTTCGCAGCTCACCTCCATCAAGAACAGCAACCCGGGCGTGATCTTCGTCCCCGGGTACTACACCGACATCGGCCAGATCGCCATCCAGGCGCGCGACCTGGGGATGAAGATGCCTCTGGCGGGCGGCGATGGCTGGGAGTCGCCGCTGCTCATCGAGATCGGTGGCAAGGCCCTGGAAGGGTCCTTCTACTCGAACCACTATCACGTCGACGATCCGTCGCCGGCCGTGCGGGAGTTCGTACAGAAGTATGAGCAGCGCTTCGGCGCCAAGCCCGACTCGCTGGCGGCTCTCGGCTATGACTCGGCGCGAGTGCTGGCGGACGCCATCAAGCGGGCCGGCACCACGGATGGTCCCGCGCTCCGCGACGCCATCGCGGCCACCAAGGACTTCCCCGGCGTGACCGGCGTCATCACCCTGGGACCGGATCGGAATCCGATCGGGAAGAAGCTGGTCGTCCTGCAGATCAAGGACGGACAGCTCGTCCTCAAGGATGTCGTCGACCCGATGGCCGCGCCGGCCGCGGCCGCGACGGCCACGACCGCAACCGTCGCGCAGTAAGTTTCGTGTTTTGTGGTCCGTTCTCTCGCGGGCCGGCAGGAAAAGACTTTACAAGGACGGGTCCGGCGAGTAGCTTTCGCCGGACTTTTTCTTTCTCCATGGAGACTCTTTTCCAGAACCTGCTCAACGGGATTGCCGCGGGCTCGATCTACGCCCTGATCGCGCTCGGCTACACGATGGTGTACGGCATCCTGAAGCTCATCAACTTCGCTCACGGCGACGTGTTCATGATCGGGGCGTTCGTCGGCTATTACGCCGGCAACTACCTGACCCGGACCAACGGCGATGCGGCGTCGTTCGTGAACGCCGGTTTGACCATGCTCCTGGCCATGATCATCTGCGGCCTGCTGGGCTTCCTCATCGAGCGGGTGGCCTACCGGCCGCTGCGGAACGCGCCGCGCATCGCCTCGCTGATCACGGCGATCGGCGTCTCCTTCTTTCTCGAATACGGCGGGCAGTTCGTGTTCGGTCCCAATCCGAAGTTCTTCCCCACGCTCATCGACAAAAACGTCATCCATCTCGGCTCGGTGGTGACGACGAACTACCAGCTCATCGTGCTGGCCGTGGCCCTGGTCTTCATGGGCCTCCTGCAGTACATCGTCTACGGCACCAAGTACGGCCGGGCCATGCGCGCCGTCTCGTTCAACTTCGAGACGGCCTCGCTGATGGGCATCCCCACCGACCGCGTCATCTCCACGACGTTCATCATCGGCTCGATGCTGGCCGCGGTGGGCGGCATCCTCTACGGCCTCTCCTACCCGAAGATCGATCCGCTGATGGGCATCATGCCCGGCCTCAAGGCCTTCGTGGCCGCGGTCCTGGGGGGCATCGGCAATGTCCCCGGCGCCGTCATCGGCGGCCTCGTGATCGGCATCGTGGAGTCGTTCGTGGGTGGCTCGCAGTTCTCCAACTACCGCGACGCCATCGCCTTCATCATCCTCATCGTCATCCTCCTCTTCCGACCCAACGGCCTGTTCGGCAAGTACGAGGCGGAGAAGGTATGAGGAAAATTGAAAATGGAAAATTGAAAATGGAAAAAAGGGAGTGCGACCCCTGCCGGGAACGCGCGCCAATTTTCAATTTTCAATTTTCAATTTTCAATTTCAGCCGCAGCGGAGGCTCACGCTGATGCCACTGCTCCCGCGGAAATGGTGGCTCCGTGACCTCGTCCTCCTGGTTCTCTACGTGGCCGTGTTGTACGGCCTGTGGGTAGCGCTCGAGTACGCGAGCGCGTACTACCCCGTCGTGCGCTACCCGATCCGCATCCTGATCCTGATCGGGATCAACATCACGCTGGCCGTGTCGCTGAACATCATCAACGGTCACGCCGGCCAGTTCTCCCTCGGTCACGCCGGGTTCATGGCCATCGGCGCTTACACCTCCGCGTTCCTGACAACCAAGTACTTCTCGGTCTTCGTGAACCAACTGCCCGACGGGAGCGCTCAACGCATCGTCTGGCAGAGCGTGCTGTTCCTCGTCTCCATCGGCGCCGGCGCTTTGGCCTCGGCCATTGCCGGATACCTGGTGGGGTTGCCGTCCCTGCGGCTGCGTGGGGACTACCTGGCCATCGTGACCTTGGGCTTTGGCGAGATCATCCGTGTGCTGATCCTCAACATCGACGAGATCGGTGCCGCGCGCGGCCTCACCGGCATCCCCGCTTATGGGAACTTCTTCTGGGTCTTCTTCTTCGCGGGCCTGACCATCCTCATCTCTCACCGCCTGATCATGTCCTCCGTAGGGCGAGCCTTCCTGGCGGTGCGTGAGGACGAGATCGCCGCCGAGGCCATGGGTGTCGACACCACCCGCTACAAGGTCAAGGCGTTCGTCATCGGCTCCGCGCTCGCGGGCGTGTCCGGCGCCTTGTACGGCTCGTTCCTCATGTACCTCAACCCGGGGATGTTCACGTTCGTGAAGTCCTTCGAAGTCGTGGCCATGGTCGTCCTCGGCGGTCTGGGCTCGATCACCGGCTCGGTCTTGGCCGCGATCATCCTGACCATCCTGCCCGAGGGACTGCGCTACGTGAAGGACCTCATCCCGGCCGACGCGCCGGAGATGCTCAAGCGCGATCCACGCATGGTCATCTACTCGATCATGCTCATTCTGCTGATGCTCACCCGGCCGCAGGGACTGTTCGGCCGGCGCGAGTTGTGGGACTTCCTGCCGAAACGGAAGGACTCCATTCCCAAGGAAGCGAGGGACCAGGGCAACGCGGACGACAAGCTCGATCGCGAAGCCGGCCCTCCCGTGACCTAAGCGATGGCTGACGACATTCTGCTCCAGGCGCAAGGCGTCACGATCCGTTTCGGCGGCCTCACGGCCGTGTCGAACTTCAACTTGGCCATTCGTCCGCACGAGCTGGCCGGCCTGATCGGCCCCAACGGCGCCGGCAAGACCACGATCTTCAACATGCTCACGGGCGTGTACAAGCCCACCGAGGGACAGATCCACGTCGGCGGCAAAGTCACGACGGAGATGAAGGCGTACCAGATCACGAGCCTGGGCGTGGCCCGGACGTTTCAGAACATCCGCCTGTTCAAGGAACTGACGGTTCTGGACAACGTGAAGATCGGTGGGCACATCCACTACAAGTACTCCGGCACCTCGGCTGTCCTGCACACGAACCGCTTCCGCGCCGCGGAGGATTTGGCCGAGGACGAGGCCATGAACCTGCTCGAGATCTTCGGACTGGCCGCGCGAGCGCGGAGCGATGCGAAGAATCTTCCGTACGGTGATCAGCGCCGGCTGGAGATCGCCCGCGCGCTCGCCGCGCGTCCGCGACTGCTGCTCCTCGACGAGCCGGCTGCGGGACTCAACGACAGCGAGACGCAGGCGCTGATGAACACGATCCACGACATCCGGGACCGCTTCGGTATCGCCATCCTGCTCATCGAGCACAACATGGAGCTGGTGATGGGCATCTGCGAGCGGATCATCGTGCTGAACTTCGGCAAGACCATCGCCGAGGGGACGCCCGAGGAGATCCGCCGCAACGACGCGGTGATCGAGGCCTACCTCGGCGAGCCGGCGCACGCGGGGGACCTATGACCGCACTGCTCTCTCTGCGCTCGCTGGAAGTCTCCTACGGCACGATCCCCGCGCTGCGCGGGATCGATCTGGAAGTCCGCAAAGGCGAGATCGTCACGCTGATCGGTGCGAATGGCGCGGGCAAGACCACCACGCTCCGTACCATCTCCGGTCTGCTCAAGCCTCGCGTGGGAACCGTGGAGTTCAACGGCGAGGACATTACGGGAGTGAAGACGCACGTGATCACGGGCCGGGGCATCTCGCACGTCCCGGAAGGGCGCGGGATCTTCGCGAACCTGACCGTGAACGACAACCTCGAGCTGGGTGCCTACTTGCGCAAGGACAAGATCCGCCCGGAGGAGTACGAGCGCGTCTTCACGCTCTTCCCCGTGCTCAAGCAGCGCATCAAACAGAACGCGGGCACGCTGTCCGGCGGCGAGCAGCAGATGCTGGCCATCTCCCGCGCGCTGATGGCCAAGCCGGTGCTGCTGCTCCTCGACGAGCCGTCACTGGGCCTGGCGCCGCAGATGGTGCAGACCATCTTCCGCGTGATCCGCGAGATCAACGCCGAGGGCACGACCATCCTGCTCGTCGAACAGAACGCGCACATGGCCCTCGTCACCGCGCACCGCGGCTACGTCATGGAGACCGGCCGCATCACGCTGACGGACGACACGAAGACTCTCCTGGCCTCGGATCGGATCAAGAAAGCCTACCTCGGCGGGTGAGCCATGCTGCCTTTCGAGTTCGTCATCGAGGGTCCCCCGATGTCGGCTCAAAGCCACAATCCTCAGCGACTTGCGGCCTGGAAGGCCCGCGTGCGCCTTGCGGCCAGCCTGTCGTGGGTCGGTGAACCTTGTTCCGGAAAGGTCCGCGTTGTCGTAACCTACTATCACGATGGCGACACCGCTCGTCTCGACACGGACAACATGCTGAAGCCGATTCTCGATGCGCTTGGTGGCCTGGTCTACGTTGACGATCGCCAGGCGTCTCATGTCCAGGCTCGAAGCGTGGACAAACGCCGAGGCTTTGTCGAAAGGTCGCTTCGCCGGTTGGTCGCGGAGGGGCTCGAGACCGGCCGCGAGTTCATCCACATCAGGATCGATGAGGAGCAATGACTACCGTTCTCGCGCCAGTCGACCTTCATCTCAAGCGGCTCTTCCGCGCTGCACAGGAATACCGCGCGAGTGGCTATCGCGTGGTGGCGGGGCCGGCGCAGTCGGAGCTGCCCGAGTTTCTGCGTGGGCATGAGCCTGACTTGATTGCCATTGGTGACCATGACAACGTGGTCGTGGAAGTAAAGGATCTCCGTTCCGTGGTCGGGACGAGGGCGTTGAGCCAAATGGCTGCGGCCGTGGAGCAACAACCGACCTGGCGATTGGAGCTCATCCTCCTGCCCGAGGACGATGACGCCGAAGGTCCACTGCCCGTCGCCTCTGATGTTTCGGTGGTGCGCCGGCTGACGGCACGTGCCCTTGTCGCGGACTCGGACTACGCATTGATCGCGGTCTGTGCGGCTCTGGAACATGCGGTCGTCGTGGCCGCTGCACAGGCTGGGATCCAGCTCTCGTCCTCATTGCCTGGCGCTGCCCTCAAAACTCTTTTCGCATACGGACTCATTGACGATGCGAAGTACCGCTCTATCGAGGACGCAATGAGGCTGCGAAACGATGTCGTTCACGGACGCCGGTCGGACATCGACGCCGGTCCCTGGGTTGGCGCGATCACGCCGATCATCGAGGAACTTATCTCCGCCTCCTAAGTACCGATCCCTAACCTTTGCCAACCGGAGGCGTCCTTACCGGCAAAGGAAAGGGGAACTCGAATCATGCGTCGAACTGCAATTGCTCTCTTGTTGACTGGGGTGGCCTTCGCTTCATTTGCTCATGAACGGGGTCACGGCATGCGTGTGAGCTCCGCCGAGGAGTGCTCGGAGCGGAGCGTGAGCTTCGGGGATGAGCGGACTTTCGTGAAGAAGGAGATCCTCGACGGCAGCAGGCTGCGCTCGCTCAAGGCCAACGTGGCCAATGCGCCGATCAGCGTGGCCGGTGGCAGCAACTCCGGCTACCAGATCACAGTGTGCAAGGCCGCGGAAGATCTCGCGGACCTCGACGCCATTCATGTGACTCTGGCCGGCAATGAGTTGAAGGCGGACGGGCCGGACCACAAGCGCTGGACGGTGCTGTACCACATCAGCGCGCCGCGGGGAGCGGAGCTCGATCTCACCGCTCAGAACGGACCTCTCTCCGTTCGCGATCTGGAAGGAACCGTCGTCGCGCGCACGAAGAACGGACCACTGTCGCTGAAGAATGTCGAAGGGACGATCACCGGGACCACGACGAACGGTCCGATCAGTGTTTCCGGGGGTTCCGGCACCGTGAAGCTCGAGGCGACCAACGGTCCGCTTTCGATCGACCTGGACGGCGTTTCCTTCAACGGCTCGCTCGACGCCTCCACCAAGAACGGTCCGCTCAGTGTCAAGGTTCCCCGCGGGTACGCGTCCGGAGTGGTCATCGAATCAGAAGGGCGCGGTCCGATTTCGTGCAAAGCGGAGGGCTGCGATCGCGGCTGGCGCTCGGACGACGACGGCGAGCCTCGGCGGATCGAGCTCGGTCGAGGCCCGGCCAACATCCACCTGTCCACCGTGAACGGGCCCGTCACGGTCAAGGACGAGTAAGCCGAGTACCGCCAACCGAAACGTCGATGACAACTGTGGAGCGGTGGGCTTTAGCCCTCCGCGCGCTCGCGATGAGTGCGCCGAAGCCGTGTGAGGCTCTCGGGATATCTATGCAGAGAGCCGCGTGCAGCGTCGAAGCCGAAACGGCAGAGGGGAAGTACCTCGCGAGAGCCCGGTGGGCTAAAGCTAAAGCCCACCGCTCGACAGTTGTCATCGACGTTTCGTTTGGCAGGCACAGCCCGCGCTGTTCGCTTAAACTACTCTGGCCGAATGACGGTTCCGCGACAAACAGCGCCAGCTTCCCGCGGCCATCTGCTCGCGGTGCTTGGCGTGGGCTTCGGTCTGGCCGTCATCATCGGCAATACCATCGGCGCGGGCATTCTCCGGACTCCCGGGAGCATCGCCGCCAACCTGCACACCTTCTGGCCGTACATGGCCGTCTGGATCGTCGGGGCACTGTACGCGCTCCTCGGCGCGAACGCGCTGAGCGAGCTGGCCACCATGGTGCCCCGTTCCGGCGGACAGTACGTGTTCGTGCGCCACGGCCTGGGCGACTACGCCGGGTTCGTCGTGGGATGGAGCGACTGGGTCTCGACCTGCGGAACGACTGCGGCAGTCTCGATCGTCATCGGCGAGTACACGATGAGGCTCTTTCCATACGCCAGGAGAGAGCAGGTCATCGCGCTCATCGTGGTGGCCGTGTTCACCCTCATCCAGTGGCTGGGCGTACGCAGCGGCAGCGCCGTGCAGAACGTCACCAGCGTGATCAAGGCTTTGGCGCTGGTGGTGTTCGTGGTGGCGTGCTTCTGGTACGGCACGCGCACGCCGTGGACGCCGACCGCGCTCACGCTCCATACCGACGCGTCACTGCTGGTCGCATTCGTGCTGTCGCTGCAGGCCGTGATCTACACATTCGACGGCTGGTCGGCCGCGATCTACTTCTCCGAAGAAGTGAAGGATCACGGACGGAACATCCCCCGGGCCATGATCTCCGGCGTGATCGGCGTGGCCGTGATCTACCTGCTGATCAACCTGGCCTTCCTGGCCGTGGTCTCGCTGCCGACCATCGCCGGCAGTACCTTCGCCGCCGGGGTGGTCGTGGAAAGGATGTTCGGAGTGGCCGGACAGAACCTGCTCCGCGGACTGGTGATTCTGATTCTGCTCAGTGCCGTGAGCGCCAACGTCCTCATGGCGCCGCGCGTTCTGTACGCGATGGCCAAGGACGGTTTGTTCTGGCGTGGCGCCAGTGAAGTCAACAAAGGCGGCACGCCCGACGTCGCGCTGATGATCAGCAGCCTTCTGGCGGCGGGCTTCATCGTGACCGGGACGTTCGAGACCGTCGTGGCCAAGCTGGCCTTCTTCTTCGTGGCCAACTACACACTCTCCTTCGTGACCCTGTTCGTGCTCCGCCGCCGCGAGCCTGACGCTCCTCGTCCGTACCGCGCATGGGGACATCCGTACACCACCGGTCTGGCCGTGCTGGCCTCCGTCACTTTCCTGGCCGGCGCAACCATCAGCGACCTGCGCAGCAGCCTGTGGGCCATCGGTCTGCTCGTGATCAGCTTCCCGGCGTTCATGATGGTCAAGAAGCGTGCGCGATAAAATCCGGTCCAAATGATCGACCCTCGCCTCGAATACGCCTCGACCCTTCCGTCCCGCTACTACACCGACGCGGCCGTGCTGGAGGACGAGAATCGTACGGTGTTCGGACGGACGTGGCAGTTGGTGGGGCAGCTCGCACAGGTACGGGAGCCGGGGCAGTTCTTCACGACCACCATCGCCAATGAGCCTCTCCTGATCGTGCGAGGGAATGACGGTGTGCTCCGGGCGATGTCGAACGTGTGCCGTCACCGCGCAGGTCCCATCGCCCGCGGGGAGGGCAAGCGTCCCGTCCTGCAGTGCGGCTATCACGGGTGGACCTACGCGCTCGACGGACGCCTGGCGGTGACGCCGGAGTTCGAGGGCGTGCAGGACTTCGACAGGGCAGCGTGCGTGCTGCCGCAGTTTCGCGTCGAAGTGTGGAACGAGCTCGTGTTCGCGAACCTCGACGCGGGCGCGGAGTCGCTGACCGACTTTCTCGGCGAGCTGCTCGGCGACATGCCCCAGCACGACTACAGCGGCTTTCGCCTGGCCCAGCGCAAGACCTGGGAGCTCGACTGCAACTGGAAGGTCTACGTCGACAACTACCTGGAGGGTTACCACATCCCCATCGTTCATCCAGGCCTGTTCCGCGAGCTCGACTATCCGAACTACCGCACGGACACGAAGCGGAGCTACTCGATCCAGATCGCTCCCACGCGGCGTCCGGAGAGGATTCGCACCAGCGGCGGCGACGATCAGGTCCGCTACTTCTGGATCTATCCCAATCTCATGCTCAACGTCTATCCCGACAATTTCTCCACGAACCTCATCCTGCCGCTGGGACACGGCCGCACGGCCACGCTGTTCGACTGGTACTTCAAAGACCCCGAGAAGTCCCGCGTGCAGATCGACGAGACCGTGGCCTTCAGCGACGAGATTCAGATCGAAGACATCGACATCTGCGAGACCGTCCAGCGCGGCCTCCGCTCCTCCACATACGACACTGGACGGTACTCCCCGCGCCGCGAGAACGGTGTGCATCACTTTCACAAGCTGTACGAGGAGTCCATGGGGCTCTGAAGCGGGAACACGGAACACGGAACGCGGAACGCAGCGGGCTACGCAGGCCAACCGGACGCAGAATTTGCCTGTCATCCTGAGCGGGCGGTGGGTGGGGTGCGAAGGATCCCCTGCCGACGGAGCGAGAGTCGTGCATCGGCAGGGGATCCTTCGCACCCACCCGCCATCCGCTCAGAGGTTGTGCAGAAATCCGCGCTTTATCCAGCCTGTCATCCT
>Ga0307505_10000634_pt1 | contig 36840 bp, 33 predicted proteins | sample 23_S_MG_FD_202183 | JGI IMG/M metagenome (GOLD analysis project Ga0307505, IMG submission 202183) | Soil microbial communities from Populus trichocarpa stands in riparian zone in the Pacific Northwest, United States - 23_S | ecosystem: Environmental > Terrestrial > Soil > Riparian zone > Trees...
ACATCTCCTCCCTGCTGGACATGGTGCCTGACGTGGCGAACGTCGAGCGCTACGCGCAGATCGTGAAAGAGAAGTCGATGCTGCGCCGGCTGATCGTCATGGGCAACAGCGTCATGAGGGCCGCGCTCGATGCTCCGAGCGAGCCGGGCGACGTGCTCTCCATCGCCGAGAAGTCTCTCTACGAGATCGCCGAGGGGTCGACTGAGAAAGGATTCGTAGCGTTGCCCGTGATCACGCGCGCGAATATCGCGGCGATCGAATCGATGGTCAGCGGTGGGCGACTGCTGACCGGCGTGCCCACAGGCTACGATCGCTTCAATGAGATGACCTCGGGGTTCCAGCCCCAGGATCTGATCATCATTGCGGCCCGCCCCTCAATGGGGAAGACGAGCATGGTGATGAACATCGCCGAGCAGCTCGCGATCCCGGGGAAGGATGGCCAGGCCCGCAGTGGGGGCGACCGGCTCTATGCGGTGGGCGTGTTCTCGATGGAGATGTCCAAGGAGCAGATCGGCCTGCGCATCCTCTCCTCGGAGTCCGGCGTCTCGAATCACTTGATCCGGTCCGGCATGCTCTCCGAGCGCAACTGGAGCTGGCCGAGGCGGCGTCACGCCTGGCCAAAGGCAAGATCTTCATCGACGACTCCGCGGCCATGGATCCCCTCGAGCTGCGCGCGAAGGCGAGGCGGCTGCAACATGAGGCCGGCCTCGACATCGTCATGGTCGACTACCTGCAGCTCATGACCATGAAGGGCCGCGTCGAATCGCGCCAGCAGGAAGTGTCGCAGATCAGCCGCGGGCTCAAGGCCATCGCCAAGGAGCTGAACCTGCCCGTGCTCGCGCTCTCTCAGCTGTCCCGCCGGCCGGAGCAGCGCACGGCGGATCACCGCCCGCAACTCTCGGACCTGAGAGAGTCTGGCTCGATCGAGCAGGACGCGGACGTGGTGTGCTTCATCTATCGCGACGAGGTCTATAACCGCGACAGCGAAGAGAAGGGCATCGCCGAGATCATCATCGCCAAACAACGCAACGGTCCGATCGGCGACTTCAAGCTCGTCTTCCGCAACGACATCACGAAGTTCTTCAACTATGAACCGGTGCCGGACTATGCGCCGGCGGATGGGAGGGGGTGACCGGGTATGGCGGAGCTCATTCAAGGTGACGAGTTGCGCCTGGCGCAGGCGGTGTACGACGTGTGGTGCGCGCACGGCGGGCCGGCCTGCACGGAGCGTAATGACGACTGTGGAGGGTGCGGACTGTGGCACATTCTCGCACTCTATCCAGAGGAGATCCTGGCGGCGGTTGTTGCCAGGAGGCGAGGTGAAGGGGGCGCGCAGGTCCGGGTGTTCGAGAACGAGCTCGGGAATCGCATTCGGATAACTATCGAAGGGCCATACAGCACGATTGAGAGTGAGTTAACGCCGATCGAGGCGGGGCATCTGGGTGAGATGTTGCGCGGGGAGAAATTGTGAGCCGGCGGCGGTACGCGTTCTACGTCGAACACCCTGCTGTGCAGCGAGCCATCGCGAACCGGCTCAAACATGAGCCAGGGGAGACGGCGGAGGATCGTCAGATGGTAGAAGCGGCGATTGTGGAGCTCGAGCGACTGCTCAGTAGTCGCGTGCGACGCCGCCGATTGCCGAGTGAAAGGGTCGCCGGTCGAGCGCAACGCTCCCTGTTCAGGCGAGCCAAACCATAGCTTCTGCCATGGCATAAGGAAGAAATATGAAGAGGAAGCCTGGAAATCTTCCTTATGCCATGGCAGAAGCTATTGCATGTCGGCTAAGTGCGACCCTAGAATCGCCACTGTCTACTATTGTCCAAATAGGAAGGCCCGTTCAAAATGCTGCCACGCCGAATGCCCGCCCAGCTCCGGATTGAACTGGAAGAGCGGTCGCGACCCATGGTCCAGCAGTATGTGACCTGGGTGCTGCAGTCCGGCGATCGGCGGCCGACGGCCCAGTCCCTCATGGTGCTTGTGCGCGAGATCTTGCGGCGCGGCTGTATGGTGATCTCCGGCACGGGTCGCGGTGGCGCGGCGTTGTCGGAGTCTCAGGAATGGCTGATCAATGTCGAGTGGGTCTGGCAGTGCATCACGCGCGAGCTCGGACCGCTGGCGCGGCACGTCGTGCTACTGCGGTTGACGAGGCCGCAGAAGACGGTGCAAGCCTCGTTTGTGCGCATCGCAGAAGAGATTACGGACATGGCGCGCGCGACATGGGGCGGGTGGCGGGACGACGAGGGGCAAGAGCTTGAGCTGTCCACCGCGGGCGCCGAGGCGCTGTATCGTGCGGCGCTGTCGCGCTTCGCCGAACTGATTGAGCAGCGCAAGCTGAGCGTGCCACCGCGGAGCGTGGACGTGGTCGCGGGGGCAATGGCCACGTCGTGCTATCCGGTGACTGACGTGAAGGCGCAGCGGACTCTCATTGCGTCGGGTCTGGCGCTGCAACGCTTCGCCGTCGCCGTGCGCCGGCGACAGCAGCGAGACCTCCTGGCCTCGCGCGAGGGGCGCCGGCACGACGTGAGTCACGGCGCGCGCGTGTAGGCGGCGTGCAGGTGCCTTCCCTGGGGACCCGATTTTTATAACAGGGGGGTCGGCAATTCTTACTGGGCACCGCGCGGTGGGAGACACGCGTGGAAGCTTTTCAGGGTTTTTTCTGATAATCGGGGTGTGCCCCCGCAAGCCCAATGGTTACAGAGGGTTGCGTGTGAGTTTTTGACGGCCTCCGGAAACTTTCCGGAAAGACTAAACGGGGAGAGGGAGAGGCAGATGTCTCGGCGGCAAGAAGTTGACGATCTGATCCTGAGGATGTACGGCAAAAGCGATACGAAGATCGCAGCCGCGCTCATCAAGGACGAGATCGTAATGCCGCCGAAGTCCCGGATGACGGCCGACGAAACCTCACGCTGGCGTGACGGGGTGAGGCGAACGGTCAACAACCGGCGCCGTGCCATTACGAAAGGGTGGAAGAGCGAGCCGCTGCCCAAGCCCGGCGATCCTGTGGAGGCTCGCTCGTACATCGCCAAGCTGCAGACGCGCATCGAAGAACTCGACGACATCGTGGAGGACAAGGGCACCAAGTCCACCGCGCGGATGAATGCCTACGCCGAGATCCGCCAACTGGAAACGTTGATCGCGCAGACGAAGCGAGTCGACACGGGCGGCCGCCGGCGTGCCGACGACGACGACGGTGATGATGCTCCGCAGAGCAAGCTCCCATTCGTGGGAGTGGTGATCGACTTCGCGAACGTGCCGGCCGAGGAAAGGGCGGCGATCGCCGCAGACCTGGAGAGGCAAGCATGAAGGAACCGGTCACCTACTGGGCTGCCAAGGATGCGCGTGGGATCGCGGACGAGTTGATCCCGCAGTTCCACGCGCACCTGGCTGAAGCGACGATCATGTACGTGTTCCGCTCGACGCACGTCCTGCGAAAGGGGCGGGTGACGCTCGCGTCCATGCGCAAGATCACCGGTCTCAATGCGTACCTAGCGCAGCGCGAGAGACTCGACGGCATGCCGGGGCCGCGTCCGCCGGCGCCGCTCGCAGAGCCGTTCTTTCTAATGGAGGTCGCGTATGACACGTGGCTGAAGCTGTCGGGCAGTCAGCGCATAGCGCTCGTAGACCACGAGCTCTCGCACATCGGCCAGGATGGAGAGTTGGTCGGACACGACATCGAGGAGTTCGCGCCAGTCGTCGCCAGGCACGGAGCCTGGAAGTCGGACCTCCCGAGATGCCGTCCAGTCGTTCTCCCATGGACGTTCACTGGAACCGGCCGCCGTGGGTGATCGGATGATCGGGAAGAGTGCAGACGTCTGCACTCTTCCGCTGATTCAGCCCCACCATAAGGTCCCAAAGTTCAAATTCAACGGCACCGCGCAAGCGCGCGCGCACTGCATCCGGCGAAAAATCAAACTCATACACGGGGGGTTTGGCTCGGGCAAGTCCGTACTACTGTACTTGCACTGCGTCGAGCAGTCCGTGCGCGACACAGATCAGCTCCACGGTGTATTCACGCACACCCGCATACAGTTCACGGCCGGTGTTCTGCCCGACCTGCAGAAGCGGTTGAAGCGGTCGGGAATTCTGATCGAGTTCAACGTCCGTCCAGACCAGTCGTGGTTCCGCTATTGGCAAAGGGCTGGCATCGAAATTCCCTACCTGAAGTCGTACGCTGGCGTCGTTACTCTGTCGACGGGCCTACACCTGCAGCACGGTACATTTCACAATCAGTCGTTTAAGCAGTTTCATTCGGTATCGTTTAGAACTCTCTGGCTGGACGAAATGTTCAGTGCGTCTCTAGCGGCGGTGCAGGAGCTACTTCCGCGGTGTCGGTGTGGTGACGCCGATGATGATGAGGACGTCCTGGCTGACAGCGACGTTGACGATGCGCCAAACTGTGGACACCTCCACGGCGTGACGCTCTTGGGCAATCCGCCTCTGGGCGCGCACTGGATCTTCGAGTGGCTTGACAAACGCGAAGCAGCGGCCCGTCGGAACTACGACGGCCCGGAAGTCGATCACCAGAACTGGGAGCTCCTCCGGCGCGGCGTCGGCCGGATGATCATGGTTCGTGTGCCGACGCGGGATAACGTGCGCAACGTCGGTCGAGCGTATGTTGAAGAGCTCGAAGACGGATTCTCGGGCGACGTAGCAAAACGCTATCTCGACGGCGAGATCGTCCGCGAGTCGGCGGGTCGCGCGTTCACCGAGTACTCTTCGGCGCGCAACGTGTCGCCTGTTCCGTACGATCCGGACCGGGCCGTGTATGTCTGGCTCGACTTTGATCTGGCGCCACGTGCTGCTGTGTTCTGCCACCTGCTCGAGCGCGGTGAATATCCACCTCAGGAGGCGGAGCGGGACGATCGGCGAATCATTCACTTTGGAGTGTTCGGGGAGTTCTTCAACGAACGCGAGATGTCGAATCGCGACTTCGCGCTAAATCTGATTCGAGGTGGGCGTGGAGCCGGCGGCGACTGTGAGTATGAGGACCCGGTCCTCCGAGGCCTGCCGCAGAACTGGGACGGATTGCGCAGTCATCGCGGCACGATCATCTTCTCGGGCGATGCTCGTGGAAAAGACAAGTCCCGGCATCACGACGAGCTCTCCAGTGACTGGAAGATGGTGCGCGACACGGTTGCGCAGGAGATCCCTTCGAAGTCGTGCGTCTTCGATATTCCGGAAGGCAACTCGGAGCCAGCGGTTCGGATTCATGCGCTGAATTCCAAATTCTGCAATGTGGGCGGTGTGCGAGCGATCCACATGGATCCAATCACCAAGCATCTGCAGCGGGACGCGGAGTCTTGTGAATGGGATGCGGACAGTCATGACTTGAGGCACTGCGGGCGTGGATTCGGCGGCACGCTCTGGATGCGGACGCATCTAATCGTTGGGCTGGGCTACGGCGTAAACCAGGTGTCACCGATGGGGCGCGACCGCGCGCCTGGTGTTGATCGTCCGCGAGCGAATCTCCGCGGCAGCTATGTACGGCCTGAACTCGTGTGACGAAATGGGAGGAGCGAACGTGTTGGACGAACCGAACGAACTGACGCGGGAGGTCGTCACGCAGCGCGGATTCACGAAGCGTCAGTTCTCGCTCGTGCAACTTACGACACAACTCGTGCTCGGCGGCTATGTCGAGAATCCCGACGAGGTCCTCCGGCAGTTCGGATCGTACGAAGGTGTGAAGTTCTACCTCCGGATGTACCGACAGTTCCCGTTCCTGGTCAGTCCCGTCTCTCAACGCATCGACCCGGTCATTAGCGCGGAGCGCCAGTGGATCGCGGGCGACGCGAACAGCGAGATCTCGGTGCAGATGGCGAAGGATGTCAATCGCATCTGGACCGACACGAAGAACAAAGAGCTGATTCAGCGCAAGATTCTGATGGGACAGTTCATCGGGTATGCGCCGATCGAGAAGGTCTATGGCGTGCACCCATCGACCGGCCTCCTTGGGCCGGTGGGTGAGTACGGTGATGGGAACGGCCTCTTCGATGTGCCGCCGCAGAATGTGAAGTTCGATCGGGATGGCCAGCCCCTGATTGTGACCGCTCGCAGCCTGCGCGGGGTGCCAGTCCATCCGCGCAAGCTGGCGGTGTTTCGGTGGGGGAGCGTGTCTACGCCGTACGGCGAGGGCGAATTCAAAAACATCTACCTCGCCACGTGGTACATGCAGATCATCATCGACTACGGGATGAAGGCTCTCGAGCTGCTCGGTCGGCCGATTCCGATCGTGTTCATTCCGCGGGACACTCCCGAGGCGAAGGAGGTCGATGACATCGAAAAGAGCATCGCCTCCCAGTTCGACTTCTACCTGACCCTGCCCACGAACGAGCCACGAGCGCGCGTCGACATGGCTGGCGGCAACGTGGCCGCGAGCGGCAATGGGGGCCGCGCCGAGCAGGAGTGGTGTCGGTATCTCGAGTCGTGGATTTGGAATGCATTGATCAACACTGTGCAGACTCAGGATCGCGGCGGCCAGGGCAATGGCAAGCTCGAAGAGCAACGGCAGCCGCTGAAGGATGACAAGGTCGCGGCGGCGTCGGATGCCCAAGACAGCTTCTTGACCGAGAACTTCAGTGACGATGTCGGTGAGCTCAACTGGAGCAATCAGCCGCGCGAGATCTGGCCGCGGTGCAAGAGCGATGTGTCGGAGGTGTCGACCGCCGGCCTCAATGGTATTCAGGTTGAAGCCGCGGACAAACAGCTGCGGCGACTGATCGCCAATCAGGTGACGTCGGAGCAGGTAGTCGAGTTGCTCTCCGCGGTTGGTATCCCACGCAACCGCGTCATTCGGATGGTCGACGCCACGTTGAAGCAGAGATCGAAGCTGGCGAGCTCGCCGGACATTGTCGGCGAGGGTGCGTCGCCGGTGGCAGACACGGGCAGCGAAGACGTGGTCGCGGCCTGAGGGAACGATGATGACGGTAAGAGTGCCGTACCACGAGGTTGTATCCAAGTTCTACAACGTGCCACTGCTCTTGACGCCGGCGTCGGCGCACACAGTGAGTGCTGTGCTCTTCAACCGGATGGACGCTGCCTCGGGTCGCACGGGGGCGAGTGACCAAGCGATCGAGACCGTCACGTACTTCGACGCGACAGCGCGAAAGGACGGATCCACCAAGGTGCACTCTCCACGCAATAGTCGATTTGTGGGCGAGTACGAACGAGGTGAGGACGGTGAGCCCCGGCCGTACCGCGTGACAGAGAACGGTATCGCCATCATCACGATCGTGGGTGAGTTGGTGAATCGCGGCGCGTGGGTAGGCGCGTCGTCCGGGCTGGTGTCGTATGAGGGTATCGCGCACCAGGTCACGACGGCGGTCAAAGACGCGCGGGTGCGATCGATGGTCCTTGATGTCGATTCGCCGGGCGGCGAGGCGATCGGCTGTTATGAGGTCGCGGAAGTGATCCGGAAGGCGGCGGCAGTGAAGCCGATTGTGGGGCACGCGAATGGGTGGGCGGCCAGCGCGGCGTACGGCCTCCTCTCCGGCTGCACGTGGATCTCCAGCATTCCGAGTGGTGGCACTGGATCGATCGGTGTCGTGTTGGTACACCTCGACTTCGCAGCGTACCTCGAGAGCGAGGGTGTGAAACCCACGCTCATCTTCGAGGGCGCGCACAAGGTGGATGGGAATCCGTACGAGCCGTTGCCGGAGAGTGTGCGCGACCGCCTCCAGGCCGAGGTGCGGAAGCACTACAACATGTTCGTGGCTACGGTCGCGGCTGGCCGGCCGGGGCTCGATCCAGCGGCGATCAGGGCGACTGAGGCCAGGGTGTACACGGGCGAAGAGGCACGTGCGGCGGGCCTGGTCGATCGTGTCGGAACGTTTGACGATGTCCTCGCGGAACTATCGCGGCCGGTGTCCGGGCGCGGGAGCAATCAACTTGTAACGAAGGGGGTAGATATGAGGAAGGCAAATGGGGCTCTGGCTGCGCAGGCCGGCAATGCGGCGCCGGCGGCGGCCTGCGGCACATGCGGTGCGGACGAGTGCGCGTGCGGCGACAAGTGCACGGGCGCGAGCTGCGGCTGTTGCGACGCCTGTGGCGCGGTCGACGAAGGTGAGGGCGGCGGCGATGGCGGCGAGGGTGCGTCCGCAGCATCTGCCTCCTCGGGCAATGCGCCCGTCAATGTTGCCGCGATCCAGGCGGAGAATCGGCGTCTGCGCGAGCAGCTCGCCTCTGCGAAGCGCACCGAGGTTACCTTGACCGCGCGGAATACGATCGACTCGGCCGTGCGCGCGGGAAAGATGGCGCCCATGCAGACGGCGCGGGAAGGGAAGCCGGCGGCGGAGACAGCGGCCTCGTTGCTGTACGAGACACTCGCCGAGAGTGCGTTGAACGGCGCCTGCGCGACTTGCACGGCGACCCATGGACGCACGGAGCGCATGGTCGCTCTCATGCCTCCGCTCGTGCCGGGAGGGCGCCTGCCGGTCAAGCCCTTGCGCGATACGGCCGCTGTTGTTGGCGGGCACATTTCAGCCTCGAGCGAGCAGGGCGAAATGCATGCGGCGATCGTGCAGAAGCTTACCGCGGAGGGACTGCAGCCGGGGACGAAGAAGTGGAACAAGGCCTATAAGGCCGAGCATTCCGCGATGGCCGTCGGTGCGGCGGAGTAACGGAGGCACAGCATGGGCAAGCCGAACAGCACCAGCGTCGCCGCGGACGTGACCGTCGCGGAAGTTGTCATCTCGGCGAGTGAGCGAGAAGGGCGAGACATCTTCGCGATCAATACTGGCCTGCGCCGAGCGAAGGAGGCGTACCTCGCGGCCTGTCAGCAGACGTCCTTGGACGGTCAGACTCTCGTCATCACCATCGCTGCGCGGCCGGAATGAGCGGGCCGTTGGTAGGTAACCCTAAGAATTTGAAAGGAGACTTTTGATGTACGACCATCTTTTGAAGCTCTCGAAGGCCGCCGCGGAGAACATCCAGTACGGGACGGACAAGACCGCGCGGCTCCTGGTGAGAATCAACAGCGACGACAAGCTGGAGCTCTGCGCCGACGGTGAAGCGGCCGATGGTGTGGTGGAGCATGCCGTCGTGGTCACGGGCGACCCCTTCGATGACGACGTGGCCATGCTGGTGTACGACGGGTTCCCGCTGATCCGGATTGCCGAGAACGTCGTCGCCGGCCAGGAGCTCGCGGCCGCCGCGGACGGCTCGGGTCGCGCACGCGTTGCGATCGCGACAAAGCCAGTCGTGGCGATTGCGAAGACCGGGGCGAACGTCGCGAGCGACTTCCCGTTCGTGCGTGCGCAGTGGCTGCGCAAAGCTCAGTACGTCAAGGCGTAGTTCTCTTCTCGCGCGCCAAGATTCTGAACGGGGCTCCCTTGAGATTCGGGGCGAGCCCCTTTTCGTTTTCAAACTTCGAACCACTTCTGAAGGAGAACCAAACGATGGGACTGCCAGTCCTTACCGAGCGCCAGCACTTTCCCGTGATCGCCAACCTGGTTGTTGGTGTCAGGACCGCTCAGAACTTCATCGCCGACAAGATCGCGCCGGGGATCGACACGAACGGCGCGCCCGAGTACGAGTACGACCTGACCGACAACTCCGCGATGGTCGCGCCGAAGCCGGAAGAGGCTTCGCGCGGCCTGCGCGGCGAGACCACATCCATCCTACAACCGGAGGAAGCGACCAAGAAGGGCACTGTCAAGGAGTGGGCGCGCAAGGCGGAGATCGACATCAATGAGATCGAAGCTGACCGAGCGCGCGATCGGGCGTACCCGGTGCCCGTTGGGCGCATGACGAACGAGGAGCGGCGGTACAAGCGCCTCGCGGCAAAGCTCTACTTCAACCTCAAGGTGCTCAAGGAGCAGTCGGCTGCGAGTAAGGTTTTCGCGCTCCTGAAGTACGACGTGACCCTCCGCGATCCGAACCCGGCCAACTTCAAAGGGGATGCGTCGATCATCAAGCTCATGCTCTCGAAGATTCGCGCCGTGTCACGGAAGTGGGGCGTGAAGCCGGACACGCTACTGCTGGGTTGGGACACGCTCCTGAATCTGTTCGACAATGCCGCGATCCTGGATCGGGTGACCGGCGGCGCGAGTGTCGCGAACCCGGCGGACATCGATCTTGCCTTGCTCGCGAAGCTGTTCCGAATTCCGCAGGTCGTGTGCGGCGAGGCCGTCATCCAGACGTTGGCGTTGCCAGGCGCGGCGGGTGTGCCAACCGACATCTGGAAGCCGAACGGCTGCGCACTCATTCACACGGGAATCACCGGCATCGACGAGGATGGTGACGCGGAGTTCGACGACGCTGACGAGTCGACGCCGGCGTTCGTCAAGCGCTTCTTCAAGAACGTCCCGGAGGAGCTCGGCGGCGGCCCGCTTACGTTACAGGCCTACAACAGCCTGAACAACAAGATTCGCTACCTCGAGGCGACCGAGTACTGGAAGCATGAGCAGACCAGTCAGGCCGGCTTCTACTGGGACAACACGAACGCCGCATAAGTGCAGACGTCTGCACGGGTTCGGGTTCTTGTGGGGGTGCGCCGTCGAAGGCGGTGCACCCGGTCGTTCCTTTATGTAGCAACTCGGCTGGGGGCGAGATCGCTGATGGCTTTCACGGTGACGAGCGATTGGTGGGGGTTTCTGGACGCGCGGACGGACGGCACGCTGGCCACCGTATTTGCCCTCGGCGAGACAGAGGAGGATCATCCGCGAGTCGACAGGGCGGCGAAGTATGCGACTGCGGCAATCCGCAACGCGCTGCTCACGCGCTACCCGATGGCCGCGGTGGATGCCTTTACCTGCACGGACGATGAGGCGGACATGCTGCTGCACGCGGGCGCTCTGGCGATGTACGCGCTCACATCGACGGGCAGCGGTCGTACGATCGATCTCGTCACGGACAATGACAACGCTGAGAAGTGGCTGACTAAGGTCCGCTCCGGGGGGCAGCCAATTGCGCGGCTCGCGGCAACCTCACCGGTGACGTCGGAAGAGGGGCGTGCCTCGGGGTTTGTCCGCTATAAGGGCCGGCCACGGAGCTTCTCGCGCCGCGGCGATTATGAGCAACGGAACCCGAAGATCTGACCGATGGCCAAAGTCCTATGGATGCCTCCGGTCGAGCTGCGCGAGATGCTCGAGGATGTGAGCGGCCGCGTCGAGGATGCGTCGCCGGTCATGCAGGTGATCGCGCAGGACATGGAGCAGTACATTGAGGGCGAGCTGTTCGCGAGTGAGGGGGAGGGCGAGTGGGAGGAGCTCGCGCCGGCGACCATTCGCCGGCATGGCGCGCACGACATCCTGCGGTTGTCGGGGATCATGAAGGCCGTCACCGGGCGGGACTGGTCGCGGCGGAACGCGGTCGTCATCAATGCCGCGTCGCATGCTCACTTTGCGACTGGCGGCGTGAAGCGGTATCAGGCCACGAAGTACACCAAGACCGTGAAGAACGCGAAAGGCGAAACGGTCACGGTGCGCCGCAGTGAGGCGGAGCTCCGTGCGCTGGCGAGCCGGCCGGAGTGGAAGGGGCGGCAACACGCACCCGTCCGCGACTTCATGCTCGTGAGCGACGACCGCGCAGAGCAGCTCTACGGACCGATGATTCTGGACTTTCTGTTCAGTGAGATCTGACGATGGCCATTCCAAGAAAGATTCGCAGCCGCGGCGCCGAGGCGGTTGTGCGGTTCATGCAGATCGATCCGGACTACTTCGCTCTGGGCGGAGGGCGGGGTGTGGAGGGCGAGCCAGGCTACAAGCCGATGCGCATCTTCCGCGCGCCGTATGCGGAGATCGCCACGGCGGTGCCGATGGCGCCGGCGCCGCGGCAATACCACGTCTACAACGGACCGGCCATTAAGGAGCAGGATACGGGGACGGCGTGGCGGCGCGTGTTCGTCGTCATCGTCGAGTGCTACTCGCCGCTGCATGAGGCGACGCCGGCGCTCGGGGATCCGGTCATTGACGACGAGCTCGACGAGTTGGCGGACCGGCTGTATCGCGGATCCGCCGTGTCCGAGGATCCGGCGGCCGTGCCGCCACCTGGGCGGCTGCGCGATCCGGACGATCCGGAGCGCTACATCACGCTCGGGATCGAGCAGACCACCATCAAGGGACCGGCCATCAATCACAACCAGTCGGCGATTCGTCGCACGCTGGAAGTCACGTTTTTCACGCGCGAGGACGCGGAAGGGAATCGCAGATGAGTCACATCATGATCGAGTACGCCGGCACGGCCGGCGGTGTGTTGAGCGTCCCGGCGCTGCGGCGGTCCTACGTCGTCGATGCGGAGACGGGGGAGCGTACGCCGGCGAGCGGCGACAGAATTGGCGCCGGCGAGCTGCGCCTGGTCGCCGAAGACGTCGGGCTGCAATTGCTCGCGCAGGGGCATTACGTGGCGCGGTGTTATGCCGAGGTCGTCGTGCTCGAGGGGACCGCAATCGCGGACGGCAAGTCGCGTGTGCAGGTCAAAGTCCATACGCGTGATGAGGACGGGCGCCTGAAGGTCGCTCCCTCGGGCCGGACGATGGAGGTCGCAATCGTTGCGGCCGGGGGGCAGGTCGCGAAGGGCGGCGCCTTTGCGGTCGTCGCCGGGCAGTACAGCACGTTCGTGACCGCGAAGGCGGCGGGCGTGGTCGTGATCACCGGGACCGTCGACGGCACACCCTTTGTGCCGGTGCGAGTGGAGTTTCATGCGGCTCCGGAGGCGAAGGAGCCGGAGGCATCGAGGACCGATGCTGATGGCGCTGCGGGAGCTACACCCGGTACGGCGACGTAAGGGGACGCACAAGTAGTTTGATCTGAGGCCGCCCCCTTGGGCAAGGGGGCGGCCTTCATGCTTTCAGGAGGATGCGATGCCGGATGGCAGCCAGTATCAAGTCGGTGCATGTTTCGAGCGGGCCAACAATTTGCCCGGCGCTGCGTTCAACAAATTCTTCTACGCGAAATCCGTCACCGGGCTCATGCCCAAGCCGATCTATGAGGCGAGCGCGAACATGCTCCCCTCGGGGCGCACGCCGCAGCGGGTCATCACCGGCTTCGACGTCGCGCCGAAGATCGAGTCGGAGCCGGATGTCGATTCGCTGGCCTGGCGCCGGGCGTGGCAGAACGGCATGTACTCGATCGCGACGCCGATCGCTGGCGTCAAGGACTGGGAATACCATCCGCGTGAGGTGGGCGAGGCGCCGCCGGCGTACGTCGACACGGTCAACTTCGAGATCACCGATGGCGGAGATCCGTGGTGGTTCACGGGGCTGCGCCAGTCAGATCTCGAGCTCAAGATCGAGAACCGGAAACTGGTCGGGATCTCCGAGTCGATGGTGGGATGCCTGGCCAGCTCCACGAGCGCGGCCGCCGGCGCCGGCGCCACTTACACCAAAAAGCCGGTGATCGTGGGGATCTGGGGTGAGGGCGTGGTCACGCCGATCAAGGTCAAGATCGTGGCCGTGGCCAGCGGGGGCTACGACGGCTACATGCAGTGCACCAGCGGCGCGGATGCGTATGGCGGCCCGAACCTCCCAATCAAGTTCGATCGCTATGAGCCGGTCATCTTCGCGAGCGGCGCATTCGGGGGCACCGACATCAACAATGGTCTGTGGGTCCTGTTCCCGTCCGACGGCGGGGCGCTGGCAGTGGCGGACGAATTCACGTTCACGCCGACACGGACGCTCGCCTTGCCCTCGTTCTCCGCGCGGGATCCGCTCAGCGCGTCGTCGTTCACGGTCTCCGTCGATGGCAACGTCTATGGCGGCCGGCCGAACAGCCCAGGGTTCTCGAGCGCGACGCTGAAGGTCAGCTTTCCGAAGGAGCCAAACCTCGCTGGCGGACTGTGGGCGCACACGCAGCGGCGCAAGGACGATCCCATGCTCACGCTCAAGGTGTCCCGCGATCGTGACGACCGCGTGTTGTTGGACAAATGTCAGCGCGGCAAGCGCGTCGCGGTGAATCTCTACATCTACGGCAATCCCATCGTGCCCGGCTACACCGAGCGCTGGGGATTCGAAATGGCCACCATGCAGCCCATCGACGTCGTGCGCGACATCAACAAACGCGGTGCACTGCCCGAGGATGCGGACCTGGTTGCGGTCGGTCTCACGGGCCCGATCTACGTCGAGAAGTTGCGCTGCACTGTGCCGGCCATCTGAGTCAGTGCAGACGTCTGCACGAGAGACAACATGAGCGAAAAGAAAGTCGTCGCCGGGCTGAGCCTCGATGCGGGCCAGTTCAAGCAGGAGCTGGAGGCCGTCCGTGCGATCGAGGCGCAGGCGGCCGCCGGCGGCGAAGCGTTCGCGCGGTCGTTCAGTCAGGGGTTCGAGTTGATCGAGGCGCGGTCGCGGAAGATGTCCGCGACGATCGCCGAGGGCGGCAAGGTCAGTGAGCGCCAGTTCAGCGAGCTCGTCGCGACGTTGCAGCAGCTCAAGATCGCAGCGGAGGCCGGCGGGAAATCGATTGAGGAGGCGCCGGAGCCGATCCGGAAGGCGTTTGACGTGGCACGGCAGCAGATCGTGGCCGTCGCTGGCGGCATGCAGCAGACCGCCGCTGAGACGGCCAGGATGCGCGAGGAGTTCATGGCCGCGGGCCGCGAGCTCGCCGGGTTGGCGACGTCCGCCGAAGTGGCCACGGAGGCGCTCGGGAGGATGTCGGACGCGGAGCGGCGCGCCGCGGATCTGGCGGAGGAGATCGGGAAGAAGTTCGGCGATGTGCCGGACCGGATCGAGGAGATCCGCGCCGCGGGGGACAAGACCTTCGGTGAGCAGGCGGACGACCTCGAGAGGATCGCGAAGGAGCTCGAGGTCGCCGAGAAAGCCTATAAGAAGTTGGGCGACGTCGGGGCGCCGGCACTGGCGAAAGTGCGCGTGGAGTCGGAGCGCGTCGAGCAGGCGCTCAAGGAAGTGGCTGCGGCGGCAGAGACTCACGGAGCGCAGATCAGTGACGCCGGCCTCGTCGCTGCGCGGTCGATGGAGAACCTCGCGAAACAGATTCGCGCGAATCCGAAGGAAGCAGTCGAGCAGCTACCGAAAGCGGTAGGCGCCGTGATCCAGCTGCGCAACGCGATCGAGCAGGCGAAGGCGGCCGGAGGGCCGGTGGATCCCGGCGCGGTCGCACAGCTGCAGCGATTCGAGGCGCAACTGGGCAAGACCAAGCAGCAGATCGGCACGCTGAAGCGCGAGATCGATCAGCAGACCGCGGGCGTTACGAGTGCGAGTCAGGCGTGGCAGGGGATGGACTCGGTCGTGGATCGCGTCGCGGGCAGGTTCGGCAAGGTCGGAGCGGCTGCGGTCGGCGGGTTTGCCGCGCTGAAGGAGGGTTGGGCGATTGGCACGTCGATCGCGCAGTCGATCGGAACCGATTTCAGCGCGATGGAGCAGGCGGTCGCGAAATTCGAGGCGAAGGCGAAGCAGGTCAACCCCGCGATGCTGGATTGGTTGACTGGCACGGGCAGCTTCGAGGCAGTGCGCGCGAGCATTACCCTGACGAAGGAACAGTTCGAAGGATATAACTCGGCGATCCTGGCAGGCATTGAAGATATTGGCGCCTACAAGGCGCGCACGCAGGAGTTTACGGAGATTCACGCCGCGCATACGAAGATCCTCGCGGAGGGTGCGGAGGGGCAGCGGCTCGCAACGCAGGCAAAGAGAGACGGCGGCGGCGTGATGGAGGACTACGTGCGGTCTCTGGGCTTGGCCTCCGAGGCGGCCAAGGTGCATAACAAGCTGGTCGCAGCTGGAGCCGAGGGTGAGCGCCTGTGGGTGGAGATTCGCGAGAAGGGGAAAGGTACGTTGGTTGATCTCGCTCTTGCGATCCGTAATGCCGGGGTAGCGATTACGGAGCTCACGAAAAAGACGAAGGAGCAGGTCACGGCGGAACAAGAACTGCGGGATGCCGTGAATGATACGTCGGGTGCTCGCGAGCGCGCGCATAAATGGGAGCTCGATCAGGCGAAGTTGATCGCCGAGCAGGAAAAGGCAACTGACGGTTTGACGCAATCGATCCGCAATAAGTTGGCTGAGATTGTCGCCTCGATGACCGTCGCGGAGGGGCGCGAAATCCCGCTTACAAAGATGCAGATCTCGCAGCTCGAGCAGTTGCTGAGCCGAAACATCACGCTGACTGAGGCGGAGCGGAAGAAGATTCAGGGGCGGATTGATCAACTCAAGGCGGTGGAATCCTTGACGCAGGGCGAGCGTGAGTTGCTGGCGCAGGACATCAAGATCGACCTGCAGCGCAACACGTCTCTGCAGGTCGGCGAGCAGCATCGGGCGGTGTTGGATAAGACGACGCGGACGATCTCCAATGTGGCGGCGGAAACAGGCAAGCTGGGCGAACAGCAAATGAGGGTCGCGACGACTGCGGACAAAGCGGAGGCTGCAGCGGCGAAGCTGGCCGGTGGGTTCGGGCGGCTTGGTGGCGACGCGAAGGGTGTCGAGACCGGCGTGCGTGCAGCCGGCGAAGGGCTCAGTGAGGCGGCGAAGGGCATCGAGCTCGCGGCAGGTCCGACGGAGAAGCTGTCGAAGGTTACGGTTACGTTGGGCGACGGACTCGGGAAGGTGGCTGACGCGGCGTCGCGAATGGAAGCGGCATCCCCGCACCTCGCGATCGCGCCAGAGACAATCGAGAGCCTAGCCCATTTCGACCGGGAGCTGGCGTCGATCGCTGGGCACTTGACCAGCATCATCCAGCAGGCTCCGGACGCCGCGAAGGGCTTGGCGGCGGTTGGCACCGCGGCCACGACGGCGACGGGTGAAGAGTGAGTGGAATCAAAGGGATGTCCGCGTCTCTCGCTACGTTGAGCAAGTGGCTGCTGGAGTTGCCCGCTGCCTCTGCGGCTGGGTCCCAGTCGATCGCGACGAGAAGGGACGGAGCAGCGGAGTCTGCTGTCTCGCCCCGGATGGTCGACGGCGGCGGCGCAGGGGAGGAAGACCCAGTGCGGGCACGGCTCACGGCGGCTGCGGCTGATGCGCTGCGCCGTCAGCACGATCTGCTCAAAGAGGCGGAGGAGGCGTCCGTTGAGGCTGCGCGGTTGAAGGAAGCGGCGCGGGCCGCGGCCAAGGAAGGGGATCGCCAACGCCTGCTCGATCGAGCGCGCGAGCAGAAGGCCGAGAGCGCGCGGCTCCTGGCCGAAGCGGAGGAGGTCGAGAAGGAACGGAAGCGCTACCTCAAAGCGCTCGAGTTGGCAGCGATGCGTGCCAGCCACAGGGCCGAGGGGGCCGGAGAGGCAACCGAGGGTGAGGCCCAAGCAGTGACCCAGAGTATTCGCCGCGTGGGTATGGCCGCTGCGGCGACCGTTGTCGAGAGGTCGCGCGATGTGGCGGATGTAATGGGCCAGGTGGCTGAGGATGCCGTCCAGTCGTTTGGCTCGGCGAGTGACGCTTTTGAAGGTGCCGTCGGCGAAGCGAGCGATCAGTTTGCCGTCGCGGCGAATCGCGTGGCGGAGCAACTGAACAAGCTATTGGCGGCTGTTGGTAGCGGCGGGGGTGATCTCGCGAGCGAGTCAGAGACTGGCGGCGGTGCGATCAACGATGAGTATGCGGCGGTCTTGTTGCGCGAGTGGGTGGGTAGGTATCAGTACAACCAGCGGAGCGCCGGTGATGCGCGCAGCGATGTGATTCGTACGCAGGCGATGAACGATATCGGCATGGAGCGACTCGAGGTGCAGTGGGACCGGATATTCTCGCGGTTCGGGCGGCTGGAAGATCTGGCGATGGAAACCCTAAGGCGCCAGACGCCGGCGCAGCCGCGAGGCCGTGAGCCGGCCTCGCGGCTGCGGCGCCCGGCGACGAAGAAGAAGACGTCGGCGCGTCGAAGCGTCAACCGGAGGTGGTTGCCGTGACGACCGGTATCGGCTCACAGATCACGATCGACGGCGTGTCGATGCTGCGTCCGGCCGTACTCGAATGGCATGCCGTGCATGCGCGCACGCTCACTCCGTCTGCTGGCCGGCCGAAGGTCGAGCACTGGTTGATGGGCGCGGGTCTGCCGGACGTCATCGATCGTTGCGAGTGGGTGCTCTCGTATCCGCTGAGCGAGGAGTATTCGGTGCTCAACGATTATCTCGAGCAGCTACGCACCGAGGCGGACGTGCATCTGTTCGCCGACTGGAAGGCGCGTAAAGCCACGTACACGACGCGGAGTGGACAGCAGGCGTTTTGGCTCTTGCGCGGCGACGCGGGAGGGCTGGATTATCCGGGCTTCGAGGGGGCCGCGTACGACATCAAGGTCTCGCGCAATGGCGCGCCGCTCACGGTGACCTACAAGCCGCTGGTCGAGCCGTCCGATGTCGTGCCGGCGGGTCACGCCTGGGTCAGCACGACGACGCAGCGGATTCCGGAGGCGGGCTTTCATGGCGCACGGTTTGTGATCGGGACTCCGAATGTGCTGCGCGACAGAATTCGCGTGGAGAGCCATGGGCTCTATCGAGTCGGTCTCGAGGACCTGCCCACGTCGCCATTCGAGAGGGTGGCGTTCGAAGAGAAGACGGTCTATTTCACTGAGGTGGCGTGATGGAGTCGCTGCGGTCGTACTTGGGCGTCACGGAGCGCCTGGACGATGCTCGTCTCGAGGGTCGTCTGACGATCGTGGGCGCCTCTCCGGACGCGTTGCGGACGAGCATGACCGTCGACGAGCACGACTTCATGGGCGAGTCGACGCGGACGATCGGGTTTGAGTTGGAGATGGAGCGTGGCTCGGGCTCGATGGAGCTCGTACCGTTGTCCGATGTGGGGGCGAATCTGATCCTGACACGCGCACCGGAGGGCAGCGAGCTGACGTTTCGGCGGATCCGGGGCGGCCAGTCCACGCTACTGAGCGGCGAGCTGCGCGCGCCGCGGCGGGTCAGGCTGACGATCCTGCGCGGGACGCTCGGCGGCGAACGACGATGGCGGGTGTTCGAGGGGTACCTGCGTGCGGCGGGGACGACGTCGTATCCCGCGAGCGCGGATCTCGTCGCGCATGACGGAGGGAGCGTGTTGGCCAAGCCGCTCGTGTACGTCCTCGCCGAGCAGAGCCGGCGCGCGCGGCAGGATGTGTGGACGGAGATCTGCCAGCGACACCGCATTCCGCCGGGCGCGTTCGGTGCGGCGGATGGCGGTGGGCGCATCGTCAAGGGCATCAACGAGAGTGGCGGCAGGACGATCGCGGCGTTCTTCGCGGAGTTCTTCGCGCCGATTGGATATCGGGTTGAGTGGACAGGCGTGGCGCTCAACGTGGTGAGGTACGAAGTGACCGATCCTCCTGTGCGGACGCTGACCTGGTCCGACATGCATGACGGAGATATCGCGGTGGCGGCGCCGGACTTCGATGTCCCGAATGTCGTGCGTTGCTCCGGTACGATTTTCCCCTACGCTGGCCCGGATCTCACGGGTGTGCAGGTGTCGACCGTGGACACGCTGGGGCCCTATCTGCCGGCGGCCGCGATCGAGAAGCAGGACCATCTCACGGGTGTGATTACGAGTGTCGCGCCCGTGGTGAGTGCCGAGCCGCTACTGAGTCGAGTGGTCACAACGACCACGATGGATGTCGGCACGATCACGGCGCAGAGCATTGTGCGCTGGGGATGGGCGGCGCCTGCGGCATGCAACAAGCGGCAGACGGCGGCCGGGGCGATCTCGTACAACAATCAGTTCACCGTCTACCGCTATGCGGACGGGACGTGGCGCAATCAAGACCGGGAGACCTGGCAGATCGTAGAGCAGACGATCATTACGCGTGTGTTCAGCGGCGGGTTTCTGAGCCAGGTGCGCACAGCGTTGTGGCAGCTAGGGTCGTACGAGACCTATGCGGCGACGATCGTAGCGGGTGGCCACGGAGAGCTCGTCTATCGCGATTGTCTGATGACCGACGCCGGCAACGCATGGGTTGATGGTGCCGCGTCGGTGCGGCCGCTCGAGGAGCTGAACGTCGCCGAGCAGACGGCGGGAGGCATCATCGGCGCGCAGGTGACGGGGCGGACGATGGTCAATCTGGCGACGTTTCTGAATGAGGCGTTCCCGGCGATCGGCGGGCCGCCGGCGGTCGGGCCTTTGTACGGTGGACCGACGGTGTACGTGTTTGGACCGACCGCCGCGAGGCGCTACGCGCACCGCTCGGTGGGGTCGATCACGGTGTGGCATGCGAGCCAGATCCTGACGTCGACCGGGCCGGAGTCGCACGCGGTCGCGACGGCAGCGGCCGTCGTCAATTACGTCGCCCCAATCCCGTACCGGGCGCCGCCGGTGTCTGGGGTAGTGCAGGTGGCAACGCCACAGCCGTTGCGCGAGCAGTTCACGCGGACGCAGGCTGCGCAGCCTGCATCTGTGACCCATCGGGACGAGGTGCGGATTGCGTTGGTTGGCCAGGCAATCCAAGCGAATGTTGAGAGTGGGTGGTGTGAGAGTCTGGCGGAGCTCAACACGGTCGCGCGCGATCATCTGCAGGAGCTGGGCGCGAGCGACGTCCCGGTAGTGACGGACGTAGATCCGGCGCTTGGGCCGGGGCGGGTGATCGTGTTGCCTGCGCATCCCGAGCTCGCGGGCGTGCCGGAGCCCGTGCTCATCATGAGCGACGTAATCACCCTCGATACGCAGACGTACGAGTGTGCGCACGAGTTGAGATGTAGGTACCTGCCGATGGAGCTGCGGTGATGCTTGGGCCCGATGACGCGGAGTACCTGCGCGACTTTGCGCGCCGGATGGTAGCGAAGCGCAACGCGATCGTGATCGCTGTCGGGGTCGATGGTCGGTACACGGTGCGCCGGAAGGATACGGGCGCTGAGATCACCGTCATGGCCGGCCAGACCGGCGGGCCGTATCGCGTCGGCCAGGAGCTGCTGATCGAGCAAGACGCAGACGGCGGCTCTGCGGGCCGGTTGCCGCTGATCCTGGGCATTGCGCAGTCGAGCGCGAATGGGCTGATACCGGTCGAGCGGACGCAGGCGACCACGGTAGTGAGTGAGACGTTGACGTCGATGCCGGCGGCTCCAGTGCAACTGATGCGGGGCGGAGTGCCGCGGACGTTGATGTTTGGAGGGTATGCCCTCGCGAGCGCGCCGGCGTATGGGCACGCGAGCGTCGTGAATGATGTCGCGGCCGTGATCGACGGCGGCTCGATCCGCGTCGCGGTGAAGGCTCTCGTGGGGTGCCCGTTGGGTCGCTACTCCCTGACGATCGCCGGCCGGCTGTTCGCGGACTATTTCGAGGTGGTGTGATGGCGGAGCTGATCCTGGATGCTGATCCGGCCGCAACTCCAGTATGGAGGCCGCGCCTGGCGACGGGCAGCGGCCGCGGGCTGATGTGGTGGGGACGGCCGCGGCAGTTGTCGGAAGAGCGGTATGGCCCGGCCTATTGGACGGCCGTCGGCCTGGAGATGTTGGTCAAAGAGCAGATCAACGACGGCGACGTCGCCAACGTGGCGTTTCGATTTCTCGATGGAGCCGGAACGTCGCAGCTGATCTTCTCCGCGGGCGTGCCGATGGAGTTCTGCGGGGCACGGGTGAGTGTTGATACGAGCCTGGCTGCCGTAGCGCCGATGGTCATTGAGTACTCCGATGATGTGGCGGCGCCGGTATGGTTTACCGCGAGCCCGCGGATCTACAGTCGCGACCTCGGGGTGATTCGGTCGTTCGACTACCAGTTCTCCCCGACGTTCGGTGTGTCCCCGCTTTACTGGCGTCTGCGGCGGACGTTCGGCTCGATCGCCACCGCGGTGACAGAGGTTTGGCTGCGGATGTATGTCGGTGACCTGCAGTCCGACTTCCGCGTTTGGGACACGCGAGACGACGGGCGCGTGCAATACGTGCATCTGCCGGCGAGCGCCTGCCCTTCGGAGGCGCAGCCGCTCAATGTCACGCAGATCGTCGAGTTCGTGCCTGCGACGTTGGACTCGACGGCGCAAGAGCGCACGTTCCTGGACGTCACAGCGGTCTATCCGGGCGGCGAATCTGTGCCGTTGGGGTGGGAGGGCTTCTCGGAAGGCGGAGGGACGCTCACTCATGCGCCGTGGATTCCTCAGCGGGGCCCGTATCTGTTGCAGGACTTGATCACGGGGATCAATCAGGATGTGCAGCTGCCGGGCGGTCCTGGGATTGTCGAGATCACGAACGCAAGTTTCCCGGTCGGGCCGGGTGGGGCGTTTACGCTGGCCAGCCTGATGGCGGAGTACGAAGCCGGTGGTCCGGGCGGACCGGTGGTGCGCGTGATCGAGCCTGGAGCGGATCTGTACGTGCTCAACCGCACTGCCTATGTGATGTCTATCCCCCACCTCGGCGCGGGCCGCGCGGCGAACAAGGTCAGTACGCGCACGAACGCGACGATCACGATCACCGGGCGCGGGTATGCGCATCTCAAGTTGGTCGACGCGAACGGCTGGTGGCTCCTCGAGGCCGTCGACTCCACCGGCTACCGCTGAGTGCTCTAAATTCTTCGGAGGAATGAATGGCCGTCTACCGTCAATGGTGGTCGCAGGACAAGTCGTTCCAGATCACCACAATGGCCAGCGTCTCCGGGGTTGCTCCTGGCACGACAGTCGGGCCTGTGGTCGTGTGGCTCTTCAACGACAAGGGCGGTGTGCACGGCGGCACCGCGACCATGGCCGCCTATCGACTGATCGCGGAGGCTTCATGGGACGGCGTCAACTGGGTGCGGTCCGGGCCGGAGATTCTCAATCAGGCGTGGATTGAAGCGGCGATCACGGGCATCGACAACACGGGCAGCCCGGGCATGCCCGCGCAGGCGACTGGATACACCAAGCTCGGCGCAGGACGGTCGCTGTTACTGAGCGACATCCCGAAGAACTGCGGGCGCCAGGTGACCTATCAGGTGGTTGTGCCGCTGGGTGGCGCGAATGCTGGGCTGCACTGGAGGTTGGTGGCGGAAGTGAGCAGCAACACTTTGAGCGCGGCGGATCTGGCGAATGGCGCCACGGGCACGCCCGGCACGCCGATCGTGTTGCGCGACGCGCCGACCATCAATACGCCGGCGGTGACAGGTGGGACGTGGTCGACGCCGACCGTGACCGGCGGGGGGACCTACGACGGCACGCAGCAGATTACGGGTGCCATCAAACAGCCAGGGATAGGCGCTCCGGTGATGGATGGGGCGACCTGGTTCTACACGCAGGCCGGCGTCGGTGCGATCTGGCGCGCCGGGGGCGGCATCTTCCTGCGTACCGGCGCGAGCGATGTGAACCGGATTGTGCTCGACACGGCCGGTAACGTTGGGCTATGCACGGTGATGTCCGCGGGTGGGGGGCAGCGCGTCCTCTACCTCGAGAACCGCGCGGCGGCGCCGGGCTCTAACCCGGCAAACGGGCATCTGGTGTACGCGGAGAGTGGTGCGCTGAAAGGCCGCGGCTCGTCGGGTACTGTGACCACGATCGCCGCGGCGGAACCACACTGTCCGCAGTGTAAACGCGACGTTGGGGTCATTGAGGCCGTCAATCACGACGGCGGCTATTTCTTCGTGTGCCTCCCCTGTCTGGTCCTGGATCTCGATCTCAGCGGGAAGCCGTATGTGGTCATCGATGTAGACGACGAGCTCAAGCCGGCCTTGCGCGAGGGCGAGGAGCTCGAGGACGCGATCGTCGTTGCGAAAGGCGTCGCTCGCGCTGCGCGACTGAGCGCCAAAGTCGACGCCGAGGTTCCGAAAGGCGACGTCGAAGAGGGAGAGGGGAAGGGATGATGATCAGTCTGAACTCCGTGCCGATTCTGCGGCTCGCTCCGCGAGCTCATCTTGCCTATCAACGCGCATTCGCCGGCGCGGATCCGGTGCTGGGGCGGTACGGCATCAACGTCAACGCGAGGCGCTTGGCTCACTTCCTCGCGCAGGTGCTGCACGAGAGTGGCGAGCTGCGCGTCCTGACCGAGAGTCTCGACTATGCCGTGGCTGCGCTGCTCAAGACGTATGTGGATGTGCAGCGACCGCGCATGACGCGCGACCAGGCGCTCCGCTTTGGGCGCACGGCGACGCGTAGGGCGGACCAGCCGGCGATCGCCAATGCGATCTATGGCGGAGCCTGGGGCCGTAAGAATCTTGGCAACACGGAGGCTGGTGACGGCTGGCTTTACCGGGGCCACGGGCTGATGCAGCTCACCGGGAGAGCCAACGCGAGACGCATCAGCATCCGGCTGCGCGAGGAGCTCGGCGTCGAGGTCGACCTGGTCGCGACCCCAGCGCTTGCATTCGACTCGCGCTTCGCGCTGCACATCGCCGGGATTTTCTGGGCGGACGCGTCTTGCAGCGCGGCTGCGGACCGCGACGACGTCGAGGCTGTGACGCGAGCCATCAATGGCGGCGTGAACGGATTGCCCGAGAGGCGCGCTCTGCGCCTCCGTGTGGGCCAACTACTCGCGGCATAGTCCTACGCTGGTCCAATCTCACCTAATGGCGTTGCTGTTCCGAGTGTGTGCAGGCGTCTGCACGCGCCTACTAATCGTGTACTTGAAAAGGATTGGCCGATGAAAACGTGTGTGTTTCTGCTGTTGCTTGCTCTCGTAACCTCGTCCTGCGCGTCGGCGCCGGCAGCGCTGATTTCGCCAGATGTTCGCGCGAAGATCGCCGGGGGATGTGCGGAGGTCGACGAGTTTGCCGCGGGCTATCCAGCGCGCCGGGCGGAGGTGATCGCGAATCGAGAGTGGATCGAGGAGTTGTTGCCGCAGGTGTGGGGCGCTCTCGCGGCCTTTGATGAGCGCGCCGATGAGATCTACGCGGTGGTGACGTTGGTCTGTGACATGGTGCGAGGCGTTCCGACTGCGGAGGCCGCGCTCGAGGCCAAGCGGATCGAGCTCGCACGGCGCGGAATCAACTGGGCTCCACTGATCGATAACGCCGCGCGAATCGCGGTGTTGCTGCTGCAGTCGCAGAGGAGTACGCCATGAGGGAGCGCCTCGTTGTCGCTTGCCTGTTGTTGCTGGCCGTGGCGCTGTCGGGTTCGGGCCAGGGCTACCCTTTGCCCGGGCCCGCGGCCGCGGCGCCGGTGACGTGCGCGAGCTGTACCGGCACCAACGACTTCCGACAGCCGAACGCTGGATTGCCGACGTGGCCCTACTCGCAGCCACTGCTGTACGCGGGTCGCTATGTGGACTCACAGGTGACCGGGAACTTCCAGCACGGATCCGGGTTCCGCACGATCCGGGCGCGACAGATCCGGCAAACGGCGACGCGCCTCTACGTTCAGATGGGGAACGCAGTCGGCAGCTACCGTCTGGATGCGTTCTTTTCGAGCAAGCTCCCGGGAGGCCTGCGTTCTGTGCGTGACGTTGCGCGGACGGCGAACCGCGGCGCCGGTGTCCCGCCGGAGAAACTCGTCGTGTGGGATGGGTTCGTCTATCCGGAGGTGCTCGTTTCTGGCTGGTTTGCGCCAGGGCTCGACCAGCAGGACCCTCTCGGTAAGGGCGGCTCCTTCGACGTTGACGACCGCGGGTATGTGTACGTCGGTTATCCGACGTTTGGTTGGGGCATCGCGCACGACGACGGGCGGACCAATGGCACGCACCTCCCAAAGATCGTGCAGATGGTTGCCGCCGGCGACCAGGTCGATCAGGGTGTCTACCCCAACACGCGAAGCGACGCGACCGCGATCGCTCCTGATTCGATCGTGAGCATTCGCTCGGGCTCGCGCTACCACGTCATCATCGCCGGCGTCACGAACAGTCAGGCGGTGTGGGATGTGACGGACCCGGCGGCGCCGCAGTTGATGAGTCAGCGGCCAGGCCCCCAATACGGGGTGCGGAAGTGGGATCGCTCCGACTCGGTCGGGAAGCTCGCGTATGTGGACGGGCGGAAGGTCCTGCGCGTGATGACCTACCAGAGCGCGGCCGCGAACGGCGCTTTCGCTGCGTCCTACGCCGGGACGGATGGCGGCTTCGCGGATGTCGCGTTCGACGAGGCCGGCAACATCTGGGCCGTGGAGGACGGCGCGCAACTTTGGCGGATCACGCCGAGTGGCGTAGCCACTCAGTACCGGCCGTTCGCCGGCGTCCGTGCGGTCCGTGCGCTCGCTGTCGGCGGCGGTTACCTCGCTATCGTCGGGACCGATCGGACCGATGCCAAGTACGACGTTCGGTTGGCGACGATCGACGCGGGGGCACCGCGATCGCTCGACGTCTCCAGCTTCTTTAAGCGCTATTACCACAGCGGCCTGGCAGGCTACGCCGAGCCTGGCCCCTACACGCTGCCATGCGACCTCCAGATTGTGAGGTGGAGTGGGAAGGCGTATCTGTTCTACAGCGCCGAGGGGCTGGGCGATGTCTTCGTCATCGGCGGGTCATCGGGTCCGTCTGACCCTCCAGCGCCGCCGGCCGATCCGCCGCCTCCCTGTACGTGTACGTGCTGTCCATGAGGGAGTGATACCGATGCGAGCCGCTTGGTTCCTGGTCCACAACCCACTGCTGTTGAGGCTGAGGCGATCCTTCTGGTTCGATGTCCACAATTTGATCGCACACCCATTGCTGTTGACCCGCGCTCGTTGGGCTGATCGGTTCCACGACTGGTCTGCCGCGCGGATGTAGAGGTCCGCCACAACCGAGGTATCCGTGCTCCACCGCGTGGCTGCGCGAATCTCCGCGCAGACCGTTTCGCGGGAAACGATCCTCTCGAATTGCGGGCGCATAGCCCGTCAACGGAGGCTCGCACATGTGCGACCCAAGTAAGCAACTGCAAGAGCCCATCACCAGCCCACTGAACGAAGCCTTCTCGCGACGCGTGGCTGAGCGTCACATGACGGCCGACGCATTCATTGAGAGGCATGCGTCCGGGACGCTCAGAAAGAACAAGCGCCTGGGGTTCTGTTGGCGCGATCAGTACCTGGCCGAGCGCGCGGCCTACGAATTTGGTTTTGAATTCGCAGTCGTCCCGCGATCCCGCATCATGCAGGGCGATCCCTACACCGAAGGGGACTGTCACGCGATCACCGAGGCGGGCTGGCACATCGAGCGCTACATCACGCTCTCGATCTGGCCCGAGGATGTGTACGAGGCGAAGTATCTCCACGTCGAGCTCGCGGACGGGACACGACGCGAAGGCATCGGCATTGTGGTTGGCAAGACCTCGGCGCCGTTCGTGCCGGCGAATCACGTTGCTTACGCACTGGTTGCCGAATACGACCCCACTCGCAAGACCTGGCTGCCGGCGAGGAATCCCGCATGAGCGGCGCCGGCAATCTGTTCATCATCGGCTACTCGGGCTCCGGCAAGTCCACCTTGGCTCAACGTATCGCGGCGCTCCGAGGCATGCAGTGCGTCTCTGCCGGGCAGTGGGCTCGCGAGCAGTATCTCGGTGAGCACGAGGACTCAACCGGGATGCGCGAGCACATCACGGCCTACGCCGTGGCCGTGCTCCGCTCCGCGCCGCGGACCGCTGTCGCATGGATCAAGGCTCACGTCGACCTGGCGCAGCCAACGGTCGTCGAAGGAGTGCGCAACCCGAGTGACTTTGCGCACCTCTTCCGGCCGGATACGGACGACGTCATTCGACTGGTCCATCGCGGCGCGGCCGCGGCGACGTCATTCGATCTCGGTGTCGACGTCATCGATGCGCATCTTCGCTGGATGATCGAGACGCGACTGCTCGACCAGTGGCGCTACGAGGTGCAGGAGTTCGACGACCATGCGGAGATTCGCGCATGTTGATCCACGCGAGCATTCCCGTCATTCGCGCGTGGATCGGGCGTGAGTACCTCTACGACATGGCGCCGGAGCACGTCGGAGCATCCGATCGCTGCACCGTCTTTGGAGTCTCGTCCTACGCCGGCCACGCGCTCACGTTCCAGGTGCTCGTCGCGGACGGAAGCATGTTCTCGTACATCCCCTTCGCCGCTCTCAGAGCGCGTGATGTCACGTGCGCGCCTTGGCTGTCGATGCGTGACCTGCTTTACCGGAATTGCCCGAGCGAGCGGATCGCTGTGACCGAGTACGAGTTCCTGCGTGGCGGTCACGTCGACTGTTTCTTCCGCGGCCGTGACCTTTGGCTGGGTGGCGAATACCTCTGCACGATCGACTGGCCAGGCGACAACGAACAGGTGCATCTGGTCCGTCTCGACACCGGGCAGTTCGCCGCGTTGCCGCAGCACAAGCTCAAGTTCCACGGCGGCGAGCGGGCATTCAAGCCATATCGCAAGCTGAGGCAGGAATGGCGGGTGGGCCGTGTCCTTCGCTGAGGAATCGGCGCTCGCCTGCGCGCACATCCGCAAGCTCGACGAGATGGCCGTGATCGCTCGACGACTCGCCGAGACGATCGAGCGGCAGGAATTCACGCCGCGTTGGTTCGGCGAGATCCATCTCGGCGTCACGTCTCTCCACGATCTGCACTTCGACGTCGCCGCGCGGCAAGCGTTGCGCGACGGCGCCGACCCATAGAGCACCGCGCATTCGGGAAGAGGGGGGGGTCGTGATGGCAGACAGTTCCACGGCGGCAGTTGTGTTCGAGGCCGATCTGGCGCTCGAGCTGGCAGAGCATGCCGCTGCAGTGTATGGCTCGGCAAGTCACTTCTTCCGCTGGAGCGTGGCGCGCAATTGCTATGGCGCGCACATCATCGAAAGAGGGTCGACTCAGGTCGGCATCACGTATTCGGCCGATCGCATTGTGATCGCTGCGCGAGGTAGTTCCCAGATGGGGGATTGGGGGGAGAATCTGCTCGCTTGGCGGTGGATGTGGCGAGATCTCTTCCCGTGCGGCGGGGTGCATCTGGGAATGTCGATTCAAGTGCGGCGCGTGGTGCGGGAGTTGCGCGCAACGCTGGCCACTTTACGAGCGCGGTATCCAGAGGCGGCGGTGTATGTGACCGGACACTCGCTGGGCGGGGGGCTCGCGCACTTCTTGGTGCGGCTGGCGGAGCTCGGAGGGGTGCGCGTCACGGCGGCATATACGTTCGAGGCGCCGCGCACGGGCGGGCCGGCCTGGGCGCGGTGGTATGACGCGGCCTATGGGTCGCGCACGTTTCGCGTTGTGGCGATTCGGCGGGGGCGGGCAGATATCGTCACTCGCGTGCCGCCGGCGTCGTTCGGGTGGCGGCACGTCGGCCGCCCCTGCATGTTGCGGGATGGGGTGCTCTACGAGTCGGAGGATGTGTGGCAGGCATCGCGAGACGAGCATCCGGTGAAACCTCTCGCGTGGTGGCGTGTGATCAGTGGCTTGGCGACCGCGGTCGCGGCGCACCACTGTGGTGCGCTCGTCGAGGACTTGCGCAGGCTGCGTGAGGCTCGGGAGAGAGGGGGGCTGCATGGGTGATGCGACGGACCGCGCAGGATCTGTCCGGCCTTGGCGCGCGCGTGAATGCTGGGGACCGCCGGCTCGATGGAGGGGCGGCTTTGCGACGTCGAGGCGTGGCAGGCGGATCACGCGACGTGGTCCGCGGCCTCTGAGGCGCGGCTGTCCGCAGGGATCGAAGCGTTGCTCTGGTCGGCCTGAAGGGGATGGGTTGACGGTGGCCGGCGGCTCCCAGGAGCCGCCGGCTGGCTGCGCAGGGGTCAGTGTCTGACTGCCCTGCGTTTGGTGCATCGGGGCAAATCGATGGTGTCCGGAAGATCGCGAGCCAGGCAGGGGCGGCTCGGGTCTGGGTCCGGACACCAGAATTGGAAGTCTGACGCGCAGACCGCCTCGCCGGTGTCGGGTGAGAATCGAATCGTCCGCCAGCGACACGACTCGTCCTCGTAGACCGCGAAGGCGATCGCGTAGATTGCGTTGGCCTCCATGTCTCGAGCGGCGACCGCTTGCTCGGGATCACCCGATGATGGGTTGATTGCGAGCGTTGCTGCAACAAGGACTGCTAGGATGCTGGTGGACATCGTTCCCTCCGTCGTTTTGAGACAGAGGGCCGTTCGGTCATTGTTATTCGGCGCTATCAAAACCGCTATCAAAAGGCCACGTGCGATCACGGTATTTGCCGTAATTGGTGGTGTCTGATAGTGGTGCGATCCCGGCTAAGTCTCTGAATACACGACTTGCTGAGGTTGCACCTCCGGGTTCGAATCCCGTTGGGGACGCCACCCGCGTCCGCCGGAGCCTTCCAGGGGAATGCAGGGCCCGTAGCTCAGTGGTAGAGCAGTTGGCTTTTAACCAATTGGTCGTAGGTTCGATCCCTACCGGGCTCACCAGCCTCGTATTTCTCCCCTGTGTGCGATCGGACTCGAAGGCGGCCGAGGAGCGCCGGCGTCCCGCCGGCTGGCCATGCGGCGTCCCGCCGCGGGCGGGGGCATTCGAGCCGAAACCCAGCATTCTCAACACGCCCGTCCTTCGCGCGCGGCGCGCTCCGCCTCGGGGGCGAGACGCCCCCGGGCCAGCCGGCGGGACGCCAGCGCTCCGCAGTCGCCGCACGCGAGCGAGCGCAATGACCTCTTCGATGATTGAGGGCGGGTGGCGGTGGGTGCGAAGGGTCCGCCGACTCCTGCGATGAACGATAGTGAATGGCAGGAATTGGAGTGTCCTCTCGTAGAGGATTTACCGAATGTGGCCGATTGTGCGTGTGAAGCACGCCGACGTGATTTTTGATTGAGCCTCAGCGCAATAAATTCGTGAGTGCGTTTTCCATTGACGGTCTGACTTCGCGGGGTCACTATGCAGTGGGTTCGAACAAACCAGTATTCATTGTGCAAGGTCCCGGGTGGGGTGCGTGGGCGGCGCGGCGTGACCCAAGTCTGATTCCGCAGTGCAAGCCTTCATCACACAATCCGAGGACATTCATGCGCCGAGCCGTTTCGTATTTGACCTTCGTCTGCATTCTCGTTCTGATCATCGCCCCTGTTGCACATGGCGAATTGAGCGTCACGCCGATCACCTGGAACATCATCGGCCTCGACAGCAACGACCCGTTGACGGGACCCAACACGTTTCCCATCGGCGCGCGCGTTTGCAGCGACGTGGCCACGACGAACGTGTTGGTGGGCTTCGTGTGGGATTCCGCGAACGCCAACGTCGATCTGCGTGCGGGCTCTCTCAGTACGGTGACGCTCGACGCCATCTCCGCCGGCGATTGTGCCGACGCCTACTTCGAGGTGGAGGTGAATCGCGTCCCGGCCGCCTTCGAGACCGCCCGCCGCTATCACATCACGGCCACGGACTTCTCGGGAGTTGCCTCCACGCCCACGCCCCGCGAGGTCTACGTCGAGCGCCTCATCTCCCAGAACCGGAACTCCATCTCCGACGTGAAGTTCGGGACGACGATTCCCGGTCTCACCTCCGTGCCGGCCGGCGGCTCGTTGAGCCTCGTGGTGGGCAACACCTATTTCGTGCAGATCATCGGCGGCACGGCCACGCAGGGTTATAGCCAGTTCGAGGAGTTCATCAACTTCTCGAACAGCATCTTCCAGATCCTCGAGGTCGAGACCACCTACTCCGCGAACGACTCGCCCTATGTCGTCGGTCCGTTCCCGCTCGCCAGCGACAAGCTCTACGCGGATGCCTGCCTGTGGCAGAACGATCCGAACAGTCCGGTTTATCGCTCCTGTGTCGGAGGCGACTTCAAGTCCGGCGGCAATACCGTCATCACCACCTACACGATCCGCGTGATCGCCGGGGGTGGTACCAGCCAGACTCTCAACACGCTTCTCTATGATTTCTCGGGCAGCTCCTTCCACTACAACGCGGACTACTCGACGGGCGCCCGCGTGGCGAGTGTCATCGATCCCGCCGCGGCGGGCATCTCCAAGAGCTTCAGCCCGAATCCGGCGCCGCTCAATGGCGTGTCGGCGCTGACCATCACGCTCACGAATCCCAACGGCGGTTCGCTGAGTGGCTACAACTTCGTGGACAACCTGCCGGCGAACCTGGTCGTGGCCACTCCGCCCGCGGCCACGACCAGCGGATGCGGAACGCCCACGCTGACCGCGGTGGCCGGCTCGGGCACGATCTCCTTTTCCAATGGCACGCTGGCCGCGAACAGTACCTGCATCATCAAGGTCAATGTGACCCCGTCGGCGCTGGGGATTCTGACCAATACCACCAACAATCTCTTTGTCGGCACGGTGGACACGGGCAACTCCGCCACGGCGCCCCTGACGGTCGACAACGCGCCTCCTCCCGGCGTGGGACTGTGCGGAATCTCGCTGGCCACGTGGCGATTTGCGACGGGCTTCAATACGGCCACGCCCGCCGCCTCGACCTCGACGGTGGGCACGGCCGCGGCGATCGGGGCAGGCCTGGCCGCGCAACAGACGGCCGAGTCGACGCTCACCGGCACGGCCGGCTCGTCATCGTGGGGAACCAACGGCGGCGTGGCCACGGGCGTGACTCTGACCACGGCCAATGACGACTATTTCGAGTTTGCCATCGACACGACCGGCCAATCCTCGGTCGCGTTCTCGTTCCAGGCCCGCAGGACGAACAACGGTGCGCAGGGTCTGGCCGTGTTCGCCGGCACGACGAACAGCCGTCCCGAGACCGGCACGTCCATCTTCAGCGACTCCGCGGCGCTCACCGCGGCGGGGACGAACTGGACTGCCTTCGGCCCGATCGCGGTGAACAGCGGGCTCAATCCCGCGGGGCTGACCTACTTCCGCATCTACGGGTTCAACGCCACGAACTCCAATCCGGGCTCCGATCTCTCCATCGACAACATCGTCTTCACCGGTTGTTCCGCAGCGGTGCAGCCGTCGATCGCGAAGTCGTTCTCGCCGGACCCGATCGCCGTCAACGGCGTCTCGACCCTCACCTTCACGCTGACCAACCCCAATGCCGCGCCGCTCACCGGCGCGACCTTCACCGACACGCTCCCCAGCGGTGTGCAGGTGGCCGCAACGCCATCCGCCAGCACGACCTGCGGAGGCTCGCCCACCTGGGCTCCCCCCGCCGGTTCGACGACGCTCACCTTCGGCTCACCGGCCGGAGCGATTCTGCCCGCCAGCAGCGCGTGTACGGTCAGCGTGAACGTGACCGCCACGACCGGGGGCGCCTACTCCAATGTGAGCGGTTTCCTCTCCACGGCCGAGAGCGGAACGAACATCAGTAGTGTGGCCACGGACACGCTCACGGCGGTGCTTCCTCCGATCATTGCCAAGCAGTTCAATCCGACGCCGATTCTCGCCGGCGGCGTTTCCACGCTGACCTTCGTCCTCACGAATCCGAATCAGGACAACCCCATCGCCGGAGTCGCATTCACGGACACGTTCCCCACGTCTCCGGGCGCGATGACGGTCGCGGCGACTCCCGCGGCGACGACTTCCGGTTGCGGGGCCCCCGTGTTCACGGCCTCGGCCGGAGCGGGGTCGGTCTCGTTCACGGGTGGCTCGATTGCGGGCGGCGGCACGTGCATCGTCACGGTCGACGTGACGGTGCCCGTCGTGGGTACCTACATGAACGTCAGCGGCAATGTGTCGCACGTGGTCAATGCGCAGACGCTGGACGGCAACGCCGCCACGGGTGAGCTCGTCGCCGATCCGCCCGATCCATCCATCGGGTTGCTCAAGCAAGTCGGTCCGACGCCCACGGGGCCCTGGTCTTCCTTCCTGGCGGTGACGACCGGTCCCGTCTACTACCAGTTCACCATCGAGAACACGGGAGACGTTCCCCTCAACCCGGTGAGCCTCACGGATGACACCCTCGACGTGTCGGGGTGCAATGCGTCTCTGACATCGGTCACGCTGCCCGTGGCCGTGGCCGCGAATGACAGTCACATCGTCCAGTGCGTGGCCGGACCGGTGGCCGTCGTGCCCGGCTCGTCTACGAACACAGCCCATGCCACGGGCACCTTCAACGGAACCCCTCACGATTCCGAGGACTCGTCGGCGACTTACGCCACGACCGGACTGTCCCTGGACAAGAGCTCGGTCCAGCCGGCGTTCCTGGTTGCCGGGGACGTCATCGATTACAACTACCTGGTCACCAACACAGGCTTCGCGCCGCTGGCGGGTCCGGTCTCGGTGACCGACGACAAGACCGCGGTGACCTGCCCGGCGGTGAGCACCGTCGGCGATCTCGACGACTTCCTCGATCCGGGCGAGTCCATCACCTGCACCGCCACCTACGTCATCACCGCCGGCGATGTCGCCAACTCGTCGGTGACCAACACTGCATCCGCCTCCGTGGATGGCGCGACTTCGCCCACGGACAGCGTGACGGTGTTCCTGGCCACGTCGGCCGATGTCTCGGTGGTCAAGACCTTGACCACCGTGGGTCCCTACTCGGTCGGGCAGAGCCTCACGTACACGCTGCTGATCGCGAACGCCGGCCCCGCGACCGCCACGGCCATCCAGGTCACCGACACTCCCTCGAACCTGACCGTCACCGGTGTCAGCGGCGGCGGGTGCGCGGCGCTCCCATGTACGATCCCCAGTCTGGCCGCGGGCGCGGACGTGACCGTCACCGTCACCGCGACCATCGACGCCGCGGGCGCGTTCGACAACTCGGCGACCGTGGCGGCGGCCGAGCCGGACCCCGATCCCACCGACAACACGGACGACACTGGCAATGGCGGCCTGACCGGAGTGTCCGCCGATGTCTCGGTGGTCAAGACGTTGACGACCGCCGGACCCTTCACGGTCGGACAGTCCATCAGCTACAGCCTGCTGGTGGCGAACGCCGGCCCGTCGACCGCGACGAGCATTCAGGTGACCGACACGCCCACGAATCTGAGCATCACCAGTGTGAGCGGGGGAGGCTGCGTGGCTCTGCCCTGCACGATTCCCAGCCTGACCGCGGGCGCGGATGTGACCATCACCGTGACCGCGACCATCGTCGCCGCGGGCCCCTTCGACAACAGCGTCACCGTCGCGGCCGTCGAGGCCGATCCCGACGGTTCGAACAACACCGACGACACCGACAATGGCGGCTCCGCGGCCGCGTCCGCGGATGTCTCGGTGGTCAAGACGTTGACGACTGCCGAGCCGTTCACGATCGGGCAGAGCGTGACCTACACCCTCTTCGTCGCCAATGCCGGGCCGTCCACGGCCACGTCCGTGCAGGTCACGGACACTCCCACGAATCTGACCGTCACCAGTGTGAGCGGTGGTGGTTGTGCGGCCCTGCCGTGTACGATCGCCAGTCTCGCTGCCGGCGCGGACGTGACCATCACCGTGACCGCGACCATCGATGAGTCCGGCCCGTTCGACAACGCCGCGAACGTCACCGCCACCGAGCCCGATCCGAACGTCACCAACAACACCGACAGCACCGGAAACAACGGCACGGCCGGCAGCTCCGCGGACATCTCGGTGGTCAAGACGTTGACGACCGGCGGACCCTTCACGGCCGGACAATCCATCACCTACACGCTCCTGGTGGCCAACGCCGGACCCTCGACCGCGACGACGGTGCAGGTCACGGACACGCCCACGAACCTGACCATCACCAGCGTCAGTGGCGGCGGCTGCGCCGCGCTGCCGTGCACGATCGCCTCACTCGCCGCCGGTGCCGACGTGACCATCACCGTCACCGCGACCATCGACGCGGCCGGAGCATTCGACAACGCGGCCACCGTGGCCGCCACGGAGCCCGATCCGAACCTCGGCGACAACGACGACGACACCGGCAACGGCGGCACCGCAAGCCCGTCCGCGGACGTGTCCATCGTCAAGACCCTGACGCCGGGCGGCCCGTACGCCGCCGGCGACTCCATCACCTACACCCTTCTGGTGGCCAACGCCGGACCTTCGACCGCGACGTCCGTGCAGGTGACGGACACGCCCACGAACCTGACCATCACGGGCGTCAGTGGCGGCGGCTGTGCCGCGCTGCCGTGCACGATCGCCGCGATCGCTTCGGGCGCCGATGTGACCATCACGGTCACGGCCACGATCGTGGCCGCGGGCGCGTTCGACAACAGTGCCTCCGTCTCGGCATCCGAGGCGGATCCGAACCTCGGGAACAACGACGACGATAGCGGCAACGGTGGTCTCACCGGAATCTCTGCCGACGTCTCGATCGTCAAGACGTTGACCACCGCCGGCCCGTTCACCGCCGGCGACTCGATCGTGTACACGCTCTTCGTGGCCAACGCGGGACCGTCGCCGGCCACGTCCGTGCTGGTCACGGATACACCCTCCAACCTGACCATCACCGGCGTCAGTGGTGGGGGATGCGCGGCACTGCCGTGCACCATCCCCACCCTCGCCGTCGGCGCGGACGTGACCATCACCGTGACCGCGACCATCGACGCCACGGGCGCGTTCGACAACAGCGCGTCCGTTTCCGCGACCGAGCCCGATCCGAATCTCGCCAACAATGACGACGACACCGGCAACGGCGGCACGGCCACGCCCGTGGTGCTGGAGGCCGACCTGGAGATCACCAAGACCGCCTCGACCACGACGGTCGTGTTGGGACAGACGTTCTCCTACACGTTGGTCGTGGAGAATCACGGTCCTTCGGCCGCGACCGGCGTCACGGTCAGCGATCCGCTGCCGTCGAACTTCACCCTCGTGTCCGCGACTTCGACACAAGGCTCGTGCAGCGGCACGACCACCGTCACGTGCAATGTCGGCGCAATGGCCGACGGCGCGGTGGTGACGATCACCATTCAAGGGACGGTGTCCGGGCCCGGCTCACTCACCAACACCGCCACCGTCAGCGCGAATGAGTCCGATCCCGTACCGGCCAACAACAGCTCCAGCATTGATGTCGGCGCCACCGCGGGCATCCCGTCGCTCAGTGAGTGGGGCCTGCTGCTGCTGGGCCTGATGCTCGGCCTCGCGGGTGTGTGGATCACGCGGGGGCGATGACTTGGAGTCTGCGCAGTGGATGTTCAGTGGTTCGGGTCGTCAGTTGTCGGTGATCGGTTGTCTGCACCCAGTCGTGCCGGATGGATCATCACAAACTGAGAACCGAAGAGGAGCTGTATTCAGCATACCTATGTGTGCATCAGGCGGCCCCTATTAGCGGCTAGCCCGCATTTCTCACAGCCCTTCGTCGCGAGACAGCCGAGAGTGGCCTGGATGCGAGTCGAACGGCGATTTCGCGACGAAGGCATAGTTGACACTATGTTGAGGAGCGAAATCGTCGTT
>Ga0307505_10000635_pt1 | contig 36812 bp, 32 predicted proteins | sample 23_S_MG_FD_202183 | JGI IMG/M metagenome (GOLD analysis project Ga0307505, IMG submission 202183) | Soil microbial communities from Populus trichocarpa stands in riparian zone in the Pacific Northwest, United States - 23_S | ecosystem: Environmental > Terrestrial > Soil > Riparian zone > Trees...
CTCCGCCACCCAGACGCCGGCATCGTCGATGAGATCCTGCTCGATCCGCTCCTGTTCGGACACCCACCCTGTATCGCCGGGACCCGCCGCGCGAACACGCGCGGCGACGCGCACAATGTCGCCGAAGAGGACCTGGGCGATGTCGACGATGTGCGAGCCGATGTCGCCCACCATTCCGGACCCGCCCGTGGATTTGCGCGCGCGCCATCGATTCGGGTCTGCGCCGAACGCGGTCTCCTGGAGGTAGGTCGCGCGGAACTGGAGCGGCGCGCCCAGCGCACCCGAGTCGAGGAGCTTCTTGGCGAACGAGATCGCGGGAGTGTGACGGTAGTTGAAGCCGACCTGAGTGATGACCCCGGCTTCGCGGGCGGCCTCCGCCATGACTTCTGCTTCGGCGGCGACATTCGTGATCGGCTTCTCGCAGAACACGTGCTTGCCTGCCGCGATGGCTGCGAGCGCGATCTCGCGATGCAGCTGCGGAGGCGTGCAGATGTCGATGATGTCGATGTCGTCCCGGCCGATGACCGCGTTCCAGTCGCTGGAGCTCTCCATCCACCCGAGCCGGGTCGCCGCGGTGGCAGCCAGGTCATCAGTGGCATCCACGATCACCTGTTTGGAGACCGCCGCCCCGAGATCGCTCGCGATGGGGGCGAGCGAGTAGGCGAGGCTGTGTGCCCGACCCATGAAGCCCGCACCGACGAGCGCGACTCTGAGTTCCTTCACCGATGTCCTCCACGTGTCCTGACGTCATCTCTAGCGTGCGCAGAGAAGCGACGGTGGTCTTGCGCGAGGCGGACGCGTCCTTGCCGCTCCCCGCCGCGACTATGCGCTGCGACGCAACGACGGCTCGATCTCGCGGTGGTCCACGACCGCCTGCCGGTACGCCCGCGGCGACGCGCCGAATGTCGCCTTGAACAGACGGCTGAAGTGCGCAGCATCCCAGAGCCCCCATCGAGCGCCGATCGCGCTCACAGACGTGCTGTGATGCCGGGGGTCGACGAGTTCCGCCCGACAGTGCTCCAGCCGGCGGATGCGGATCCATGCGCCGAGTGTCATGCCCTCGCGCTCGAACAGCCGATGCAGCGTGCGGGTGGAGATGTTCTGCGCCGCAGCGATCCGGTCAGGCGTGAGGTCGAGCTCGCCGAGGTGCTCCTCGATGTAGTCGACGGCCTCGCACAGCATCGTGGACCGCCACGCGTCGTCGTCATGGACGTCGAGACACATCAAGCCGATGAGGCCGACGACGTGCTGCGCCAGGCGGATCGCATGGTCGGCGTTCGTCTCGCCATGTGCAGCCAAGCCGCGTAGAAGGTGGGCGACGAAGCCGGACGTACCCTGCTCCGACGGGATCACCCGACCCACCGCACCACGAATCGCGTGAATGTGCGTGCCGGCGGCGGCCTCGGGGATTCGGACGATGATGAGCTCCGTGTCCGGCGCGACGTCGATAAGGATGCGGCCGCGCTCGCTGATGACGGCGAGTTCGCCGGCTTCGAGCAGCGTGGGGCCCGGTTCCCATCGACTGCCACCGCGCACCACGTGGATGACCCGGAAGCAGGCGCCACCAGCGTCGTCATCGAGTCGCCAGTGACCCGGCGCCAGTCTGACCACTTCGAGGCGGTCGATTCGGACGACGGATGCAGGCGTGGCAACGGTGGCGGCAAGACTCATCATCGACTCCTTCGGCGACGGTTACTCGTGTCATGTTACTCGTGTAACCGCCAGACTAGCCCAGCAGCAGTGCACGACGTCAAGTCACAGATCGGCAACGACAGAACAGTGTGGCGAGGCCGACCCCGGTCACGCAGTTCGCCGTGAGATCACGCGCAGCAGTTCGTGAGTCGTCACCTGCGGCTCGACGTCATCGAGCAGCGCGAGAGCTGAGGCCACGACGTCGTCTCCCCAGAGGTCGACGTCGATTTCCACGGTCGTCAGATCGACTCGCGCGGACGGGATGTTGTCGACACCGATGATCGCGAGGTCGCGACCCGCCACGAGCCCCCGCGACTGCAGGGCGCTCACAAGCAGCAAGCCGATCTCGTCGTTGTGGGCGGCGACTGCGGTAAGCCCCTCGATCGCGAGGAACGCGTCGAGCGCGGCCGACACCGATTCCACATTCGCCGGGTCGACGGTGCACACGACGGGATCGGCGATCCCGAGGGCCTCGCACTCGTCCCTGATCCCACGAAGTCGCTCCTCGGCGATCAGCTGAAGCGTGGGCTCGCTCGGCAGCACGTATCCGAGGATGCGATGCCCATTCGCTGTCAGGTGATCGGCCTGCATCCGTCCGATCTGCGCGTTGGGCATGGTGCCATGAACTCGGAGCACACGACTCGCGGCGAGGTCGACGCCTTCCTGCTCGGAGATCGTGAGTCCACCCATCACCACAACGAGACTCGGGGAGACGAGCTGCCAGAGCTCCTGCACGGACCGGAGCGACTCGTCGTATCGATGGATGAGCAGCACGAAGCCGCGCTCGGCGAGAGCGACGTCGAGCTTGCGCAGCAGCGCGTTCGAGATGTAGCCAGGGGAGAAATCCCGCACCAGGGCCAGCACCACATCGCTGCGGCCGAGCCGGAGCATCCGGGCCGGAGCATAGGGAACGTGCCCGAGCTCACGCGCCGTCCTCAGCACGAGCTCACGCGTGGCCTCGGAGATCATGCGACCGGGGACGTCATTGAGCACATAGCTGACCGTCGCACGAGACACACCGCACGCACGTGCGATGTCTTCGTGGGTCACCCGCTTTGGACGACGCCGACCGTCATCGGCTGCCGAAGTCATCGCTACCCCTCACGCGCACGGGACGGACGCAGAACGTCGGCGTCCGCTCGGATACTACCGAGCGGATGGGCGCACCCGTTTGCGTCTCCCCGTCACCTGCTGGCCCACCGGCGTCACGCGGCGCGCGGATTGCCTCGGCGCGCCACCGGATTGTGCTCGACGGACATCCTCGAAGCGCACCCGCTCTCACCGCCTAGCATGATGACATGGCGCTTCCCACGACCCTTCCGGCGCCCATCCTTCCCCGTCTCGTCGGCGGTCCCCGACTCCGCTGGGGAGTGCTGGCCCCCGGATTCATCGCCGGACTGTTCGCGGGGACCTTGCATCGCAACACGGACCAGCGCATCGTTGCCGTCGCGTCGCGGAGCGCCGCCCGCGCAGAGGCGTTCGCCACCCTGCATGACATCCCGAGCCACGTCGACGACTATCGTCGGCTGGTCGAGGATCCTCATGTCGACATCGTCTACATCGCCGCTCCGCACAGCGAGCACGCACGGCTGGCGATCCTCGCTCTGGATGCGGGCAAGCACGTTCTCGTGGAGAAGCCGATCGCCTCGAGTGCGGCGGAGGCGAGAGAGATCGCGCAGGTCGCAGGACGCTCGGGGAGGTTCGCGATGGAGGCCATGCACACACGATTTCATCCGCGCATCACGGTCATCGATCAGTTGCTGGAAGACGGCGCGCTCGGCGCGCTCGCGCTGGTGCAGGCTGAGCTGGGTTTGGGCGGCGCCTCGGTCGATCCCCGCGGCCGTCTTCTCAATCCGGAGCTGGGCGGTGGTGCCGCTCTCGACCTCGGCGTGTATCCACTGTGGTTCCACGACTTCGTGCTCGGCAGTCCGAGCCGTGTCCAGGTGAGCGGCACACGTGCGATCACCGGCGTCGAGGATCAATGGAACGCGACTCTCCACCATGCTGACGGCTCGCTCGGCCTCGTGTCCGCGACGATGCGGACGTGGACGCCCAGCCACGCCGCGATCGGCGGAGCCCACGGGCGTATCCACCTCGACTCACGTCATCCGCAGCCGGGAGGCTTCACTCTCTACGATCGAGACAATCGGCCGGTGCATCGCTTCGACGACGACTCCGGCATCGTCGGGGCACAGGGTCTCTGTCGCCAGGCGGCCTGGGCCGCCCAGCACATCGCTGACCGGCTGACGGAGTCGCCCTTGCACCCTCTCTCGACCTCGATTCGTGTGCTCGAGACGGTGGATGCCGTGCGAGACGGCCTCCGCTCGCCGGACCTTGCCGAGGCTCAGCGATGATCGCAGCACGATATCGCCGTTACGGGGGGCCAGAGGTCATCGACCTCGCGGACGTGCCCCGACCGGCGCCTGGAGACGGGGAGTACCAGATCGAGTTGCGTGCTGCGGCATTGAACCCCGCCGATGTGAAGGTGCGTCGGGGGGCCACTCCTGTCGCGCCGCTGCCCTCCGGCATCGGACGCGAGTTCGCCGGAGTGATCATCGCGGCGGGCCCGCGGGCCGAGCGGTACCGTGTCGGCGACGAGGTGATCGGGACCGGCGAATGGGTGATCGCCGAACAGGTCACCGCGCCGGAGCATCTCCTCGCGGCGAAGCCGGCAGACCTCCCGTGGACCTGGGCCGCGAGCATCCCTGTCGCGGTGCAGACTGCAGCCGTTGCGGTGGAATCGCAGCATCCCGGTCGAGACGATACCGTTCTCGTGAGCGCCGCCGCCGGAGGAGTGGGGTTCTTCGCGTCCCAGCTCGCGGTGCGCAGCGGCGCACGCGTGATCGGAACGTCGAGCGAGCGCAACCATGAGCTCCTTCGCGACCTGGGGGTCGAGCCCGTCACCTATGGCACGGGCCTTGCGGCTCGGCTGCGCGAGATGGCCCCTAGTGGCATCGACATCGTTCTCGATCACCAGGGACGCGAGACCATCGAGGCCGCACTCGAGCTCGGCGTGGCGCGCGACCGCATCAATACGATCTCCGGCTATGACTCCTGGTTCGCGGTGAAGTACGTCGGCAGAAAGGGGCTCGACCGCGATCTGGTGGAGAAGCTCGCTGCCGAGCTTGTCGCCGGGAGCCTCCGCATGCGTATCGAAGCGGAGTATCCGCTCGCACGGATCGCCGATGCGTATCGCCATCTCGAGCGCGGCCACCTCGCGGGCAAGATCGTCCTGTCTATCGGATAGGCGGTCGACGAACGGCCGCCCATCGCGAAGATGGGCGGCCGTTCGTCGATGCGGCGGATCACTCCGTGTCGAACTCCTTCTGCATCGACTCGAGCATCTGCATCGGCGTCGCCGATCCGACGAGCAGACCCTGGATGCCGTTCACCATCGCGGACTCGATGCGGGCGTTCGGCCACATCTGGTTGAGGAAGTGAACAGCCTGCCCTGCTTCGATCGTGTCGACGAGGAACTGCTCGTTGTCGTTCGCGGGCGTATACCCTTCGACGATCGTCGGGATGGTGCCGGGCATCGCGGCTTGGTAGAGGCCGATGTTCTCGGCGAGGAAGGTGACGAACTTCTTCGCCGTCTCCTGACGTGGCGTCTTCGCATAGATCGCCGCGCCACCTTGCGTCGAGAGAGTCACTGCGTTCGTGTTCTCATCGTCGTCGCTGTGGAACGGGTAGATCCGGAAGTCGCCGTCCGGCGCGGCGGCATACAGCGCCGCGATGCGCGTTCCGATGAGGAACTGCCCGAGTGCTTCGCCTGTTGCAACCATGCGATTGGACTCGTCGTAGGGCGTTCCGGTCGAGTTCGGCTGGAAGCAGCCGCCGTCGATCATCTCCTGATACTTCTCGGTCGCCTCGACGTAGCCCTCGTTCTCGGGGAAAGTGGTGTTCCCGTCGAGAAGCTCCTGGTCGAACTCCGTGCCTGTTCCGTACACGAGGTCCGCGACGAGGTTGTAGTACGGCGCCTGCCCCGCGTAGAGGTTGTTGCCGGCGAGCGCGAACGCCACCTTGCCGGCATCCATCGCCGCGTCGCAGAACGGGAGCACATCGCTCCAGGTCTCGGGCGGCGTGAGGCCCGTCTCGTCGAGCGCGGCCTGGTTGTATACCGGGGTGAACGCCGTGGCGAGGGGTGCCATGATGTACGCCCTGTCGTCGATGCTCACGAGATCGCGGATGAAGTCCGGGTACTGCTCGACGAATGCCTGGTCTGACAGATCGCTGAGGAAGTCACCGCTGTCGAGCTGACGGATCGCGGCGGTGTTGCCGTCACCGGGCCAGACGTAGAACACGTCCGCAGCGGTCCCGGTCCCCAGCTGCGTCCGAATCGAGGCCTGGTATTGCGCCGTGTCCGCTGTCGTGACGACGACTTGGGTGTCGGGGTTCGCCTCCTGGAATGCCGCGACGACGGCATCGATCCCGGCCTTCTCGTTGGCAAGCCAATCGATCTTGAGGAAGGTGCCGTCGTCGGCCGTTCCGCCGTCCTCGCTCTCGGGTGCCGCGCACCCTGCCAGCATGAACCCGGCGACGGCAAGCGTCGTGACTCCGAGTGCCAGCTTTCGGTTCCACTGCATCGTGGTCTTCCTTTCTCTCTGTTGCTGCGTGTGAGGGGTGGAGTCTCGGCTCATCCCTTGACCCCGCTCGCGAATCCCTGGATGAGTGCCTTCTGGAAGAGGAAGAATGCGAGGAGCACAGGGATCACGCTGATCAGCAGTGCTGCGAACACGAGCGGCCAGACAGTCGTGTTCTCGTTGACGAAGCTGTAGACGGCGAGCGGAACCGTGCGGTTGACTGATCCGCTCAAGTAGAGGAGCGGTGTGAGGAAGTCGTTCCATACGAACAGGCCGTTCAAGATGATCACCGTGCCTGTGATGGGTCGCAGGAGCGGGAACACGACCCGGCGGAAGCGAGCGAAGAGTCCGGCGCCATCGATGGCCGCTGCCTCCTCATACTCGGCCGGAATCTGTCGGAGAAAGGTGGTGTAGAGAAAGATCGTGAAGGGGAGCCGCAGGCCGACGTAGATGACGACGAGGGGTACGGCCGTCCCGAGCAGCCCCAGGGCCGCGAAGTTGCGGTAGAGCGGCACCAGTCCCAATTGAAACGGAACCAGCAGGCCGATCATGAACAGGTAGAAGGCCATCGGCGACCACCGTGCTGTCGCACGAGCCAGTCCGTACGCGGAGAGTGAGCCCAGCACGACCAGCAGCGCGACGCTGACCACGGTGATGAGGGCGCTGTTGACCATCGCCTCGCCGAGGCCGGACTGCGTCCATGCGAGCCCGAAGTTGTCGAGGGTCGGCTCCCGCGTGGGAAGGAGCGGCGAAGAGAGGTCGCTCTGCTTTCGCACCGAGAGATTGATGAGCACGTACACGGGGATCATGAAGATGAGCGCGACGACGATCATCACGCCTTCGACGGTGCCAGTTCTCCACGTGTAGCGATTCACTGGCCACCCCCCGAGCGCAGCAGCCCGCGGTACTGGAAGAAGCCGAGGACTGCCACGATCACGGCGAGCACGAGGGCGATCGCGGCGGCGCGACCCAACTCGCCGAACTGGAAGGCTGTGCGGAAGACGAGGGTGGAGAGGGAGTGGCTCGTGTCGGCAGGACCGCCGCCGGTCGTGACCCAGATCTGATCGAAGATCATGAAACCGCGGATCAGTGAGAGCATCACGTTGACGGTGATCGCGGGCGCGAGGAGGGGGCGGACGACGTACCAGAACCGCGCGAACGCCCCTGCTCCGTCGATCGCCGCAGCCTCGATCTGCTCTTGCGGAACACCCTGCAGTCCGGCCAGATAGATGACCATCGTGTACCCCGTGAACTGCCAGATGACGATCGCGCTGATCGAGTAGACGACGAGGTTGGGATCTCCGAGCCAATTGGGATTCGCCTCGGTGAGCCCGATCGCGTGGAGGAGCTGCGTGATGGCTCCGTTGTTCACCTGGAACAGGTACTGCCACAGGTACGCAATGACCACGGAGAGGAGAACGACCGGCATGAAGAACAGGACGCGCAGCACGTTGCGGCTCTTGATGCGTGAGTGCAGTGCGAGTGCGACGACGAGGCCCAGGACGTTCTCGAAGATCGTCGACAGGATCGCATAGATGAACGTGTTCCCGATGGCCCTCACACTGACGGGATCCTCGAAGAGACGCACGAAGTTGGCGAACCCGACGAATGCCCAGTCATCGGACAGTCCGTTCCAGTCGGTGAAGGAGAAGAACACGCCCTGGCCGCTGGGAACGAGAACCACGAACGCGTAGAAGAGTGCTGCGGGGATGATGAACAACCACACGTAGCGACTTCCCGTCCGTCGCGCATTGCGACGAACGACCGAGCCGTCTTGTGGCCGCCGACGGCGACGAGTCTCTTCGGTCGCAGAGGCGATTGCTGGTGTCGTCACCCGCGGCTCCTCCTCGGTGTGTGCGTGCAAGCCACTCTTCTCTCAGAAGGGCACAGCGGCTTGCCTCTGCCTGACAGCTTCTAGCCGCGAACCGACAGACAGCCTGCGCGAGCGCTGCCGCTCACTAGTGCCACTTCCTCGAACGGATGCCGGTGCGCGGCGACCCCGTCAGTCGAGTGCGGCGTCGGTGTCGCGCGGGTACGCGCCGCCGGCGAGCTTCACGAGGTGGGCGTGCGCGTACTCGCACACGAGCGCGTGGCGGTAGACCATCCGCGGCACGTCGACGTTCGAGTCCATCCACAGGCTCAGTCCCGCGACCTTCCAGTGCCGGAACGTCTCGTCGTCGCAGACTAGGGCGAGGATCTCGAGGAACGAGTCGTCGAACCGGATGGAATGCACCGCGCGGCGGTACTCCTCGACCGTGAGCGCCATCGAGAACGGGATGTTCATGAAGCACAGGGCGGTCTGGATGTCGAGGCGGAAGAGCCGTCGGCGCCACCGCTCGACGTCGAGGGGCGGGATGTCGAGCTGTGTGAAGTCGAGCGTCTCCGGCCGGGTCAGCGGCACGGTGTCGAGCGCGATGAGCACGTCGTAGACGTTGACGTCATGCTCGATGACGGCCTGGTCGCCCAGCCCGGCGAGCGTCTCGGGACGCAGGCTGACCGGCTCCATGTCGACCGGCGTATTGCGGATGATGAAGTTGACGAGGTTCGTCTCCACCACGAAGTGCCGGACGAGCAGCTCGCCGGCGTTGGGCGAGACGAAGTGCCGCAGGAACCACACGCACAGCACGTCCATGGTGTGAAGCGGCATCCATCGGAAGGGGAGCACGCGCTTGACGATCGAGATGATCGCGACCAGCACGCGAGAGATCACGCGCGCGATCGGGTAGACCCAGCGCCGCGACAGCCGCCGTTGGTCGTTGATGATCTGCCGGACCAGTGCGCGGTCGAGCGGCACGGAGGGATCGGCGTACACCGCCTCCCACATGCTCGGATCGGAGCGGACGAACTCCGGCATGCTCGGCCGCGCTGCCACGGTCAGCGGTCCAGTTCCTCGAGCTGCAGCGCGTAGAGCCGGGCGACCACCTGCGCGCAGCGGACGATCTCGTCGGCCGCCGCATCGTCGATCATCCCGGACGTCAGGATCGCCTCGAGGTTGCCGGTGTGCTCGGCATCCGCGTCCTGGTGGTACTTCATGAAGTGCACCTGGCTGTCGGCGAGCCCCAGCACCTCCTGGAACCGGGCGGCCCATCCGGCGGCGCGTCTGGCGCCGAGCCCCTCGATGATGAACATCGCGCCGAGCAGCCCGACCGGGTTCGGCTGATCGGCGTAGTGGAACATGTACCCGGAGAGCGCTTCAGATCCGATGTTCTTGCGGCCGCGGCGCAGGTCGTCGAGTGAGCCCCCGATCGCGACATAGTCGCGCTCGATCATGAGGTAGTCGCGGTGCTCCTCCTCGGCGTGCCGGATGGCCGCGGCCCGCAGCTCGAAGTGGTCGATGTCGAAGCTGGATGCCGCCCGGGAGATCCACGGCGACCCGTCGACCACCTGCTGGCGCAGGTTGAACAGCAGCCGCGTGTAGTCGTCGAGGGTCACCGCGCCGTCGGCGAGCCGGCGCAGGATGGGGACGTGCGCGAGGCGCTCTTCGAACTCGATCCACACCTCTGCGAGCCGGTCGGAGAGGGCAGCGGCGCCGACCGCCTCGAGGGGTCCGGTTGTCGTGTTGCTCGTCATGTCGATGCTCCTTGCTGATCTGGTGGGGCGACCCCTGTGGGCGGGGCAACTACCGTGAGGTGGGCGAAGGCGAACGAGAATCGTCCCGACTCGGGAACTGCGAGGAGCACCGTCTCACCGGGGGTGAATCGGCCGGTGCGCCAGGCCTCTTCGAGGGCGATGAAGATGCTCGCTGCTCCTGTGTTTCCTCGCGTCTCGAGGTTCGAGAACCAGCGGTCGGTGTCGAGCGTCGGGATGCGGCGGCGCAGCGCCTCGAACGCGACATCGCGGAACACGTTCGTACTGTAGTGGCAGATGACGTGGTCGAGGTGCCGCACGTCGACGAGGCCGATGTCGACGAGTTCCTCGAACTGCCGGATGCCGGCATCGGCGAGTTCGTCCAGCATGCCGACGTCCTGCCGCAGCACGAACATGCCGGATGCTTCGGCATCCGCGATGTCGACGTCCTGCCAGGTGCCGCCGACGATCGGCTCGGCGCCGCTCATGCCGGCGCGCATGCACACCTCGTGCTCATGCGCGAGGGAGACATGCCGCACCCAGTCCACCCGAAGCGACGGTTTGACCGGGTGCGGCTGGAACTCGACGACGACGGCACCGGCGCCGTCGGACAGCATCCAGCGGAGGAAGTGCGCGTCCATCCCCGCACGGAAGCCGTCGAAGCGACGCTGCCGGAGGCTCCGGCTCGGGAGCTCCGAGCCGACCACCGCGGCGCGCGGATGATCACCGAGCCGGATCTTGCTCACCGCCGCGTCGAGCGCGGCGAGACTCGACGCGCACACGCCCGATGCGGAGAGAAGCTGCATCGGTCCGCCGCCGAGCCGGCCGTGCACCATCGACGCGAAGCCCGGCACGAGCACGTCGCCCATCGTCGTCGCACAGGCGAGCATGCGCAGATCGGATGCCGCGATCCCCCTGTCGTCGAGGGCGGCGTGCAATGCCTTGACGGCGAGCTCCTCGTTGAGCTCTGTCGGCTCACCGTGCTCGTCGAGCGCGTAGTGCCGCTGTCGGATGCCGTTCGATTCGAGGACACGGCGGCGGATGCGCTCGGTGACCGCGTCGTCGCCGCCCAGTCGCGCCGCAATCCCGTGGTTGTCGACCGGATCCCCCGGAAGATACCGGCCGAATCCCGTGAGATACGCTGTCGCGGTCGTGCCCATGGGATGACACTAGGCCACGTGATGGAGTGCGGCCCGACTGTTGTGCACAGCCTCCAAATACGCATTCCGTTGCCGGCATGATGACCCCATGGCGCCTGACTGGCGAGAAGGTGTGCCGAATAGCCGCCTCCCGGGCATCGAGACGGCCATTCGTGACACCTTCTCTGCAGGGCGACGGCGGCGCGTTGCCGATCGTGCTCCGCAGCGATCAGTCCGCGAGGACGGAGACGATCCGGTCCGCGATGGCGCGATGGCCGTCGTTTCCGACGTGTCCGTCGCCGAGCGAATGCGCGGGGTCGATCACATTCGGCTCGAGCATGCTGATGTACACGGCGCCGACGGATGCCGCGGCCTCACGCACCGCCGCGTCCAGTTGTCTCGCGACGTCGTCGATCTCCCAGGGAGTGGACGGGCCGACCGCGACGATCGTCGCTCCCGGCAGTCCGACGCGCAGCGATCGATAGGTCTCGGCGACCGCCGCGCGCACGCGGTCCGGATCTCGCGCGAACGCCGGGAAGTCGTTCTGACCGCCGGCGACGACCACGATGTCCGGAGCGACGGCCACGGTCTCGGCGACCATCTCCACATAGGTGGGGCAGTACCGCAGACCGCAGCCGAGATAGCTGTTGGTGGTGACGAACCCCGTGCCGCCGCGGCCGAAGTTCTTCTCGACCCAGCCGAGATCTGCGGCGGTCAAGGTGGTCCAGCGGTGATCGTGCGACGCCGCTCCCCCGCCCTGGGTGTACGAATCGCCGATGAACGCGGCCCGAGGTGGCGGCGGGGGCGGGCTGGGGGTCGGTGTGGGAGTCGGTGCAGGTGTCGGCGTCGGCGTCGCGAAGAGGGACGTCGAGGCCTCATCGGGGAGCGGGGCCGGTGGCACGGTCGCCCGGCCTGCTTCCGGGATCACATCGGAAGCACGCAGCGCAACGACGATGGCCACCGCGAAGGCGAGGAGGGCGACAAAGCCGGCGAGGCTGATCACCGCGCCGTCGCGCGGCCAACCGGGGTCCGAAGGACGTCGCTTCCGTCCCATGGGATCAAGGGTACCAAGGCGGCGGCGCGTGACTAGGGTGAACCCGAGGGAAAGGGTGCGCCATGTCGTTCATCACACGAGGCTTCTCCAGCAGGCGCGGCGAGCGCGATCCACGACTTCCCCCCGGTCAGAGTCTCGTCACCGACTGGCCTGTGCTGTCGGCCGGGCCCACCCCCGAGGTCGACCCTGCGGACTGGGAATTCGTGGTGCGCACCGAGAACGGCGCGCACAGCTGGAACTGGGACGAACTGCATGCCCTCGGCGTCGAGGACATCATCACCGACATCCACTGCGTGACCCACTGGACCAAGCTCGAGATGCCGTGGCGCGGTGTGCCGCTCGACAAGATCTGGGAGAGCGTCGAGACCGAGCACGACTACGTCATGGCGCATTCGTACGGCGGCTACACGACGAACGTGCCCGTCGAACACCTGCTCGACGGCAAGAGCTGGATCGCCTTCGAGGCCGACGGCGCGCCGCTCGATCCCGAGCACGGCGGCCCCGCTCGCCTGCTCGTCCCGCACCTGTACTTCTGGAAGAGCGCCAAGTGGATCCGCGGGCTGGTCACCATGCCGTCCGACGAAGCCGGCTTCTGGGAGCAGAACGGCTATCACCTGCGCGGCGACCCGTGGCTGGAGGAGCGATACTGGTGACCAGTCGCCGCCCCGCGACCTGGCACGTCGCGACCGTCGTCGATTCGCGGAACGAGACGCCGACCGCCCGCCGGATCGAACTCGACGTGCCCACATGGCCGGGCAACGACGCGGGATCGCACGTCGACGTGCGGCTCACCGCCCCGGATGGCTACCAGGCCACCCGCTCGTACTCGATCGGCTCGGCCGGCGAGGGCACACGTATCGTCCTCGCAGTCGACGAGGTGCCCGAGGGTGAAGTGTCGCCGTTCCTCGTGCACGAGCTGCGCGCGGGCGACCAGCTCGAGCTGCACGGCCCGCTGGGCGCGTTCTTCGTCTGGACACCGCCACCGCCGGCGCCGGGCGAGACTCCGAGGCCCGTGCAGCTCATCGCGGGCGGCTCCGGGGTCGTTCCTCTCTATGCGATGGCGGCCGCGCACGCCGAGAGCGGCGACGCGACGCAGTTCCGGCTCCTCTACTCTGTGCGCACGCCGGAGGACGTCTTCTTCCGAGACGAGCTGACCGCACTCACGGTCGCTGAGCCGGCGCTCCGGCTCGACATCGTCTACACGCGCCGAGCGCCCCCAGACTGGCCCACGCCACCGGCGCGCGTGACGCGGGATCGGTTGCAGGCGGCGGCGCTGCCTGCGGCATCCCGCCCCCGTGTCTACGTCTGCGGCCCCACACCCTTCGTCGAGGCTGTGGCCGGATGGCTGATCGACGCCGGTCATCGACCAGGCGATGTGCGCACCGAGCGATTCGGAGGTTCGTGATGACCACGCTGGATGGAAACGTCCTCGCCGGCCGTCTGGCCGACACGTTCGGATGGGATGCGACGGCGGCCGATGCGCGCTGCGCCACCTGCGGCGCGCATGGGCCGATCGCGATCGCCGTCGTCTACGCGACGCGCATGGGCGTGGTCGCACGGTGCGGGAACTGCGACGGCGTGCTGGCGACGTTCGTCGAGGCCGCAGACGGGCGGGCCTGGTTCGGGATGCCGGGAATCAGCGCGCTCGAGATCACGCGCTGGACACCAGAGAGTGAGAGTCCTGCGTGATCGCCCGATTCGAGGAGCTCGACTGGCAGCAGACGCGGATGGGCGAGCTGACCCTCCGCCGGCGTGCCGACCCGGCGACGGGTGAGCTGATCTACGAGGTGAAGCTGAAGGACGAGTACCTGATGTCGAGCCTGTTCACGGTCGCCGAGGTGCAGCTCGCCCGTATCGGCCTCGCAGCCGCAACGGGCGTCGACCTCGCCGTGCTCGTGGGAGGCCTCGGCCTCGGCTACACGGCCGTAACCGCGTTGGAGGACGATCGCGTTCGACGGCTGGATGTGATCGAGGCGCTGCCCGCGGTGATCGGGTGGCATGAGAGGAAGCTGCTCCCGGTGTCCGCGCAGCTTGTCGACGACCGCCGGGCCACCCTGATCCTCGACGACTTCTTCGCCGTGGTCCGCGGGGCACCCGAGCCGGAAGACGCACGGTATGACGTCATCCTGCTCGACGTCGACCACTCTCCACGGCACGCCCTCGATCCGAGCCACCTCGACCTGTACACCGCGGCGGGTCTCGAATCCCTCGCTCGGCGTCTCACCGACCGGGGCGTATTCGCCCTATGGTCGGATGATCCTCCCGACACCGACTTCATGACCACGCTCTCCTCGGTGCTCAACGACAGCACTGCTCACGTCGTCTCGTTCGACAACCGCCTCACCGGCGGAACCTCGTCGAACACGGTCTACGTCGCGACTCGTCGCTGACGTGCCGCGTTTTGGGCTTCGTGAGTCGCGCCGTCAGATCGTGGCGCGCTGGGTGTTCGGCAACTGCGAGCCGTAGTGCTCCCGGATCCCGGTCTTTCGCTCCAGGTCCTCGATGACGAGGGTTGTGAAGTCCACGTCGTACAGTTCTCCGCTGGACCCGAGTCCACCCGGCGAGAACACGTTGACCTCCATCAGCTTGTCGCCGACGATGTCCAGGCCGACGAGGAACATGCCGTCGGAGAGCAGCTTGGGGCGCACGGCCTCCACGAGGTGAAGCATCTCGTCGGTGACGACGACCGCCTCGGCCTTGCCGCCCGCAGACATGTTGGAGCGCACATCGGTTGCTCCCGGCCGCCGACGGAAGGCGGCATACACGCCGTCGATCTCGAGAGGGCGTCCGTTCATGACGATCATCCGGACGTCCCCGTCTTTGGCTGCGGGCAGGTACTCCTGTGCCACCACATAGCCGTCCCGAGCGATCGCCTCCACGATCTGGCTGATGTTGGGTTCTTCCTTCATGTTGACCAGGAACACGCCGGAACCGCCCGAACCCTGCAGGGGCTTGAGCACGGCGCGTCCACCGAGCTCCTCGATGAACTGACGGACCCGCTCCTCGTCGCGCGAGATCATCGTCCGCGGCCGCACCACCTCGGGGAAGTGCTGGAAGTACGCCTTCGACATGGCGTTCGCCAACGAACCGGGATCGTTCACCACGAGGACGCCGGCGTTGGCCGCCAGATGGCCGAACGCCAACCCGGCGGTGTTCGCCCATGCGCTCTCCGCGGCGTCCACGGCCGGGTCGGCACGGAGCACGAGGACGTCGAAGTCGTTGAGCTCCACACGCTCCCTGGTCGCGGTCTGCACATCCTCGAGGTACCGCTCGAGCGAGCGGTAGGCCTTGCCGGTGTCCCCGGCCGCCGCGATCGCGGACAGCGAGTCGTCCGGCTCGTAGCCGAAGTCCCGCAGCCCGATGAGGCAGGTGTCGTGCCCGAGCCGGGCGGAGGTCATCGCGAGACGGGTGGTCGTGTACTCGGGCTTCTCAGTCGCGATGTCGTTGACGACGAAACCGATCTTCATAGGAGCTCCTGGAGTTCGGGCGGCGTGGGGTTCGGTCAGTCGGTGCTTGGGGGGGTGGAATCGGGACGTCGTTGTCGAGGATGAGACTACGCGTTGACCAGCGTCACCAGGTCCTCCGCCCGGGAGGCATCGTGCAGCCTGCCGGCTGCTCCCGGTTCGTACAGGTAGCGGGGCAGGATCCGTGCCGGGGCGAGGAGCCCCCGTCCGGCGAGGTCTTCCACGAGGGGCAGGTCCTCGAGCGAGAACTTGCCGAGGAAGAAGAGGTCGAGTACCCCGCCGCCGGCAACGTGCTGAAGCAGCGCGAGCAGTCCGCGGAGGTAGATGGCGTCTTTGGTGAAGCCGCCCGCGCGGTGCACCCGCATCGCGACGCCGTAGGCGCTGCCGGGCGGCAGTCCGTGTCCGGTGAGCAGACGGTGCGTTTCGACGAAACTCGCACCTCCCACCAGCGAGTGCACGGCGACCACCCTCGCCGCGAGCTGGCGCAGCCGGGATGCGGTGAGCCCGCCGCAGGCGATCTCCGCGAGCACGGCGAGGCCCTCCTGCGTCTCGTCGTAGTGCGCGAGACCGGATCCCATCATGCGTATCGGCTGCGCCAGGCCGTTCACCTGGGTCACCAGGTGCGTGCCGATCTCGTGCTGCAGCAGGGCGTCGACGCGGCGGCGGGCCACAGCGGCGTTGCGCGAGATGAGCAAGGTGCTGCCATCCACGAGCACGCCGGAGACGTCGTCGCGGATCTCGGCATGGATCCCGAGATCCGGGTCGATCGACCGATAGTGGTCGATCTCCGCCTGCGCCGCGGCCAGGAAGCCCTCCGCGTCCACGGAGGCGTCCTCCAGCCGCCCGCTCGGCAGCCGGTCGAGGAGGTCCTCGGCGAGATCCACGAGGGCAGGCAGCAATGCACCGTACTGCGCGATCGACAGCTGCAGGAAGTCTGGCGTGTTGCGTGCCCGCAGCATCTCCACGCGCAGCGTCATCTCGCGCTGCCGATTTCTCAGCAGCGCAGCGAGGGTGGTGTCTGCAACGGCGTCGAGTGGCAATGCGACCACCTGAGCGTCGAGCACGTCGGGGTCCACGTCGAGCTCCCGGTACTCGAACACCGGGTCCGTCTCCGGGTGCGCAAGGAACGCCGCACGGACCTCATCCGCGTTCACAGGGGTCATCTCGAGGAGGAACCGCACGGTTCCGGCCAGGGACGCCATCGCGTGGTCGGCGGCGAGGTCGGCGGGTGAGAACGCGCCCGCGTCGATGGCGCTCGTTTCCGGCCCGACGGCGTCGCGTGCGCGTGTGGGGTCGGCCGCGACGGGCGCGTCCGCAGGCTCGCGGCGTGAACTCAGACCGGCGGTCACCGGGGCGCCACCGTGCGCAGGGTCTGCTCGACCGACGGGATCGTGGCCGCCAGGGCTCGCGCGAGCTCGTCGATGCGGGCGGGGTCGAACGCTCCGGTCCACTCGTCCATGAAGGTCTTCTTGAATTCGAGCGCGAGCACGATGGCCTGGTCCGGGTAGCGGGTGTGCGTCCAGGCTGCGAGTTGCCGACCGCGAAAGCGGACGTTCTCGCGGACGTCGAGCGGACTGGCGGAGGTGCCCGCCGTCTCGAGCGACTCCATGAAGGCATCCACCACGCGTCCGAATCGCTCGCGGTCCAGCGAGCCCGTACCGACGTTGACCTCGGGGTTCTCTTCAATCGGCGCCCCTGCGGCGCCATCGCCATCGCGCCGGTGGTTGTAGGAGTGGATGTCGAACACCACGAACGGCCCGCGTTCGGCAACGGGGTCCAGGCGCCGACCGAGCTCGGCGTAGAAGGCGTCATACACGTCGAGCGAACCGGCCACGACGGCCTCATCCAACGGCGGATCGCGGAGGACCTCCAGTCCCCACGCGTCCTCCGAGTTGCGGTACACGGACTCTTCGCGCTCGCGGTTCAGGTCCACCTCGAACCGAGACCGATGCACCAGGACGCGGGCGGGGATGAGCGCACCCAGCTCGTCGGTGTGCGGATCCTCCTCCCGCAGGCGATCCGGCTCCGGCAGAACGAGCTCCGCGGCGAAATCCGGACGGACGTCGTGGCCGTTGTGGATCGCGGTGGCGATGAACTGCCCATCCCAATCGCCGAGGAACTCGAAGGGGGGACGTTCCGTCTTGCGCATAACCCCACGTTATTCACGCGCCACGAGCCCAGGAACCCCTGGCAAAACCGGGCGAAGAGGCGTAAAGGGCGGATGCCGCCATCCGTCCCGCTCATCGGACGCCGCCGGCATCCGATCTGCCCTGCCTATGCGCTAGGCAGCGTGCCGTGTGCCTCGGCGTCGAGGATGACGTCACGACGACGCCGCGTTCACACCGCGCTCCCAGGGCGATTCGTGCAGCTGCTGTATTGTTGCGGTCACTGCAAATAGGGAGTGTTGTGACGATTCCGGTTCTCGATGCCGTGGGCATCCATAAGTCTTACGGGCATGGCGCGACCCGATTCGATGCGCTCAAGGGCGTGTCGCTGCGTGTCGGGCAGGGCGAGTCGATCGCGATCGTCGGCAAGAGCGGGTCGGGCAAGTCCACGCTGATGCACATCCTCGCGCTCCTGGACGAACCCGACCAGGGTGTCGTGCAGGTGGCCGGGGAGGATGCCGCGGGGTTGCGGGCGCGCGCGTTGAACGGGGTGCGCAACCGGGACTTCGGGTTCGTGTTCCAGCAGTTCTTCCTGATCCCGTCCGCGTCGGTGCTGGACAATGTGACGCTGCCGCTGGCGATTGCCGGGCTGGGGGTGCGGGAGCGCAACGAGCGGGGGATGGCGGTGCTGCGTGCGCTGGAGCTGGATGACAAGGCCAAGAACAAGGCGATCAACCTCTCCGGCGGGCAGAAGCAGCGTGTCGTGATCGCGCGGGCGCTGGTGAACAACCCGAAGGTGATCTTCGCCGACGAGCCCACCGGGAATCTGGATACCGCCACCGGGCAAGTCGTCGAGGACATCCTGTTCTCCCTGAACCGGGAACAGGGCATCACCCTGGTGATCGTCACCCACGACCAGGACCTGGCAGCGCGCTGCGACCGCCGCATCTATCTCCGCGACGGCCTCGAAACCACCGCCGCACCTGGCGCGGAACCCGCACCCGGCGAGGGTGAGGTGCAGTCATGAACACCGGCGACATTCTCCGCACCGCGGTCAAGAACACGTTCCGCAGCCGGCTGCGGACCACCCTGACGGTGATCGCGATCTTCATCGGCGCGTTCACCCTGTCGATCACCACAGCGATCGGCGCAGGCATCTCCGCATACATCGGCAACCAGCTGGGTGCGCTGGGCGCCCCGGACATCCTGACGGTGTCGCCCACTCCGGAGGACCAGTTCACCGACGAAGGGCCCCGCCCCTACGACCCGGACCGCGCCCAGACCGGCCTTCCCGGCGGCCCGCCCGGACTGTCGATCACCCCGCTGACCGATGACGACCTGGACACCATCGCGGCCGTGGACGGGATCATCCGCGTCGACCCGATCGTGCTGGTCACCGCGGACTTCATCGGCGTGCCCGGCAGCGAACGGTTCGAGATCACGCTCAACCCGGCCTCAGCCGCCAGCGTCCCCGACCTCGCCGCCGGAGACCCGCTCACCGAATCCGGCCACAACGAATTGCTGCTGCCGCTGGACTACGTCGACGCGCTCGGGTTCGCCGACGCGGAAGGCGCCGTCGGGGTGACGGCGACACTCGGGGTCACCGACGCGGTCGGCACCCAGCACGAGGTCGACGCGACCATCGTCGGCGTGCAGAACAGTTCCCTGCTGGATGTCGGAACGGCCATCAACCAGACCCTCACCGACGCGCTCGTCGCCGCGCAAGCCGAAGGACGCCAGACCACCGCGCCGACCGGGTACTTCGGCGCGATCGCACACATGGAGCCCGGCACCGACCAGGCCACCATCGACGAGATCAAGGCCGAGCTGTCCGAAGAAGGCTTCACGGCACGAACCACCGCCGACCAGATCGGCCAGTTCCAGACCGTGATCGGCGGGATCATCGGCGTCCTCAACGCATTCGCGGTGATCGCGCTGATCGCCGCCGGGTTCGGGATCGTGAATACCCTGCTGATGAGCGTGCAGGAGCGCACCCGTGAGATCGGACTCATGAAGGCCATGGGTATGTCCAGCGCCCGCGTGTTCGCGCTGTTCAGCACCGAAGCCGTCTTCATCGGGTTCCTCGGCAGCGCCATCGGCGCCGGCATCGCCATCCTCGCCGGTACCCTGATCAGCACGTCGCTGGCCGACACCCTGCTGTCGGGGCTGCCCGGCCTGCAGATCATGCTGTTCGAACCGCTCTCCATCGCCGCGGTGATCCTCGGCGTGATGGGCATCGCGTTCCTCGCCGGCACACTCCCAGCCCGCCGCGCCGCGGTGCAGAACCCGATCGACGCCCTACGCTACGAATGAAGGACATGCGATGACCGAGACGGCACCGGCTGAGGAAGGGCTGCGGGAACGAAAACGCGCCGCCACCCAAGCGACGATCGAGCAGGCGGCGATCTCCCTGGCCCTCGAGCACGGGTACGATCACGTCACGGTCGACATGATCTGCGAGGCGAGCATGGTCTCGCAGCGCACCTTCTTCAACTACTTCGGCTCCAAGGAAGGCGTGATTCTCGGTGCCACCCCGCCGATGCCCTCCGAAGCGGAGATCGACCGGTTCGCCCGCAAGACCGGCTCGAACGTACTCGGCGACTTCCTGACGCTCATCACCTCATCGGTGCTGGACCGCGAACCCGACGCAGACCTGTTCAAGGCCCGCCGCACGCTGATCATGCGCACCCCCGAGCTGCTCAGCAAGGAGACGGCGCGGATGGCGGAGTTCGAAGACCAGTTCGTGGCGATCATCCTGACCCGATACCAGATCCAGGGACGCAGCCTCGCCACCGACCCCGAGGTCGAGGACGAGGCCCGAATGGTCGTCGCCCTGACCACCGGGGTCATGCACTACGTGATGCGCAAGTGGTTCAGCAGCCACCCCACGACCTCCACACGGGATCTGCTGCGCGACTCGATCGAGGTGCTCCACCGCATCACCGACAACACCCCGTCCGCCCGCTGAGCAGGCCCTGAGCCGGAGCACGTCGGCGGTGGACCCTATCGGGCCGTCTCGGTCCAGCGCGCCGACAGGACGCGGTCGACACGATGCACGGAGCAGAGTCGACCTCCTGCGTCGACCCGCGCGCGAGCCGCCTCGTCGAGATCGATCATGCTCTCCGTCGTGATCGGAACGATGTGGAGGGTGAGTTCGACGCCGGGCGACAGCTCGGTGATGTCCACCCGCCATGACAGTCCGTCCCAGAAGCGATCGCGGATGACGACACCGTCGGCTCGCAGCTGCGCGACATCCCCCTCCCACTCGATGACGAGTTCGATCTGATCGCCGTCGGCTGTGGCCTCCCGCACAGGCACGTCGACCCGCCACACCGCGGCGACTTCGTCGATCTGGGCATCGGTCGGCGCCGACGATCGTCCCATGAACTCGCCGTAGCGGGCAGGTGCTTCGCCACCGGGACGCACCGCTTCCAGCTTCAGCGGATGCACCCCCGGATCGGACGCGGTGCGGAGGTCGATCGACTCGAAGTCCGACCCCGTCCAGCGAGTCGCGGTCGAGTGGTGGGCAGCGCGCACGACGAGGCCTTCGGGCTCTCGCCAGACCGCGTCGACGGAGTCGACGAGCTGGTCACCCAGGTACCAGAGGCGTTCGGCCTGACGCTCGTCGACGACGAGCACGCGCAGCACGCCGTTCGCGAGCAATGACGTACCGGGTTCGACGTCCAGCGGCTCGTCGGCGAGCGCGTCCTCGCCCTCGCCGATGCGGATGACCGTGTCTGAGGCGAACCGGACGCGAGCGCCGACGCCGTCATGCGCGCGGAGCACGAGTGTCGGGATCTCGCCCTCGACGAGACCGGCGACGGATGCTGTCGCCCACTCCACCCGGACACCAGCCAGATCGAGTCGGAGCGGCCACCGGGCGATGAGCCCGCTCGGAATGTCGATCGGCCGATCGGGCACGACGAGATCCTCGCCGCCCAGGCCGAGCCGGAATTGGACCTCCGCAGAACCCGAGAGCGGCTCGTGCGGCTGGTGTGTGTTGATGAACAGGAATCCGCTGTCGCCGTCACTGCGCACGGCCCAGCGCAAGGACGTCAGGTCGTGCACGTCCACCGGCGCATCGCTGGGCAGCGAGCTGTACATCTGCACCAGGCGATCTCCGAAGGCGGTGAGGAAGGCATTGTGGTCGCGCAGCAGACCGAGACTCGGTCCCGGGTACCCGGTTGCGCCGAACGCGGCTTGGAAGTCGTAGTCGAACCGAGCCAGGTCGTTCGGATAGCCGGTGGCGTGGGTCTCCTGCAGGTGATCGGCGGGATTGGTGCCGCCGACATACATGTAGAACCCCTGCCACGCCGAGCCGTTGCCGATCTTGACGTTGGCGAGCGCCGCTATGTCGCGGCCGCGCGCGATCGGACGCCGGTGGTAGGCCGTTGCCATTCCTCCACCGAGTTCGCAGGTCGCGGGAGGGAACTCCGGATCCACGTCCCGCACCACGATCTCGGAGCCGTCCTCGCGGAAGTCGCCCCCGACGCCCGGGTCGTCCCAGACGTGCGTGAACCGGAAGTGGTCGCGGAAGCTGTCATCCCACCTCGATCCCTGACCCGCCCAGAACCCGTCCGCGTACCCGCTGTACAGCGGGAACACCTCGTGGGCGGGGAGGACGGCACCGCCCCAGCCCGTCGCGGTCCACAGCGGGGCGAAGAGGCCTGCTTCGCGTGCGATCTCTTTGAGCGTGGCGATGTGGTCGGGCTGGTCGTACAGCTCGTTCTCGAGCTGGATGCCGATCATCCGGCTCTCCGGACCGCAGAACCGCGCCACCTGCGCCGCAATCTGCTCATACCAGCCTCGTGCGAGCTCCAGGTACACGGGATCGTCGGTCCGCGCGCCGGGCGCTGCCTCGACCACCCAATCCGGATGGCCGCCGTTGCGCACCTCGCCGTGACACCAGGGGCCGATGCGCAGGATGACATCGACTCCGACGCGCTCCGCGATCTCGAGGAAAGCCGCGATATCGAGATCTCCCTCGAAGCTGATCTCACCGCGGACGGGTTCGTGGTGGATCCAGAACACGTACGTCGACACGGAGGTGAGCCCTGAGGCGACCATCAGCCGCAGGGTCTCCTCCCATCGCGACCGCGGGATGCGGCTGAAATGGAGCTCACCCGTCACGGGGAGCACCGGCATCCCGTCGATCTCGATCCACCGGCTGTTGAGGCGAACCCTCACGTGGCGATCGATCTGATTGCTCATGGCGGGTTCGATCAGCGGCGGCCGCGAGTCGCTCAGATGGATCGTTCGCGGGACCGAGGTCCTGGTCGACATGATTCCTTTCGGGAGCAGACAGCAACAGCGAGGGCACCGAGCGGAGGTGCCACCATATCGCTTGCGGTTGCACCGGGCTGCCGGAACACTTGTCGGGCAGCATCCCACCCAATGGCAAGGATCCCGATGACCGACTCCCACTCCCCCGCTGATCTCCCGCTGCGGGCCGTGATCAACCTCGACGTGCCGGGCCCGCTGATCAGCCGGCACCTCTACGGGCACTTCGCCGAGCATCTCGGCCGCTGCATCTACGACGGGTTCTTCGTGGGCGACCGGGCTGACGTACCAACGGCGGCCGGCATCCGCCTGGATGTCGTCGAGGCGCTGCGAGCGCTGCAGATCCCGAACCTGCGATGGCCGGGCGGCTGTTTCGCTGACGAGTACCACTGGCATGACGGTGTCGGAGCCGTCGAAAACCGGCCCACGATGGTCAACAGCCACTGGGGTGACGTGGTCGAGGACAACAGCTTCGGCACACACGAATACATGGCGCTGTGCGAACTGCTCGGCGCCGAGCCCTACATCTCCGCGAACGTGGGCAGCGGCACCGTGCGGGAGGCGGGCGAATGGATCGAGTACCTCACTCGCTCCGACGACAGCCCGATGGCGCGTCTGCGCCGGAAGAACGGGCAGGATGAGCCGTGGAAGGTGCGCTTCTGGGGGCTCGGCAACGAACCCTGGGGGTGCGGCGGTCGCTTCGGACCCAAGGCGTACGCCCAGGTGGCACGCACGTTCGGCACCTACAGCCGCGACCACAACGGCAACAAGCTGTACCGCATCGCCTCGGGCGCCTCGAACGACGACTACGTCTGGACCGAGGTCCTCATGCAGGAGCTCGGCTTCGCGATCGGAACGGGCGGCGCCACGGGGCCGGGAGTCGGCGCGTACGACGCCATCTCGTTCCACTTCTACACCGTGCCCGGCACGTGGGCGCACAAGGGCAGCGCGACGGAGTTCGGCACGGAGGACTACTACCGAACGCTGGCGGAGGCCACACGGGTGGAGACACTCCTAGCCGGCCACTCCGCGATCATGGACGCCTACGACCCTGCCAGGACCATCGGACTGGTCCTGGACGAATGGGGCACCTGGTTCGACGTCGAACCGGGGACGAACCCCGGCTTCCTGTATCAGCAGAACACGCTCCGCGATGCGATCGTCGCGGGTGTGCACTTCGACGCGTTCCACCGGCACGCCGATCGGCTCACCATGGCGAACATCGCGCAGACGGTGAACGTCCTGCAGGCGATGATCCTCACCGACGGCGCCGAGATGGTCCTCACCCCGACCTATCACGTGTTCGAGATGAACAAGGGTCACCAGGATGCGAAATCGAACGCCGTCGACATGCTCGGGGAGGTGCCGACGATCAGCGTCGGCGAGCGGACGGTGCCCTGCCTGAGCACGTCCGCGAGTTCACGTGACGACGGAGCCCTCATCTCGATCACCAACGCACATGCGACGGAAGCGGCGACCGTGCAGTTCGATCTGCGCGGACGCGCCGCGACCGTTGCCGGTGGGCGCATCCTCACCGCACCCACCCTGCAGGCGCACAACACCGCCGAGAACGGTGACGCCGTCGCGCCGCAGCCGTTCGATGACCTGCGGCTGGAGGCGGGCACGCTGAACGTGCGGATTCCCGCGCACTCCTTCGTGACGATTCAGCTCGATCTCGAGTAGCCCAGGTCATGCGATCCGCAGCTCTCGCGTGAGCAGCGCGTGCCGGAGCTGGCCTGAAGGACCGTCCGGCCCTGTCGCGTCAGCCGGATTCCTCCCTCATGCCATCCACACGCCAGACTTGGACCGTTGCCCGACGGAATGAGCGATCGACGGACGTCATCGCCTCTTCGGCAGTGAAGGAGTCTTCGTGGAGCATGCGCTCGAGGTCCGAGGACTGACCAAGCGTTTCGGCGGCGCCGCCGCCGTCGACGAGCTGACCCTCGCGGTGCCGCGCGGCTCGCTGTATGGGCTGGTAGGACCGAACGGAGCGGGCAAGACGACCGCGCTCGCGATGGCGACCGGCCTGCTGCGGCCGGACGCCGGAGTGGCCCTCGTGCACGGGGTCGATGTCTGGCAGCGCCCATTCGAGGCGAAGCCGCTGATCGGCAGCCTCGCCGACGGAGTCGATCTGTACGACCGGCTCACCGGCGAGCAGCTGATCACCTTCTCAGGACTCATGTTCGGACTCGATCGCGCGACACTGCGCGAGCGTGTCGCGGATCTCCTCCGACTCCTCGATCTCGAGGATGCGGCGGGCCGACTCGTCGCCGACTACTCCGCCGGCATGACGAAGAAGATCGCGCTCGCCGCGGCACTGATCCACTCGCCGCGCGTACTCGTTCTCGACGAGCCGTTCGAATCGGTCGACCCGGTGTCGGCCGCGAACATCCGCGACATCCTGGACGGGTTCGTCAAGGGCGGCGGCACGGTAGTCGTCTCGAGCCACTCGATGGATCTCGTGGAGCGCATGTGTGATCACGTCGCGATCATCGCGTCGGGCCGCGTGCTGGTGTCGGGCACGATCGACGAGGTCCGCCGATCGGGCGACCTCGAGACCCGCTTCCTCGAGCTGATCGGCGGCCGACGCCGGGGAGAAGGCCCCGCGTGGTTGCTCTCCTCCTGAGGCTGCGCTTCCGGATCCTCGCCAACACCCTCCGGCGCAGCCCCATGCAACTTGTCGCCGTGGTCGTGGGAGGGCTGCTGAGTGCCGGCCTGGTCTTCGTGGCGCTCGGCGGGATGCTCATCGCCTCCGCCATGCCGCCGGTGGTGACCCAGGCCGTCGTCGTGATCGGCGGCACCGCGCTCGTGTGCGGCTGGCTCGTCGTACCGTTGCTGTTCGACGGTGTCGACCGAACGCTCGATCCGATCAGGCTCGCGCGATTCCCCTTGCGCACCAGCACCCTGATGGCGGCCACGTTCGTCGTCGGCATCGCGTGGCTGCCGGGCATCGCGACGATCGTCGTCTCGGTAGGAACCGCGATCGCATGGCGGACCTACCCTGCCGCGGCCGTGGCGGCCATTCTCGGCGGGCTGCTCGGTGCCGCCACGTGCATCGGCGCCTCGCGGCTCATGACCTCCGTGGCCGGGTCCCTGCTGCGCGGTCACGGTGCCGCGCGCATCGGGATGGCCGCGCTCGGCGTGCTCGTGCTCGCGGTGCCCTTCGCGATCGCGACCACGGGCCGGGTCGACGCCGACGGCCGATCCACCGGGTTCGCCGCCGCACTCGATCTGCTCGCCTGGTCGCCGGTCGGCGCCGTCTGGTCGATCCCGGGACGCGTCGCGACAGGCGACCTGGCGGGCGCCGCGGTGGCGACCGCGATCGCCGTCGCGACGCTCGCCGCGACGCTGCTGCTGTGGCGCCTGACGCTCGGCGCAAGCCTGCGTGTGCGCGCAGAACGCCCGCCGCGCGCGATCGCAGCGGGTCGCCTCGGGCCACTGGGGTGGGTGCCGACCACTCCCACCGCGGCCGTGTTCGCGAGGTCGCTCATGTACTGGTTCCGCGACGGACGACAGGCCAGGCAGCTGATCCTCCTGCCGGTACTGCCCGCCCTCATGCTGCTGTGGTGGAGCCTCTTCGACGTGGCGGCGATCGCCTGGCTCATCGGGCCAGTCCTCGCGTCGCTGCTGCCGCTGGCATCGTTCGCCGGGTTGTCGTACGACGGCACGGCGTTCGCGGCCGAGCTCGCGGCGGGGGTCCGAGGCGTCCACGACCGGGTCGGCCGCGCGCTCGCGCTGCTGACGATCGCGGCCCCGACGGTCGTCGTCGTGCAGCTCTCGGTCGCCATCGTCATTGGGCGGGTCGGCGACCTGCCCGCACTGCTGGGCGTCTCAATCGGCATCCTGCTCAGCGCGGTCGGGGTGGTGAGCGTGTCGTCAGCGCAGCTCGTCGTGCCCGTCACGCGGGCGGGACGCAATCCGTTCTCGGCCCAGGCTGGTGCTGCGACCACGTCGATCTTCGCCTCATACGCGGTCGCCGTCGTCACGATCGTTCTGGCGCTGCCCGCCATCGCCCCGGCGGTCGCCTCACTGGTGACCGGCATCGCCTGGCTCGGCTGGCTCGCGCTCTTCGCGGGCATCGGGCTGGGCGCCGGCGTCGCTCTCGGCGGGGTGGTGCTGGGCGGTCGCGTCCTCGACGCATCCGGACCCGCCATGCTCGCGCGGCTGCGCCTGATCCGCTCCTAGCTCCCGGGGGCAGTCATCCAGCGGCTCGGCCGCGAAACCTGGATCGCGACGTCGACGAGAATTCAGAGCTGGCCTGAAACGACGATCAGCTGTTCCGTGTCAGCCAGACTGCCTCATCTCGTCGAGCGCGCGTACCCCGGCCCCGCGAGCGATGCGTGCGGCGGATGGGTTCACCCGATGAGGTAGACCATCCCGCGGTCATCTGCCGCGAGCGACTCGACGAACTCCTGCGCACGCCCAAGGTGGTCGAGAACGTATCGAAGCTCAGCCTCATCGTCCGCGCCGTGCAGACTGCGCCACGTGCGCGCCCACGTGTGCACACGATCCTCGTCGATCGCGCAGAGGTCGTCACGGATCGCCGGCACTTCCTCCGGCAGGATCGTCCGCACCCACGGATCCCAGCCCAACCCGTGCGTCGTCACGTTTCCCTCGAACATGCGATACGAGGCGCGAACCACCCCGCCGTCGGACATCGGACGCGCCAAGGCCTGAAGAGCAGACCATGCCTTGTCGAGGTTATTCCGTCGCCGGTACGGCGGCGATCGCGGTATCGAACAGATCGGGGATAACGCCAACGGAATGCGCCCTGTGGAGGAGTGAACCTATCGGGGTAACCGCCGTCCTAATGGGGTCTCGTCACCGATGTCCTGATACATCACACGGAAGTCCCGCAACCCTCCGTCTCATCCGTGGGCAGACTGTGGGCACAGACCACGATCGCCCACTGCGTGAGCAATGTGCTCAGCTGGCCCAGGTGAAAGCCTGCACATATGCTGACCAGCCACAGCCTGCCAAGGATTCACGCGCTGACCGGGACATCACCGCCCACACCGTGCCCACATCTGACAAGGACCGAGGAAGATCGAGAAGGAACGAAACCCCGGAAACACGCCTCAGAACGACGTCGAAACAGACGAGATTGAGCGGAGACGGAGGGATTTGAAATCGCGCCGATGGCAACCGAGTCCAACCGAAACTGCCTGATTACGCGGGTTCTGACGTGGCGACGTACTGTCTCGATCAGGTCGACTCGGTTCGATTCGTGGCAGAAACGTGGCGGCTGGAATGAGCAGATTCGAAGCGTTCAGATCATGAACCGCCCCGAGCATGCTCCGCAAGTCGAGTGTGTACCATCTTCGTAGGCGGTCTGGACCGCCACTCTCCGCGTTCGCATCCCCAGGCGATACGGGCATCAAGGACAACGGTTGCCGATCCAGAACAGTGGACCACTCAGTCAACTCTGAACCTGAGTGCTCTAGGGCGTGGGCGGACGAGCACGGATGGACCCAGAATGACGAGCATCCACGATCATGACCGTGAGCTGCAACGGTATGCGCGAACTTGGGCACAACTCACTGGCAGCAACTACACCACCGCGCTCCGGCACCTGGAGCCACCCATTGTGCGAGGCATCCTCGGTGACCGGGTCTCACCGCAACGGCTCCGTGAAGCTCTCGAAGAGCACCCTGACCTCGGCGACGACAGCCAGCACGCAGACTGTCCATACCTGACCGACCACGGCCTAGACGTCGCCCCCGACGTGTACCTCCGGGTAGCGCTGGTGGCAGAGGTGCTGCGCATGTTCACCCCTGCCGAGCCCTCCATGGATGTCATCATGGTGCGACTCGCAGCCTCCCGGCTGCTCAAACCGGTGGTCACCGGAATCACCCGCGGCCATGTGCTCTGGGCGGCCGCCGCCCTCGGTATCCGGTTCACCACCTTCACCAAGCCGGACGTCGGAACCACGGATCTCATCGGGATCTCCAGGCCCCGATTTGAGTACGCATGGCGGTCACTCGGGTACGGCAGTGCGCCCGACTTCCATGAACATCGCCCTCCAGGGTGGGAACGCCTGCGGCAGGCCGTCGAACAGTACGCGGAGACCGGGCAGATCAGCGCCCTACCCGCTGCGCACGAACCGACCCGGCCCCCCAGCCGGTTCCACGACTGGTTCATCACGCAAACCGAGCGGGCCGGACTCTACGGCAATGTCGCCAAGGCATACGAAAGGTGCGCTTCGGACAGCACCATGCCGATCGTCGACACACCAGAACAGCTCCTCGAATACCTCTCCGGCCAGGACACCGAGATCATCGATGTACTTCGTGGAGCTGCAGCAGAATACAACGCGCGACACTGAGTGGAGGAATCAGCCTCGGCCTTCGTCAGCTACCCATCGCGAAGGCAGGACGTCTACGTAGTCGACGGGTCCGCCGGACTTATGATCGTCGACGACCGTGGCACCCTCATCGCCGAACACCTCTGCCTCGCGGGCGAAGAAGAAGGAAGTGTCATCGAAGTCTTGACACACGAAGCGTCACCGATGTCCTGATGCAGAACGGTCACCGATGTCCTGAGACATCACACACTAGCCCCCTTCAGATGTTGGCAAAGTGTGGGCACGAGCCCCTGACGGGCACAGCGAAGGCCCCGAGATCCCGGTGTTCCCAATCGCTCGCGGGGTATCGACGCTGGCGGTGACGGTGGGATTTGAACCCAACAGGTTCGATCCTCCTCGTTCCTTCTCGGCCCGGAATCGCCGGAATTCTGCGGAATCAACCCTCCTGAAGTCTGCTTCGGATCGGCCTCGTACCTGCTCGATCCGTCTCGGATGTGAGCAGGATGTGTGCACGGCACCTCGCCGCGATGGTATGGCCGTTGCCGCGGCCACGCTGACCGTCGAGTGCACCTCTACGCCCCCGGACAGCGCGTCGGTACTGACCGCGTTGCTGTCTCCCGGGCGGAGAATACCTTGTCCCTCTTCTCGGCGAAGGCCGCGCTGTTCGCGGAGAGCTACGAGTCCCTAGGCTGACCGCGCCCGCGATGTCGGGCGCCGGTCGACAGCGGCGAGCTAGCCGGATGCCGCCAGCGGCCTCCGATGGCGCTACCGAGCCCCTCGGAGGGCGCGGCCCGTTGATCCCACTGCGTCAACTCTTGCGCAGTGCCGCCCGCGCGTCCTGGCCTGCGATGCGCTGGAACTCCTCGACGAGCGCCTCTAGCCGGGGAACCAGTTCCTCGGGCGCAACCCCAAGCTCACCGGGAGCACCACCGAACGCCTTCTGCAAGTAGGTCCACCACGCTTCGTACGCGGCGACCACGGGGGCGGCAGCACCGAGCAGCGAGAGCTCTGCCACCGCGAATCCTTGCTCCCGCGTCTCGGGGAACCGAGCTTCCAGTTCCGCAATTCGGGCGTCCGCTTCTTCAGGTGTCGCCGCATCGGGACCCGCCGAGGCGCGGATGATGAGCGTCACTCCTACCATTGCACGGCCGAGTCTTCCGTAGAGCTCGACCAACTCCTTGTACCGCTCGCGCCGTGCCTCTCGTCTGGAGTCACGATTGGCGAGAACAACCGTCACCACCAAACCAGAGATTGCAACGACCGCGGTCGCGACTGCACCCCCCAGCGCCACAATTACAGTCGGTGTCCAGACAAGGTCAGCGGCCTCGGCGACGGTGAAGTGCACGACGGCTAGCGTAGACGACAGGCCCCGTGCTCTGGATCGCTCGGCCATCGACTCGCGCAGTGCAAGGCCGGCCACACCTCTCGACAGCAGCGGCATCCGCGCGCGATCCTCACGCGCACACCGGGGCGTGAGGCTCCGATAGAGTGCGCCGCATGGACACCAGCAACGTGAATAAGCTGGGGCTGTTGCTCGTCACCGCCATTGCAGCGATCGTCTCGATCATCGCGGTCGTCGATGCGCGCAGATCGCGGTCTGCCGCATCAGGGGACGCCACCAAAGCCGAGGTTCAGGCGAATCGTGCCACTTCTGCAGCGGAGGGGATCCAGGCGGAAAGTGCAAAGATCGCGCAGGGGATTCAGGCGATGAATCATCGAGCGGAGGCTCGAGAGGCTCGCCGACTACCGTGGCTCGTCGAGAGGTTAAGTCGTGAGCGCTCCGTCACGGGCATAGATGGCGCTTCGGCCACCAGGCCCACACCTACATCTCGCCAGCGGCGCAGCGCTCGTACCTCGCGAGCATCGAAACTGCCGTAGACAGTGGTGGCGGCGAATCAGCCGGACTTCTGCTGCGCACCGTCCGCCAACCAAAGGCTGTCTTCCATCTGCTTGAGCTGCGCCGGAGTGAGTGAAATGTCGTGTGGATCATCGAGATGCGTTGGGCGAGGCTTTGATTTCTCGGATGCGACGGGTGATCCCCCGGTCCATAGTGGGGGCGGTATCAGACGTAGGAAGTGACGATCTGCCGTGATTGGGTCAAGAGTTGGTCTGCCATAGCCTTGGCGCGTTCAAGGTCCTCACCGCGGAGAATCATCAGTCCGGAGGGACTAACGGTGGCGACCGTAAGTTGAGCCGCTGTGATCTCCACGAAGTCCTCATATCGCCGCTGCAGTTCTGGGCTGAGCGAGTTCCATTCGACTGGCCCCGGCCCGATCTGCGCCTCCCACCTAGCGAGCGCATGCCCGGCGTGGATAGCGATGTAATCGAGAACCTCAGTGGCTCTCGGAGCGAGCTCCCGTACTGCGAGAATGCCCGGCTGCGTACTGGTCATCGCAGCCGCCACCTCGTCCGCCTCAGCGGCCAGTTCCAGCTGTCGCTTGCGGTTGCGTGCGGCCGATGCCGATAGCTTACCGAGCAACGTGCCGGCGACTTTGCCGATTCGAACGGCGATGTCTGCAGCGACTTCCCCGGCACCCGCTGAATGTCCGATGCGCATCGCCGCGCCGAAGCCGTTGAGGGCCGCAGGGTCAGTTGTCTGTGTGAGCACTGTCACCCCCGTGGCCACCGTCCCGAGCCGCACCCCCTCAGTGAAGCTGCTGTACTCGTCACCATCCTTTGCGACTATGGCTGTCTTTCCTTCGACCGGGGCGGCGAGCGCCTTAGCCACGCCCAGTCGCGTGAACAGGATCTGATACTGGACTTCAGCCGCGGCATCACCGGTGGTCTCATGGTCGCCAAGCACGAGTGGAGTTGGTGAAGCGGCCTCGCGGCCATCCACGCGAGTCGCGATCTCGCGGAACCTCAAGAGGAAGCTGTCTCTCGCTCGGTCATGGGCGCTGTCGAGTTCCTCCAGAATGGTGATCAGCTTCGTACGGCTGGAGCTCTCTCGACTGATCTCAGCGACCCGTTCCTCGAGGTTGCCGTCTTGTGAATCGTTGGTCCTGGCCTCAGCGAGAGAGACCAACTGACTGGGGCTGAGGTCTAGCACGCGGGCGATCTCCACGAGCCGCTGGGGTGGCGGCCTGAGTTGCCCGCTCTCAAGGCGCGAGATCGTCACACCAGCGCCCCCCTTGTAGCCTGCCCCCTGCCCGAGCTCGTTCTGCGTGATGCCCTTCTCCTCGCGAGCATCGCGGACGACCTGGCCAAGTGCTTCGAGCGAATATGCCTCCATAGCGTCAGTGTAGCGGAAGTGTTCAACTCTTGTTTGACAGCTACGCACTTAGCCGCTAACTTCGTCGTGAGCAGAATAAGCTCGCCTATCTACCCGAAAGGAACGCAATCATGAGCAGCAGCGCCCCCACCCAGCAGGTTCACTACGACTGGCGCTTTCCTGTCGGCCTAGCACTTTTCGCTGGTGGTGCAGGACTCTTGGCGCAGATTCCCGGCGTCCGAGACGGTGTCAGCCGCTTGATGGGGAGCGAGACGTTCCAGCGGTTCGTTGGCGACCTCGCCAGCTCCGCCGGCCGACGGGGTGTTTCCGTCGCGGCCGACCTCCTGAGTTGACCCGGGACCCCGGCACTGGAATCGGGCCGGTTAGGCTGTGAGCCGAGCCTCGACCACACGGCGTCTCACGGGTCGGTGGGGCGGCGGGGGCGACCTCGAGCGACTCCCTGATCGGTCGACGAGTCGATGGCCAACCCAGAAAGCGATGCAGTGTCAAGAAGGTATAACCCCCCGAGTGAGTCGGTGTTCTTCCAATCGCTTCTCTACAAGATCGTGTTCTTCCCTTTCAGACTGCTGAATTGCATCGGCTGGCTCATCCACCGAGCGCTCCTGAGAATCTGGCGGGTCAAGAACGTCGACATTCCCTACCGAAAGCGGCGACGAAGGTAGGCGGTCGTCGCGACGATCACCTTTCGCGTGCGGGCTGGCGAGTGACCATGCGCGGTCAAGACGTATCGGGCCGTCTTGACCGCGCTTCCCGGATGCCCCCAAACCCCTACCCCCAGTGGCATACACCGAGTTCCGCGATTGCACTTGTGCGCGCGAGATCTTCGAAGGGGGCCGGAGAGTCTCCAGCGCGCTAGTGTGCAGGTCTATGGAACCACCTCTCCTGAGAGTGGCGATCGTGGGCGATTCGCTGCTTGAAGCAAGCGGTCCGATTGCGATCCAAGACGGGCTGAACGTCCTATACGGGCTCAATGGCGCTGGCAAGACACGGCTTCTCAGGGGAATGCGTGCGGCGGCGCGGGGTATCCGTTCCGATGTTGGTCTTGCTCTCCTGGTTTCGGCGGTCCGTGAGGGTCACGTTGACAATACGTCTGCTTGGGAGGTGCGGAACTCCTTGACGACTTTGCTGGGGCGGTCACTCGCAAGGCCCGAAGACTTCGAACGTCACACCCCTGGCAAGCCGAGTTCGGAGGAGCAACTCGACCCTCACCGGGCATCCGAACTCATCGACGAGTACCTGGAACGTCTGGTCGGCGATGCTGGCGAACCGCGGGACTGGGTGCTTCAGAATCGACTGTTTCTCCTCATCCCGGTCGGGACGGCAGAATCGCCAGCGTGGAAGGCGTGGGCCGTTGCTGACCCCACCGTGGAGTGGGCAAGACGAGAGATGGAATTGCTCGACGCAGCCATGGAGCGTTTCGAATCAGCACTCGGCCACGATGAGGACGAGAACGAAGTCGCATTTGAACGCTATAGCGAAGAGGTAGCCCAGCACACGCTCTTCCCTTCCGAGGACCTCGAGTGGCTGAAACCGTTTAGTCCGATCGGCGCCGGCTATAGGGCCGCCGACGGCGTCGGCTCGATCATCGTCTCCGGGTCGATCGACTTCGGGGTAGATCTCGTCAACTACGACCAAGCTGTCACTCACGCTACGGCAGCCTTCCTAAGGGAATCGCCGAACCGGGTCAATCCTGGCGGGAAGGACCCGGGAGCAATGCCCGCAGAGCGACGAGCGCAGAAGGCGGCCGCCGCTTTGAGTACCCAGGTGACGAAGCGCTTGCAGGGCGCGCTACTCGACGGTCCGTTCGCTCAACTGAGTCTGTCCACTCCCGTCGCACGGCTGTACTCGCCAGCGTTCGAGTGGATGTTCACCCGTTCGAAGGATGCCTGGCGCAAGGTACCGCTGGCAGAGCTGTCCAAGGCAGAAAGATTGTGGGCGGAGCGCGCGATCCTCGAGGCTGTGCATGACGCGCTAGCTGATCCCGATGACTTCGAGCGACGGTCGCTATGCCTCTACGACGAACCCGAGTCTGCACTACATCGTGCAGCCGAGTCACACATGGCGCGAGCACTGGTCTCCCGCGCCCGGGATCAACGTGCGGTGATCGTCGCCGCGACGCATTCGCCGGAGCTTCTGGACTCGCCACTGGCGAATGTGATCGAGGTGAAACGCATGACACACCGATCACACGTCCAGGGATTGGATCCGATCTCCCGCGACGCGCTCGGCGAACTCGGACTCAATCCCAGCGACCTTCTGCGGTTGACACGCGTGTTCTTGCTTGTGGAGGGCCTGCATGATGAGGTGCTGCTTGCGCACTTCCTTGGCGATCGATTGCGCGACGCGCGCGTCGAGGTGATTCCGATTCGCGGTGGCAAGATGCTTGCAGGTACGACAGACAGCCGGGTGCTCTTCGATTTCACGGAGGCACACGTTGTTGCGCTGCTCGACAATACGAGAGCCTCACATGTATCCGACGTTTGGCTGCGTGCGCAGGAGGCGGCAGCTCAAGGTGAGATGGACGCCGCAAAGAGGATAGTCACCGAAGAAATCGGATACGCGGACGGAGAGTCACAATACCTGACGTCGTGGCTCACACGGGCGCTCGACCGCGGACTCGCCAGCAGACTCAGCCCGGAGGGTCTCGGCGCGGCCGACATCATCGAGTACTTGCCGGTCGATCGCGTCGTGCCGGACGCGACCTCGTGGCGGGGACTGCACGAACAACACCGCGAAGAGCTGCTAAACCGGCGGGGCACACCCAAGCGATTCAAGGACTGGCTCACCGCACGATGGCGGACCAGCTTCAGTAGTGACGCTCTTCGCTCGTACGCCGACGGCGTACCAGTGCCGAAGGACTTCGAGCGACTCATGAAGTCGATCGAGGCCATTAGTGCCGATCGCTCAAGCTAGCCCGCCGAGACATCATAGGCTCCACCTGCGCCGACAAGGCTAACGCCTCAGAACTCCCCAATCGCTATTCCTAACCGAAGGTAGAGGTCTGTGACGGCTTCGTTGTTCACCCGGTACTTGACCCAGACACCTTTGCGGGACTCCCCCGCAGTCATCGGGGGGTCGGCGATGACGAGTCCCGCTGTTTCGAGTTCGTTGAGGCGGGGCTGGATCGTCGTGGGGCCGAGTTCGAGGGCCTCGCAGATGGGGCCGACGGTGACATCCGGGTTGGCACGCAGATAGCGGAGGATCGCTGCTTTGACGAGGTTCCCGAGGAGCGCGATTGGGTCTTGGGCGTCTTCGGAGCCCGCCGGCTGCGCGAGTCGAGGCATGTGGACAATTCTGTCGCACGGTCGCGCGCGAGTCCAGCAAACCAACCTACTTAGTTGTTTACATTGATCGCACACTGGTATACGGTGTGGGCATGATCGAGGCAGGCGACATTGTTGGACGGAGCGCAGCATCCGCTCCTGCGCCCTTGTCCCCCAAAGTACCTACAGACAATACCCCGATCCAAGGCCTACTATCGCGTCCTGCCGCAGACCGACGGAGCGATCCATCCACAGATCGTCGGGATGGTCGAGCTATCCACAATCTCGCGTCATATCCTTTTTCATCTTCGCGAAGCGTGCGTAGGATGCCGTCACGGCGACCGTCGCACGAGCCGTTCCGTCCGTGCACGGTGGCCGTCCTGAAGGATCAGGAGGGCTGACCGGTGATGATGAGCCAGAGTTCCGGGCGACGCGGACTGTTGTGGGCGGTTTTCGGCGGCCTGGTCTTGATCGCCGGCATTGTGGCGATCATCGTCAGCTCCATACTGTCGCAGCGTGCGCCCGACCCGACCGAGACCGCCGGCGGAGGAACGAACACTCCGGCCCCGACCACCAACGGGCCTACCGGCGAGTTCGTTGATCCGACCGTGATCGAGAAGGGATGGATCCCGGAGCCGATCACGACAGAGGACGAGATCTACATTCGCGCTGCGCTCGCAGCCGCGTCCACGTTCGACACGACGAAGAGCACCCGCGAGGCATGGCTCGCGTACCTGGACGCTTGGTTCACACCGGACACCCGTTATGCCGAAGCGGACCGCGCGGACCGAATGAAGACGGCGCAGGTCGAGCTACGACAGGGTGTGGTGCTTCCTCAGGAGGCGTGGGAATCCCTCGCGCGCGAGGCGGGCCGCGTCGTCGCCATGACGACCGGTGACGTCGCGTATGTCGCCGTCAGCGACGACGCATCGGGTGACATGTCGATCGGAACCTCAGATGTGACGTTGACGTTCACGAGGTCGGACGGCAGCGGCGGTGAGACGTCGTACGACGAGCAGGTGCGCGTGAGCGTGCAGGTTCTGTGCGGACCGGACTCCGTCGCGACGCCGGACACGGCGCAGCAAGCAGGGGATTGCAAGGTGGTCCGCTACTTCACGGAGCCGTTGGAGCC
>Ga0307505_10000636_pt1 | contig 36812 bp, 30 predicted proteins | sample 23_S_MG_FD_202183 | JGI IMG/M metagenome (GOLD analysis project Ga0307505, IMG submission 202183) | Soil microbial communities from Populus trichocarpa stands in riparian zone in the Pacific Northwest, United States - 23_S | ecosystem: Environmental > Terrestrial > Soil > Riparian zone > Trees...
GACCGGGTTCTCCCGGTCCCTCCGCCATGCCGCGGGTAGACTCGTCAGAGCCCGGGCGCGGGCTCGGAAAGGAGCGCGGATGTCGCTGTTGTCGTCCATCACCGGTCCCCGCGACCTCGATGCGCTGACCGTCGACCAGCTCCGGCAGCTCGCCGACGAGGTCAGGGAGTTCCTGATCGAGAACGTGGCGCGCACGGGCGGTCACCTCGGTCCGAATCTCGGCGTGGTCGAGCTGACGATCGCGCTGCACCGCGTCTTCGACTCGCCGAACGACCCGGTCATCTTCGACACCGGACACCAGTCGTACGTGCACAAGCTCCTGACCGGACGACAGGACTTCTCGCGGCTGCGGGCGCGTGACGGCCTCGCGGGCTACCCGCAGCGGTCGGAGAGTCCCCACGACGTCGTGGAGTCGTCACACGCCTCCAGCTCGCTGAGCTGGGCCGACGGGGTCTCGCGCGCGCTCACGCGCACCGGCCGCAAGGATCGGCATGTCGTCGCCGTCGTCGGCGATGGCGCGCTGACCGGCGGCATGACGTGGGAGGCGCTCAACAACATCTCCGACGACAACGATCGCAACCTCGTGATCATCGTCAACGACAACGGCCGGTCCTATGCGCCGACGATCGGCGGGATGGCGCGCTATCTCAACCGCGTGCGCACCGCCGACACGTACCGCACCTTGCACCGCGGGTCATCCACCGTCGCGGGAAAGCTCGGACCCGCCGCCCGCGCGTTCTACCGCGGGGTGCGCGGGGGAACCCACGGCTTCCTCTCACGCTTCACGAACAATGCCGCGCTCTATTCGAACCTCGACATCAAGTACCTGGGTCCGATCGACGGTCACGACCTCCCCGTCCTCCTCGAGACCCTCGAGCTCGCCAAGGACTACGGTGCGCCGGTGATCGTGCACACCATCACCGAGAAGGGGCGCGGTTATCAGCCGGCGCTCGACGACGAGGCGGACCAGTTCCACGCCGTCGGCAAGATCGACCCGGTCTCGGGCGAAGCACTCGGCGCGGCCGGCGGCCTCGCCTGGACGGACGTCTTCGCCGACGAGCTCGTCGAGATCGGCAAGGACCGCGAAGACGTCATCGGCATCACCGCCGCGATGCTCCGGCCGACGGGACTCCTGCCGTTCGCGCAGCGCTTCCCCGACCGCGTGTACGACGTCGGAATCGCCGAGCAGCACGCCGTCGCCTCGGCTGCGGGACTGGCCTTCGGCGGCCTGCACCCGGTCGTGGCGATCTATGCGACCTTCATGAACCGCGCCTTCGACCAGGTGCTGATGGATGTCGCCCTCCACCGCGCGGGGGTCACCTTCGTGCTCGACCGCGCCGGCGTCACCGGTCCGGACGGCCCGAGCCATCACGGCATCTGGGATCTCGCGATGCTCCAGCTCGTCCCGCACATCCGGATCGCCGTGCCTCGCGACGCCGAGCGGCTGCGGGAAGAGCTGCGGGAGGCCGTCGCGGTTCGCGACGCTCCCACGGTCGTCCGCTTCCCGAAGGGCGGCGTGAGCGACGACCTGCCGGCGCTGGAGCGCCTCGAGGACGGGGTCGACGTCCTCGTGCGCTCGGAGGCCCAGGACGTGTTGATCGTCGGCATCGGCCCGATGGCCCACACGGCCGTCGACGTGGCTGAGCGCCTGCGGGCCCAGGGGATCGGCGCGACCGTCGTCGACCCTCGCTGGGCGGTGCCGGTGCAGCCGTCGATCGTCGAGCTCGCGGCATCCCATCGCCTGGTCATCACGATCGAGGACGGCATCCGTGTCGGCGGCATCGGCACCCGCGTGCGCCAAGTGCTCCGCGAGGCGGGCGTCGACACCGCGGTCGACGAGCTCGGCGTGCCCGACGAGTTCCTCGACCACGCCACTCGCGAGCAGATCCTGCAGGATGCCGGGCTGATGCCCGCCAAGATCGCACAGGATGTCGTCGCGCAGGTGCTGGGCACCCGCATCCCCGTGGCGCGGGGAGCGACCAGCGAGATCCCGACCCTCAGCGCCGTCGACCGGCGCGGCTAGCTGTGTCCTAGCTCTCCGGCCGGCACGGGCTCGACAGGAAGGGGCGGCCCCATCGGGACCGCCCCTTCCTGTCATCGGAGAGTCAGCCGCCGATGCCCTTGATGACCGGGTGGTGGAAGGTGTCGCCGAAGACGCGCTCGGACGCGCCCTCGCGATCCAGGTACGGCGACGCGCCGCCGTCGATGAAGGGCCAGCCGGCGCCCAGGATGAGGCACAGGTCGATGTCCTCGACCGCGGGAACCACACCCTCGTCGAGCATGATCCGGATCTCCTGCGCCAGGCCGTCCTGCACGCGGCGGAGGATCTCGCCGGCCTCGACGGGCGTCGAGCCCACGCTGCCCTTGAGCGCCTTCTCGGCCGCCTTCGTGAAACCGGTCACGCGGCCGCCCTTGTCCTTCTCGACGACCTCGGGCAGTTCGGCGAGCGCGTGGAAGTTCTCGTTCGCGTAGAACCGGTCGGGGAACGCGCGCACCATGGTGTCCTGCACGTGCGCCGCGACCTTCCAGCCGACCAGGTCGATGAGCTGGAACGGTCCCATCGGCAGACCGAGTGGCGCGAACGCCTTCTCGACGTCGGCGACCGGCGTCCCTTCGTACACGGCCCGCGCCGCCTCGCCCATGACCTTCGCGAGGAGACGGTTGACGACGAAGCCCGGAGCATCGGCGGTGAGCACCGCGTTCTTGCCCAGGCCGCGCGCCACGACGAAAGCGGTCGACAGCGCAGCCTCGGATGTGACCGGAGTCTTCACGATCTCGATGAGGGGCATGACCGCCACCGGGTTGAAGAAGTGGAAGCCGACGAGACGCTCGGGGTGCGTCAGCTTCGCGCCGATCTCCTCGACCGACAGCGACGACGTGTTCGTCGCGAGGATCGCGTCGTCGGCGATGAACTGCTCGATCTCGCCGAACACGGCCTGCTTGACGCCGACCTCCTCGAAGACCGCCTCGATGACGAAGTCGCAGTCCGCATAGAGGCTCTTGTCGGTGGTGCCGGTCACCAGCGCCCGCAGCCTGCCGGCGCCGTCCGCGTCGAGCCGACCCTTGGCCTCCAGCTTGCCGATCTCCTCGTGGATGTAGGCGACGCCCTTGTCCACGCGCTCCTGGTCGAGGTCGGTGATGAGCACCGGCACCTGCAGCTTGCGCACGAACAGCAGCGCGAACTGACTGGCCATGAGCCCGGCGCCGATGATGCCGACCTTCTCGACCTTCTTCGCCAGCCCCTTGTCGGGTGCCCCGACGGGACGCTTCGCGCGCTTCTGGACGAGGTCGAACGCGTACATGGATGCCGCGAACTGGTCGCCGGTCACGAGGTCGGCGAGAGCGTCGTCCTCGCGGGCGAAGCCCTCCGCCTTCGTTCCGCTCCTCGCCTTGTCGAGGAGATCGAGCGCGACGTACGGCGAGGTCGGCACCGTGCCGATCTTGGACTCGAGCATCCCGCGCGCCATCCTGATCGCGACGGGCCACTTGACGGCGCGCTCGATCTTGCCCGGCTCGTTCTTGCGGTCGACCTTGGTCGTGCCTGCGAGCACGCCGTCGGCCCACGTGAGCGAGTTCTCCAGGTAATTCGCGGCTGGGAAGATCGCGTCGACGATGCCGTAGTCGAACGCCTGCTGGGGCTTGAGCATGCGGTTCTGCTTGAGCGGATTCGAGATGACGACCTCGAGCGCGTTCTCGATGCCGATGAGGTTGGGCAGCAGGTAGGCGCCACCCCAGCCGGGGATGATGCCGAGGAACACCTCGGGCAAGGCGATCGCGGCGGCCGAGGCATCGACCGTGCGGTAGGTGGAGTTCAGCGCGATCTCGAGCCCGCCGCCGAGCGCGAGCCCGTTGACGAACGCGAAGGAGGGCACGCCCAGCTCGGAGAGCGTGCCGAGCACGTGGTGACCCAGCTGCGCGACGAGCTTCGCGTTGTCCTTCGAGCCGACCTTGGTGATGTCGGACAGGTCGGCGCCCGCGGCCAGGATGTACTGCTTGCCGGTGATGCCGACCGCCTGGACCTCGCCGGCGGATGCGCGCGCCTTCAATCCGTCGAGCGTCTCGCCCAGCTCGGTCAGCGTCGCCGGACCCAGCGTGTTCGGGCGGTTGTGGTCGCGGCCGTTGTCGAGCGTGATGAGGGCGAGCACCTTGCCGGAGGGGAGTCGGATGTCGCGCACGCGAGAGTGCGTGATCACCTCGCCGTCGGTCAGTGCCGTGATGGGGGAGAAGTCGATCTCTTCGTAGTTCGTCATCCGCGTCGTCCTACCGCTTCTTTCCGTCGTAGTGGGGGTTCTCCCAGACGACCGAGCCGCCCTGCCCGAGGCCCACGCACATCGCGGTGAGGCCGTAGCGGACGTCGGGACGCTCGGCGAACTGGGCGGCGAGCTGGATCATCAGGCGTACACCGGATGCCGCAAGCGGGTGCCCGAGCGCGATCGCGCCGCCCCACTGGTTGACACGCGGATCGTCGTCCGCGATGCCGAAGTGGTCGAGCAGCGAGATGACCTGGATCGCGAACGCCTCGTTCAGCTCGAACAGGCCGATGTCGCCGATCGTCAGGCCTGCCTTCGCGAGTGCCTTCTCGGTCGAGGGGATCGGGCCGATGCCCATGATCTCCGGCTGCACACCGGCGAACGCGAACGACACGAGACGCATCTTCGGCTTCAGGCCGAGCTCCTTGACCGCACCGCCGCCGGCGAGCAGCGACATCGTCGCGCCGTCGGTGAGGGGCGACGAGGTGCCGGCCGTCACGCGGCCGTGCGGGCGGAACGGCGTCTTGAGCGCTGCAAGATCCGCCATCGTGGTCTGCGGGCGACGGCCCTCGTCCTCGGTGGCCAGGCCCCAGGCGCCGTCCGCATCCTTGATCGCGACGGGGACGAGGTCGGGCTGGAATCGGCCGGCGTCGTAGGCCGCCTGCGCCTTGTGCTGGCTGAGCATGCCGAAGCGGTCGGAACGCTCCTTGGTCAGGTGGGGGAAGCGATCGAAGATGCGCTCCGCGGTCACGCCCATGTTCAGCGCACCCGGGTCGACCATCTTCTCCGCGACGAAGCGGGGGTTGGGGTCGGCGTTGCCGCCGATCGGGTGGTGGCCCATGTGCTCGACGCCGCCGGCGAGAGCGACGTCGTACATCCCGAACCCGATCGAGCCGGCCATCGTGGTCACGCTCGTCATGGCTCCCGCGCACATGCGGTCGATGGCGAAGCCCGGAACGCTCTGCGGGAGGCCCGCGAGGATCGCGACGCTCCGCCCCAGCGTCAGCCCCTGGTCGCCCGTCTGCGAGGTCGCGGCGATCGCCACGTCGTCGATGCGCTCCCTGGGAACACCGGGGTTGCGCTCCAGGAGTCCGATCGTCGCCTTGACCGCGAGGTCATCCGATCGGGTGTTCCAGTACATGCCCTTCTCGCCGGCGCGCCCGAAGGGTGTGCGCATGCCATCGACGAAGAAGACGTCCGAAGTCTCGGCCACTCTGCCTCCAAAATTCGTGGGATGCCGCCAGCCTAGGGAGCGGCATGGACCACCGTGAACCGGGTGGCGGATTCCTACGAAGCGGCTTGGGACGCCTGTGGCGGTGCTTGCACGGATCCCACAAAGGCATCGGCGATCAGCTGTGCAGTCTGCTCAATCTGCCACGACCTGGCCCCCAGCTCGGTCAGTGCTTCGGAAACGGACTCGAGTGTCGTCGGGATCGGCGGCGACCAGGCCAGCCGCCGGAGCAGCTCGGGCGTCAGCAGGTTCTCGGTCGGCATCCTGAGTGCCGTGGCGCGCCCCTCGACGAGCGGGCGCGCGGCCTTCAGCCGGGCGTCCGCCTCCGGGTTGCGGTCCGACCACGCCCGGGGCGGTGGAAGCGCGTCGCCGCCGGTGGCGCGCTCCAGGGGGAGGTCTGCGCTCCCGCGACCGGACTCGATGGCCGTCCACCATCGATCGAGCTGGGTCCTGCTCGCGCGGCCGTTGAACTCCTTGATGCCGGCGAGCTCCTGCTTCGACTTCGGGTCGGCGATCACCGCGGCCACGAGGGCGCGGTCCGGCACGAGACGGCCCGGCGCGATGTCCTGCTCGCGCGCGAAGTCCTCCCGCGCGGTCCACAGCGCGCGGGCGACGGCGAGAGCCTTGCGCCCGCGTACCGTGTGGAGTCCGCTGAGGCGGCGCCAGGGCTCGCCACGCGCCGGCTTGGGCTCGCGTTCGAGCACGGCCTGGAACTCCTCGGCGGCGAGGTCGGCCTTGCCCTGCTCGGCGAGTTCGGCGACCAGCACGTCGCGCACATCGACGAGGTGCTCGACGTCGAGCGCGGCATACTCGAGCCAGGACTGCGGGAGAGGGCGGGTCGACCAGTCCGATGCCGAATGGGCTTTCGCCAGGGCGATCCCGAGGGTGTCCTCGACAACGGCGCCGAGGCCGACGCGGTCGTGGCCGAGAAGCCGAGCGGCCAGTTCGGTGTCGAACAGCGAGGCCGGTCCGAGCGATAACTCGCGCAGCGACGGCAGATCCTGACTGGCCGCGTGGAGGATCCATTCCTCGCCGCCGATCGCCTCCTGCAGCGCGCGGAAGTCGCCGATCGGCGGCGGGTCGAAGAGGAAGACCCCCGACCCCCGCCGATAGACCTGGATGAGATACGCCCGCTGGGAGTACCGGAAGCCGGAAGCGCGCTCCACGTCGACTGCGACCGGACCATGTCCGGTCGCCAGGAGCGAGGCGGCGTCGGCCAGGTCCGCGACGGCGTCGATCACCGTGTAGTCAGCCACGCGTCGACCTGCGCGTTCCCAGCATCGCGACCCCTTCCGAGCCCGGCGGCAGCCCTGCGAGCATGCATACGAGCTCTGCCCATGCTTCCACGTGCGGGACCACCGAGCCCTCCGGCGTCCACGAGGCACGGAGCTCGATCTGCGCCCCGTCGCCCTCCGCTGCGAGCGAGCCGAACCCCTTCGAGAGCGTCTTGGTGGCCGTGCCGGACGCGGAGTGCACGTTCGCGCGCCGCGACGCGAGTGCGTCGGTCAGCCACGACCATGCGACATCCGCGACGAGCGGGTCGACACCGATGTCGGGCTCGAGTGGAGCCTGGGCGAAGCACACGATGCGCCATGGGCCGTTCCAGGGCGCCGGCGCAGCGGAATCGTGCAGCAGGATGAAGCGGCCGGTGCCGTAGAGCGACTCGGCGCCCTCTGACTCGGGTCGCACGTCGCCTCGCAGCGCGAACGCATCGGGGGCGAGGCCGGTCGGCGCAGGGATCTCGCTGACCGAAAGATCGCCGCGGAAAGCGGTGCTCCGGATGGCGTCAGCGACCTGCCCGAAGGACAGCGGTCCTGCCGGGGGAGGATGCTCAGCCACGCGGACAGACTAGAGTGATGCCTCGATGACAGGCCCCAGGCGCGCCGCTGGGCGCGGCGCCTCTCCCTCCCTCCTCGCCGGCGTGCGGACCGCGCTCACGATCGTGAGCGTGGCGCTCGCGGGCGTCCTCACCGCGCTCGCCGTGACATCGGTCCACATGGCACGCCGTGTGGTCACACCCGCCGTGCGCCTGCCCGACACCCGCATCCTCGCGCTCGACACCGCTGCCCAGACGATCACGCTCGCGCGCACCCCCGACACGGAGCTTCCGGGGCGGTACGGACTGTTCACCAGCGGATCCGAGAGCTACATCAAGCTCGGGTCGGTGCTCTCCGAGGACGATGCCAGCGTGAAGCGCAAGCTCCTCACGCACATCGGCGCCGACGCCCGGCTCTCGCCGGACGCCGCCTTCAGCGGGTGGTACTACGACCACCCCGACGAGCTGCACCTGCCGTACAGTCCCGAGCTCATCGGGTCCGCGGTCGGCCCCTGTCCCGCGTGGCTGTTCCCCGCGGGCCACGGGGAGGTGTGGGTGATCCAGATCCACGGGCGCGGCACCACGCGCGCCGAGTGCCTGCGCGCGGTCCCCGTCTTCCACGGGCTGGGCATCACATCCCTGGTCGTCTCGTACCGAAACGACGGCGAGGCCCCGCGCAGCCGCGCCGGCACCTACACGCTCGGAGCGACCGAGTGGCGGGACGTCGACGCAGCCGTCGGCTTCGCGCGTCGCCGCGGTGCACGCCGCATCCTGCTGATGGGCTGGTCGATGGGCGGGGCGATCGCGCTCCAGCTCGCCCTGAGCTCGGCGCATCGCGACGTGATCGCCGGACTCGTGCTGGAGTCTCCCGTCATCGACTGGCGGGTCGTGCTGGAGTTCCAGGCGCGCGCGCAGCGCGTCCCCACGGCGGTCAGCGGTCTCGCGATCGGCGCCCTGCAGTCGGACTGGGCGACGCCTCTCACGCGCGCCGGCACTGCCATCCCCTTCGACCGGCTCGACGTCGTCGCGCGAGCGGCGGAGCTGCGGCATCCGATCCTCATCCTGCACAGCGACGACGATGGCTTCGTCCCCTCGGATGCCTCGCACGACCTGCTCGTGGCCCGTCCCGATCTCGTCGAGATGAGGATCTTCGAGGTCGCGCGGCACACCAAGCTGTGGAATTACGACCAGACGCGCTGGAGCGACAGCATCCGCGCCTGGATCGCGGCCCGCGGCCTCAGCGGGGCGTCCGAGACTCCGGACGCCTCATCGGCGCCCGGCAGCTGAGCGGGGCCGCGGGATCATCTCGCATCGCGCTGGGCTCGCACCTGCCGCTTCGCCCGCATCAGCATGCCGGTCATACCCGAGATCCGCAGCGGCGACACCACCCGTGTCAGCCCGATGCTCTGCGGAAAGTCGTCCGGGACGGCCAGGACCTCGTCGGCGGTCAGACCGGTGATGCCCTGGGCGAGGATGCTCGCGAACCCCCGTGTCGTGGGTGCCTCGGGCGGCGCGGTCGCATGCATGGCGACGACTCCGTCCCCGTCGACGTCGATCACGATGAAGACCGGAGACTGGCACTCCGCGACGCGTTCGTACAGTTCGGGATGCCCCTCGTAGCGCTCCGGAACCGGCGGCAGGTCGCGGGAGAACTCCAGCAGCAGCTGCAGCCGGTCGGACTCGGGGAGCTCGAGGAACTCGTCGCGGATCTCGGCGAGGGAGTCGGGGAGGACGGATGCGGTCATCCCCGCCATTCTCCCATGGTGACGCCCCGTCGTCGTCAGCGCCCGGGGGCCTCGCCGGGCTCGGCGCCTGTCACGATGGGCACGCGCACCGCACTGCCCCACTCGGTCCATGAGCCGTCATAGTTGCGGACGTCCTCGAACCCGAGCAGGTGCTTCAGCACGAACCAGGTGTGGCTCGAGCGCTCCCCGATGCGGCAGTATGCGACGATCGCGTCGCCGTCCTGCAGTCCGACCTCATCGCGGTAGATCGCCTCGAGCTCGGCGCGTGGCTTGAACCCGCCGTCGGCGGCGACCGCGCGCGCCCACGGCACGCTCCTGGCCGACGGGATGTGGCCGGCGCGCAGCGCGCCCTCCTCCGGGTACGCCGGCGCCGTCGTGCGCGATCCGTCGTACTCCTCCGGGGAGCGCACGTCGATGAGCGGATTCCCGAGGTGCGCCAGGACATCGTCCTTGTACGCGCGCAGCGCGCGGTCGTCCCGCTCGACGACGGGATACTCGGTCGGAGCGGGAGTAGCGGCATCCGTCGTGAAAGGCCGGCCCTGCGCGATCCACCCGTCGCGGCCGCCGTCGAGCAGCCGCACATCCTCGTGGCCGAAGAGCGAGAACACCCACAGCGCGTACGCGGCCCACCAGTTGTTCTTGTCGCCGTAGATGACCACGGTGTCGTCGCGCGCGATGCCCTTGCGGCTCAGGAGCTCGGCGAATCCGGCTCCGTCGACGTAATCGCGCACCACCGGGTCGTTCAGCTCGGTGTGCCAGTCGACCTTGACCGCGCCGGGGATGTGCCCGGTCTCGTAGAGCAGCACGTCCTCGTCGGACTCCACCACCACCAGCCCGGGAGTCCCCAGGTGGGCTTCGAGCCACTCTCCGGTCACGAGGCGACCGGGCGCGGCGTACTCGGCGAACTTGGCGGACGAGGTGTCGGTTTCGATGGACAACGCAGTCTCCTCGGGTCGGGGGCGCAGGATGCGACGGCGTAGGGTTGAACCGCGCGCTTCGACCCTAGATTCCCGGGCGGGAGCGCGCACTCACTCTGTAAGACACCGACACAGGATCCTGATGAGCGCCACCGCGACCGGAACCGGCACCGCCCACCTGACGGAGCGCTCGCCGCAGATCTCCGGCGCCGAGATGGTCGCCGCACTCGTTCCCCCGCCGCAGTTCGCCGGTGCGACCTTCGACACGTATCGCGCCGATCCGGCGTTCCCGTCGCAGCAGGAGGCCAAGGATCTGCTGATCGGCTTCGCGGGCGGCGGTGCGACCGCGAAGTCCGGCGGGCTGTTCCGGCGCGCCAAGCGAGGGCCTGAGCTCAAGCCCGGCGTCTACCTCGACGGCGGATTCGGCGTCGGCAAGACTCACCTGCTCGCGGCGATCTACCACGCGATGCCGGCACGGCGGAAGTACTTCGGATCCTTCATCGAGTACACCGCCCTGGTCGGCGCGATCGGCTACCAGAACACCGTCGAGCTGTTCCGCGGCGCCGACCTGCTCTGCATCGACGAGTTCGAGCTCGACGACCCCGGCGACACGATGGTGATGACGCGTCTGCTCGGGCAGCTGGTGTCCTCGGGGACGCGGTTGGCCGCGACATCGAACACTCCGCCCAATGCGCTCGGCGAGGGCCGTTTCGCCGCGCAGGACTTCCTCCGCGAGATCCACGCGATGGCCGCGAGCTTCCAGACGATCCGGATCGACGGCACCGACTATCGTCACCGCGCGGTCGACGGCCATGCCGCAGTCCTCACCGACCCGCAGTACGAAGCGGCGATCGCGGATGCCGCCACCCGAGGCCTCGCGTCGGACGACGCGTTCGCCGAGCTCGTCACGCACCTCGCGCGGGTGCACCCGTCGCGCTACATTCGCCTGATCGATGGGCTGTCCGTGGTCGGCCTGCGCGATGTGGAACCGTTCACCGACCAGTCCGCGGCGCTGCGCTTCGTCGCGTTCATCGATCGCGTGTACGACGCCGAGCTCCCCATTCGCGCCACGGGCGTGTCGCTCGATCTGGTCTTCCCCGACGAGATGCTCGCCGGCGGCTACCGCAAGAAGTACCTCAGGGCCACCTCGCGCCTGGTCGCCTCAACCCTCGCCTGAGCTCGCGCACAGCGTCCCCCAGAGTGATTCGCGGCACGCTCACGCCCTGCCGAAACGTGATGTTTACGTAGCACGGGGTCGCGTAACAGACCGGAAATGTCGCTCGTACGACCACGGTAACGAAGCATCGTGAGACTGAGCGCAGCAGTCGCCCGACCCGACCTACGGGCGTTGTGTCTTGTCACTCGAACAAGTGAGGTAACACCTGATGGACACTGGAGCATTCGCCTGGGCGATCACAGCCACCGCCTTGGTGCTGTTCATGACCCCCGGCCTGGCCTTCTTCTACGGAGGCCTAGTCAAGGCCAAGAGCGTGGTCAGCATGATGATGATGAGCTTCGGCGCTCTCGGACTCGTCGCTGTGCTGTGGATTCTGTACGGCGCGAACATGTCGTCCGTCGACAGCGTCTGGAGCTTCGCCGGCAACCCGTTCTCGGACTTCGGCCTCGCCGGCATCGCCGACGACAGTGAGGCGCTGATCGGAACGGCCTTCGGCGCGACGTTCGCGATCATCACGACGGCACTCATCTCCGGCGCCATCGCCGATCGAGCCAAGTTCGGCTCGTGGCTGATCTTCGCAGGCATCTGGGCGACGATCGTGTACTTCCCCGTCGCCGCGTGGGTGTGGGGTGACGGCTGGATCCTCAACCTCGGCACGAGTCTGGGCTTCTCGACGGAGGTCATCGACTACGCCGGTGGAACGGCCGTGCACATCAACGCCGGCGCCGCAGCGCTCGCGCTGGCGATCGTGCTCGGCAAGCGCATCGGCTTCCAGAAGGGCATCCAGAAGCCGCACAACGTGCCTCTCGTCATGCTCGGCGCGGCCATCCTGTGGTTCGGCTGGTTCGGCTTCAACGCCGGTGCCGAGTACGGCGGCGACTTCAGCGGCGCCGGCCTGATCGTCATCAACACCATCGGCGCGACGGCAGCCGCCGTGCTCGGCTGGATCATCGTCGAGAAGATCAAGGACGGCAAGCCCACGTCGGTCGGCGCCGCATCGGGCGCGATCGCGGGTCTGGTCGCCATCACGCCCGCCTGCGCCAACCTCGCACCGGGATGGGCGCTGCTGCTCGGCATCGTCACCGGCGCGGTCTGTGCACTCGCCATCGAGCTCAAGTGGAAGCTCGGCTATGACGACTCGCTCGACGTCGTCGGCATCCACCTCGTCGGCGGCCTCATGGGAACCATCTACCTCGGCTTCTTCGCGACCGAGACGGGCCTGTTCCTCGGCGGCGGCTGGGAGCAGCTTGTCCTGCAGGTCATCGCGGCCTTCGCGGTGCTCATCTACTCGTTCGTCGTTGCCCTCGTCCTCGGATTCGGCATCGAGAAGACGATCGGGTTCCGCGTCAAGAACGAGGACGAGATCGCGGGCGTCGACACCGTCGTGCACGGCGAAGAGGGCTACGTCCTCGCCGACCGCATCGCCTGAGCGTCCCGCACGCGCACACGCAGCAGCCGAAGGGCGTCACGGGAGACCGTGGCGCCCTTCGGCGCTGGTCGTCGACGCCGATGGATAGGGTGATCGGGTGACGCAGCGCCATGGCTTCCTGAGTGCATTGACGCGCCTCCTCCGGCCGTCGCAGTCCACGGCGCCGGTCGCCCCGGCACACGTGCGCGGCGCGGTCGAGCCGGGCCGGGCGGGGCGTACCGCCACCGTCGAGATCGTGCCGCCGACGAGGGACGGGCTGCGCATCACGTACGCACCCGACCGCGACGGCGATCCGGACGCGGGCGAGGTGGTGTGGACGTGGGTGCCGTACGACGAGAACGACGGGCGGGGAAAGGACCGCCCGGTTCTGGTCATCGGCCGCCAGGATGCCGAGAGGGTCTACGCCGTCCGCCTCACCAGCAGGGCGCGCGACGGCGATCGCGACTATCTCGGGATCGGCTCGGGCGCGTGGGATGCGAAGGGCCGTCCGTCCTGGGTCGACATCGAGCAGATCTACAGCGTGCACCCCGACGGCATGCGGCGCGAGGCATCCGCCCTCGACCTCACTCTGTTCGTGAAGGTCGCCGACGCGCTGCACAGGCGCTACGGATGGCCCGTTGGCAACTGACGCCGGCAACCCGGGCCGAGAAAGCGTCGCGTGTGGTCGCTTCGCTCTCGCGGAGGCGACCATTCCTGACACCTTCTCGAGGCGCCGTGTCGGGTCGGGCGGAGAATGTGTCGCGTGTGGTCGCTTCGCTCTCGCGGAGGCGACCATTCCTGACACTTTCGCGGGAGGAGGGCGGGCGCTCCGTGCTGTGCGCGGGGAACACCGGGGCTTGTCTCGCGGTGCGTCGTGGTGGGCGATACCGGACTCGAACCGATGACCTCTTCCGTGTGAAGGAAGCGCGCTACCAACTGCGCCAATCGCCCGTGGCCCCGCGGGGCCGAGTCTCGATCTTACCCGATAGGCGACGCCGTCAGGAACGTGTTCGGCACGACACGCGCGGTCCGTCATGAGTTTTGCACTCGCGGTTTCGTGGGCTAAAGTCGTTCAAGCGCCCGAGAGATCGGGAGCACGCGGATGTAGCGCAGTTGGTAGCGCACAACCTTGCCAAGGTTGGGGTCGCGAGTTCGAGTCTCGTCATCCGCTCGAGTGCAGGGGTGTTCTCTCGGGAGCACCACGGCACGTGGGGTCAAACCACACGCGGTGGCGTGGCCGAGCGGCTAGGCACCGGCCTGCAAAGCCGTTTACACGGGTTCGAATCCCGTCGCCACCTCGCTTGCACAACTGAACAGCCCTGACGGGCGCGATTGGCGCAGCGGTAGCGCGCTTCCCTGACACGGAAGAGGTCACTGGTTCGATCCCAGTATCGCGCACCACCTGAAACCCCCGGCAGGCCGGGGGTTTCGTCGTTCCAGCGCCGGACTCAGACCCGATTGAGCTCGTGGAGCAGGCGGGGGAGCACGTCGACGTGCGCGCGGCGGCCGAGAAAGACGTCGGCATGTCCGTAGCCCGGGATCACCTGCAGCGTGTGCCGCCCGGGTTGCGTACGCTCGAGGAACGCATACGTCGCGCGCATGCCCGACGGTACGAACGCGCGGTTGTCCTCGCCGGTGAACAGCGCGAAGCGCGCGTCGGTGTTCGGCGGCTGCGCCGCATACCCGTGGGGCAGACCCGGTCGCCCGCTGACCGAGACCAGCTGGCCGGCGCGGTTGGACGCGGCCATCTGGGCATACAGGCTCATGGGGATCTTCCCGAACTCGGTGCGGATCCAGCGGTGCGTGGCATTGTCGAGGTTCTCGTGATGCCACAAAGCCGGATGACCCGAGCCGATCGCGAAGCTGGCCATGCTGCAGACCGGGCTGTGGCATTCCGGATGCGCGAGCCTGACGGCGGTTCGGGTGATCCAGGCGATGCCCGTCTCCGGCCCGTCGCCCCACCGGATGTCGACGTAGGAGCCTCGCGACATCATGAGCGGCCGGAGGACATGCAGCTTCACCCGCGCGAAGAGCGGAACGTGCGGGTGGAGGGAGAGCGAGTTGACCACGACGGTGTCGATCTCGGGCACCCATCCCGCCACGGTGGCCATGCTGAGCGCTGCCGCGCCCTGACAGTGCCCGATCGCCTTCACGCGCTCAGCGCCCGTCTGGGCGAGGATGTACCGCACGGCCGCAGGCACGTCGTACTCGGCGACGTCGTCGAGCGTCCATGGCAGCGGGTCGAGATCGAGCGAGCCACGCCAGTTCAGCATCCAGACGTCCCAGCCGTCGTCGATCAGCATGTCGACGACGGAACGACTCACGGGGGGCCGGAACGACTCGGCACGCATCGCCGCGCCGTGCATCAACAGCAGCGGTCCCTTGACGGGATCGGCACCGCCGCGCACGTGAATGAGGGTCAGTGCGACGCCATCGCCTGCGGGGAAGTAGTGAGGTTCGTCGCGATGCGAGCGACGCGTGGTCGGCGTCGGCGTCATTGCTCCACCTCGTGGGAGACCGGCACTCGGCGAGCGGTCGGGCTCACGTACGCATCGATCATCGACTTCGCGAAGAAGCCTCCGAAGCGCGCGATCGATCCGAGACCGCCGCGGCCAGACCCACGGAAGGTCGTGAGCTGGCGCGCGAAGTCCTGCGGGAGGATGCGAAGGATCCCGGCGCCGAACACATCACGCGACTCGCCGGGGGGCACGTGGCCCTTCATGAGAGTGATGTACAGGGTCGACGTGTCGCTCCACATGTCGAAGCCGGGATCGTTGCGCACCACCTTGAACCCGTACATCGTCATCGGCGTGCCGGACCGGTCGCTGAACCACAGCCGGTAGCGCATCTCCCGGTGCTTCTCGTCGTCCGAGAGCACGAACAGATTCGCCCAGCCTCGCTGCACCGGGAGATTGCCGCCGAGCAGATCGCACTCGACATATCCGCTCGCGACGGCGGTGCGGTCGCCGGAATCCACGAAGCGCTCGACATCGGGCGCGGTGATCGTGAGCTGGAACATGAAGCGCTGCGCGAGGTGGCGGCCGTGCGTCCAGCCTTCCGACGGATCCGTCTCGCCGATCGCGAAGTAGCCCTTCATCTGCTCGGTGAACTCCATGCCGTGCCCGGCGACCGGATCGATCGGATCGGCGATCATCGGATCCTCTGCCCGCTTCGGCGCGCGGCGCCGCTTCGGCCGGGGCTTTTCGAGCTGGCGCTCGACGGCGCGGTCCGCCATCGCGGCGATGGTGAGCGAGGGATTGGGTCCGACCGGGCCGGGCACCGCCGATCCGTCGATGACGAACAGCCCGGGATGCCCGAACGCCTCGCCGTAGCCGTCGACCACCCCTTCGTGGACATGGCGGCCCATCGGGGCGCCGCCCAGCGGGTGCACCGTGACGACACGCTTCGTCCACCACAGGGGGTTGTCGCGGAACGAGCCGCCCAGCGCCTCGGAGATGTCCTTCATCGTGCCGCGCATCGCCTTGAAATAGGCCGCGCTGGTCGCACTGGTCCACTCGACGTCGAGCTCGCCGTCCGTGAGCGTGATGCGCCCGTCCGGCGTGTCGCGTCCCATGCCCAGAAGCGGGAGCGAGCTCGATGTCAGGCTGCCCTGGCCGACGAGTTTGGCGACCTCCGCCGAGATCGTCGACTCGTTCCGGCGCTGCAGCCGGTAGGCGACCATCTCGCGGACGACAGCCGCCGCGCGCCGCATCGACTGCGTCACCTGCGCCGTCTCGATGAGCCAGTTCGTGAAGTCGGGGAATCCCGCCTCCTGCACGTAGTAGCCGCGGCCTGCACCCTCCTCGTCCGCCCCGTCGGGGCGGCGGATCGCGGTGGTGATCACCGGGCCGTTGGCGGGGTCGATCAGCCGCGTCAGTCCGGCATCGGTGGTCTCCTTCGCCGAGATGCAGAAGGTGAGCAGATCGCCGTTGCCGCTGAACCGCGTGCCGAGCGCACGGCCGAGCGCGGGAAGACCGACCCGGTTCCTCAGCAGCAGAGCGGTGGTGCCGAACGTTCCTGCTCCCAGGAACAGCTGATCGCAGGTGACGACCACGTGGGTGCGGTCCCTGAGCCCGACCCGCTCCGGCTCATCGCCGTACTGCACATAGCGCACCTCGTACCCGCCGCCCGGGAGAGGCGTCACGCCATAGACCTCGGCGAGCGTTCTGATGTCGGCGCCCTTGGACGCCGCCGCCGACAGATAGTTGTAGTCGAGCGTGTTCTTCGAGCCCTCGTTGCAGCCGATGTCGCACTCGCCGCACAGCTTGCACGTCAGCCGGCGCGCGCCGTGCAGGTTTCCGTAGGGCGGATCCTCGATGAGTTGCTTCGGCTCGGCCTCCGATCCAGGACGAGGCGCGAACGAGATCGCGAGCGGGGGAGAGAACGACTCCAGCCCCAGGTGCTCGGCGGCATCGCGGAGCGCCTTCGCCTTCGGCAGATCGGGGTACGGATTCGGCGTCGGGCGCATCATCGCCTCGACCGCGTCGTAATGGCGGTCGAGGTCGCGGCGCCCGATCGGCCAGTGCTCGTAGCCCCCGCCGGGAATCGGCGAGTCGTGGACGAACCAGTTCTCGTCCTTGCGCAGCAGCACGTTGGCATAGATGAGCGAACCGCCGCCGAGGCCCGAGGAGACGATCGCCTCGAGCTTTCGGAACGAGCGGATGTCGAACAGCCCGAACAGCTCGTCCTTGGGCTCCCAGAACGCTCTGCTCATCTGGTACGGATTGCGGGCGAAGCTGCCCGGCGGGTAGGCGCGGCCGCGCTCGAGGACGACGACCGAGCGGCCGGCGTCGGCCAGGCGATATGCCGACACGGAGGCGCCGAAGCCGGAGCCCACGACGATCGCGTCGACGTGCTCTGCACGCTGCTGGTTCATCGGCGCTCCCTCTTCCCCGGGGTTCGCGGAAACCGGTTCGAGATCGAAGAGTGCGGGCGACCGGGTCGTGATACCCCAGTCCGGTCTGCCCGGCGCACAACGTCTCGCACCTGCTCTCACGCTAGTGAGCGGGTGCACTCCGCCGCAATGGCACGTTGCGGCCCGGCGGTCGCGTGTATCACGGCATCCGCCCTCTCGCTCCCCAAGGATGGCCGCGGTCGCTCCCGCGCCACTATGATTCGGGCAGATCCACAAGCCCGTCCACTGGGAATCGCGTCGGCTGTGAGGAGATCGGCTTGCTGAAACGCATCTACGCTCGGATCAATCGGACGAGGCCGTGGTACCGGCTCCCGTTCCTTCTCGGCCTGTTCAACCTCATCGCGCTGCGCGACGAGCTGCGTGCGGACAACCTGATCGACACCCGCACCCCTGGTCCTGGCGGCCGGACTCCCGGTGTCACCGCGGCGACCGCCGATCCCGCCACACGACGGTTCCGCACCCCGGACGGCTCGTTCAACGACCTCGGCGATCCCGACATGGGCAAGGCCGACACGAGATTCGCCCGCAACGTCGCGCTCTCCCACGCCTGGCCGGAGTCGATGCCCGGGCTCATGGAGCCCAATCCCCGTGAGATCAGCCGGAGGCTCATGCGGCGGGAGGAGTTCACCCCGGCGACCTCGCTCAATCTCCTCGCGGCGGCGTGGATCCAGTTCCAGACGCACGACTGGTTCGCCCACGGTCGCGAGACCACCGACCTGCTGGAGATACCGGTCGCTGACGACGACACCTGGCACGAGCGGCCGATGAGGCTCCCGCGCACCTTGCACGACGACACGAGGACGGATGCCGACAAGTCACTGCCACCGACCTACATCAACAGCCAGTCGCACTGGTGGGACGCCTCCTCGATCTACGGCATTTCGGCGGAGCGCCGCGACGAGGTGCGCAGCTTCGTGGACGGCAAGCTGGTGCTCAAGGACGGTCACCTGCCGCTCGATCCCGAGACCGGGGTCGCGCTGACCGGCTTCAGCGAGAACTGGTGGGTAGGGCTCGGGCTGCTTCACACGCTCTTCACGCTGGAGCACAACTCGGTGTGCGACGCCCTGAAGAAGGCCTACCCCGACATGACCGAGGACGAGCTGTTCGGCACCGCACAGCTGGTGGTCTCCGCGCTCATCGCGAAGATCCACACCGTCGAATGGACGCCCGCGATCATCGCCCACCCGGTCCTGAAGGTCGCGATGCGGGCGAACTGGTGGGGATTGGCCGAGGAGAAGCTCCACCGCAGGTTCGGGCGGATCAGCAAGAGCGACGTGATCAGCGGCATCCCCGGCTCGCCCTTCGACCACCACGGCGCGCCCTACCAGCTGACCGAGGAGTTCGCCGCGGTCTACCGGCTCCATCCGCTCCTGCCCGACACGCTCGAAGTGCACTCTCTCGACGACGACTCGCTCGTGGACAGCATGGAGTTCCAGGAGATCATCCTGCTCAACGCGCACCGCGCGCTGACCGGCGGCGCCCGCGTGTCGGACCTGTGGTATTCGTTCGGCGTGCAGCATCCGGGCGCCGTGCAGCTGCACAACTTCCCTCGCTGGATGCAGGATCTGACCCTCCCCGACGGACTCCGGCTGGATCTGGCGGCGGTGGACATCGCCCGCGACCGTGAGCGCGGCGTGCCCCGCTACAACGAGTTCCGACGCCAGCTGCACCTGCGACCCGCCGCGACGTTCGAGGAGCTCACCGACAATCCGGTGTGGGCGGGCGAGCTCGAGGAGATGTACGGCGACGTCGAGCGGGTCGATCTGCAGATCGGGATGCACGCCGAGACGCCCCCGCCGGGATTCGGCTTCAGCGACACCGCATTCCGCGTCTTCATCCTGATGGCAAGCCGGCGGCTCAAGAGCGACCGGTTCCTCACCGACTGCTACACCGAGGAGTACTACACCAAGGTGGGACTGCGCTGGGTGGCGGACAACGACATGGGCAGCATCCTGCTTCGTCACTATCCCGATCTCGCTCCGGCGCTCGCCGACTCGAAGAACGCCTTCGCGCCGTGGGCGCGCGTGAGCGCCGAGGCGGTGAGCTGACATGACGTCGACGAGGCCGCTCCCGCCCGGCCGGTTCGGGATGCCGTGGCTCGGCGAGACCCTCGCGATCGTCAAGAGCAACCACGGGTTCTACCAGGACCGGCAGGCGAAGTACGGGCCGATCTTCAAGACGCGGCTGTTCGGCAATGACTTCGTCGTGTTCTCCGGCCATGAGGCGTTCCATGCCTTCGCGACGGACCCGCGCATCGAGCGCGGCGACGCCGACCCGATCTCGGCCGAGCAGATCTTCTTCAACTCGCTCGCGCTCATCGACGGCGTGGAGCACCACACCCGCAAAGCCGTGATGCTGCGGGGGATCGGCTACCGCTCCGCCATCGAGGCCTACGTGCCCCGCATGCAGGAGCTTCTCCAGGACGTCGTCGACGTCTGGATGCGAGAGGGGACGAGGACGGTGCTGCCGGACCTGCAGCAGTTCGCCGCGCGGCTCACCTGCGCGATGTACACCGGAGTCGAGACGGAGGCGGCGGCCACCGAGCTGAACCATCGCCTCGCCGACATGCGCGAGGCGTTCATGACGCTGCCCTTGCCGCTGCCCGGCACCAAGTACTCGCGAGCGATCAACGGCCGCAACCGAGTCATGGAGATCATCGACGAGGCGATCGAACGGCACCAGACCGGCGAGTACGACGACGTCGTGTCGCGGATGCTGGTAGCGGCCGCCGAGGCGGATGTGCCGGCGGAGAGCCTCGCCGGCGACATCCGGCACCTGATGTTCGCCGGCCAGGGCGGCTACTTCGTGCCGCTGACACTGGTCACGCTCGCACTCGGACAGCACCCCGACATCCGCGAGCGCGCCCGGGCGGAGGTGATGGCGATCTCACCCGAAGGACCGCTCACCATGGAGCAGCTCGAGCGCATGGAGTACCTGGAGCAGGTGTCGAAAGAGGTCCGTCGCTTCTTCGCGATGAACTCGGCGACATTCTTCGGCCGCGTGAAGGAGGAGATGGAGGTCGGCGGCTACCGGATACCCGCCGGCTGGGGCGCCATGGGCGGCATCCACATCAATATGCGCAACCCCGACGTATTCCCCGACCCCGATCGCTTCGACCCGGAGCGGTTCGTCCCCAAGCGCGAGGCGGCCCTGCCTGCGGGAAGCTACGTGCCGCACGGCGACGGTGCCAGCACGCACCACCGCTGCCCGGGCGAGAACATCGTCACCGTCGCGATGCAGCTCTACCTCACCGTACTGCTGCGCGAAGGGGACTGGAGCATCCCGGCCGATCAGGACCTCTCCCTGACCAACGAGCTCTTCCCGCTGCCGGCGAGCGGACTGCGGGTGGACTTCCGCACGCACGTCTCGGCGCCCGCCGTCGGCACCACCACCACACAGAATCGCTGAGGGCGCCATGCCGAACCCCTTCACGTTCACCCGGGTCATGATGGCGGGCATCCGCCAGCCGATCGAGCGCACGCCCGCCGCGGTCGGGCTCGAGTTCGAGGACGTCGCCTTTCCCTCGACCGACGGCGTCGCGCTGAAAGGGTGGTTCGTCCCGGCCCGGGCGGGGACGGATGCCGACGCGCGGCCAACGGTCATCTGGGTGCACGGATGGCCGTGGAACCGCTACGGGAACGTCACCGGACGGGTGCCGTGGCGCGATCGCACCGTCGACTTCCTCTCCGCGACCAAGGCCCTGCACAACGCCGGATTCCACGTGTTGCTGTTCGACCTCGCCTCGCACGGCGAGAGCGGCAGGCGGTTCCCACTCACCTACGGGGTCCGCGAGGCGCGGGACTACGCCGGCGCGGTGGCCTACCTGCGCTCGAGGCCCGACGTCGACGGGGAGCGGCTCGGCGCGATCGGGATGTCGGCCGGGGGGAGCACCGTGCTGTACGGCACCCCCGACGCCCAGCCCATCCGCGCCCTCCTCGCGGTGCAGCCCACGAAGGTGAAGGTGTTCGGCGACAACATGGCGCGGTCCGAGTTCGGACGGATGGGGCCTGCGCTGAACAAGGGACTGGACCTGCTCTACTGGATTCTGCGCGCACCGGCGCCGAAGGACCACGATCCCGCGATTCCGGCCGGGCGCCTCGGGGACACTGTCGTCCAGTACGTGCAGGGCACCGGCGACCAGTGGGGTCAGCTCGACGACGTCGAGAACATGTCCCGCGCGACGCCGAACTCGCTCGGCGTCATCGCGTACCCGTCCGAGGAGCGCTACGGCGGCTACGCCTACATCGACACCCACACCGACGACGTCGTGGCGTTCTTCACCGCACACCTGTGATCGGCATGCCCCTCCGAGCCACAGGTCGGTGACCTGACTCGCGATCAGCCGTGCCAGAGGCGGTCGTGCGCGGCCTGACGCGTGTACTGGCCGGGGTCGAAGTAGCGGTCGTAGTACTCCATCTCGAGGTGCGAGAACTGCAACCACATCCCGGGCGTGTAGAACGCGTCCACGTGGGCGGGGAAGCGCCCGTACGTGTCCCAGATGTGGTTGCAGATGTCCTTCACGTACTCGATCTGCCGGTCGCCGAACCGGGTGCCGCCTGCCAGGTAGGCCTGCGCATCGGCGGGGTCGCGGTACGAGCGCGAGAACATGTCCACGTTCCCGTAGCCGGAGCCCTGCGCGCTGTACTTGGCCTCCACGACGCGGTCGACCGCCTCGTCCATCGACGACACGTACGGCGGCGTCAGGCTCTCCAGGATGCCGTCGATCCCGACCGGGTTCGGCTGCGACGCGGGAACCGGCGGCCAGGACCGGTGCTTCTTCGGCTGCTCGAGCCGGAAGCCGAGCCCGTGGAAGCCCTTGGCGTCATCCTGCTCCCAGATGTACGGCGGGAAGACGGCGCCGTGGATCCATCCGCCGAGGCCCATCGCCTGCCCGACCAGCATGAGGTTCTGGAAGTAGAAGAACGCCTCGTAGTCGGTGCGCATGGTGCCTGCAAACCCCAGTGGGGCGCTGTTCACCTTGCTCACGAACCCGTTCCGGACCCACTTCAGGCCGCCGACCGGCTGATAGGGGATCTTGTCGGTCAGCCCGAGACCCCCACCGATCTTCGCCGCCCATTCGACGAAGCCCTTCGGGCGGAACGGCTGCCAGTCGTCCACGAAGATCGGCCGTGTGCCGTCGGGCTCCGAGGCCAGGATGAGCAGGGCGTTGATGTACTGCCACGTGCAGTCGACCACCGGGAAGAACAGCGTCGTGCCCGGCGCGTTGGATGCCTGCGCATTCCACCCGAGGTAGTACGGCCACTCGCGGGGGAACTCGAGCCGGCGGTCGGAGACCTTCACGAGGAACTCGTCGGCCGAGGCCAGCCAGTCCGCCTCGGACCAGGTCGACCAGTCGGGCGGCATGTCCCGCGCCAATTCCAGCGCACGGGCGCCGGTGGGGTGGCGGATGAGGAAGATCCCGTCGTCGTTGATCATGAAGAAGTAGGTGGCCTGCGCGTTGTCGGCGCTGCTGCCGGTGCGCGCGAGGATGTTGAGGAACGGCGTGCCGAGCTCGTCGCCGCCGTTCTGCTTGGTCAGCGGCCCGTCGTGCGTGGTCACCCCCGTGACGCCGGCGATCGTCGTGACGAGGATCGCCTCCTCGAGCTTGGTCAGCGGTGCCGCGTCGTTGCTGCTCTCATGGCTGAGAGCGCCCGCATCGACCGAGAATCCACGGGGGATGCGGCGCGTGCGACGCTCGGTCAGCGCCGAGAACAGCGGATAGCCGAACAGATCGGCAAGCTCGGGCGCCGCACCCGTCGCCGGTGACGTCGTGCTCTCGTCGATGTCGCTCATCGCGTCTCCTCGCGGTCGGGCTCGTTCGGTCAGTTGTGCAGGTCGAGCTGTGCCGTCACCACGGGATAGACGTCGCGTGCGGCATCCTTCCCGACGAAGCAGTCCATGTGGGCGTACCCCGGGATCACATGGCGGGTGTAGAGCTCGGGCCCGTTGCGCTCGCGGAGGTACTCGTAAGTCAGCTCGCTTCCCTCGGGAAGGAACAGCCGGTTGTTCTCGCCGTGGATGAAGGCGATGGGCAGACGCAGGCCGTCGGCATCGGCGGTGTAGTCGTGGCCGCCGTCCATGCTCACGGCATGATCCTCGCGGAGCATCTTCGTGATCTGCCGGAGGGTCGTCATGTTGGCCACCCCGAACGCCTCGTGCAGGTGATCGTGGGTGGCGTCGTTGAGATGATCGTGCTCGTAGACCTCGCCGTACATGAACATCACCCGCCGGCAGAACGGCCGGTCGCACGGCTCGTCGCCCGAGGGGTAGATCGCGAGCGCTTTGTCGTAGAGGCGCTCCAGCCACGACGGATCGTCGACGAACTCGGTCGTGAGGGTGTCCACTCCGAGCGCGGAGATGATGTTCCCGGCGTAGATGCCGGCGCGCAGCTCGTTGAGGGTGCCCGCGCGCGGGTGCAGGGTCAGCTGGGATGCCACCGCGGAGCGCACGCCGGTGAGCCCGAGGTCGAAGGCCATGAGCATGGTCAGCGATCCCACGCAGTGCGCCATGATCTGGACCGAGTCCGCGCCGGACTCCGCCCGCACCTTCGCCACGGCGGCCGGGTAGTCGTAGCGGGCGATGTCATCGAGCGTGAACTGCGTGGCCCCGGACGGCAGCGCCGGACTCGCGCGGTAGTCGAACACCCACACGTCGTACCCGTTCTCGTACAGGTACTCGGGGTAGTTCGTCTCGGTCGTGTCGATCGTGTACGCCAGCGCCGACGTCCCGAACCCGGGGGAGAGGATCACCGGCCCTTTCGACCCGCCCTGGAAGCGCGTGAGCCGCAGCGTCACACCGTCCTCGGTCGGGAACTCGTACACGGTCGGCTCGCCGCATCGCAGCGTTCGGCGCGCGCGCGGCGCCTCGTCCGTTCCTGTGCCGGAAGTGGTGTCGCCAACGCTCATCTCGACCCCCAGGTCGTCGCCGTGCGGTGCGCGTCGCCGACGCGGAACCGCGGTTCCGTGGGCGACGACGATTCAGCATATTGCCCAGCAGCCGCATCCGTCACGAAGTTGTCGAGTGCGCCGCCCTCCGCCCTGATACGCGCGTCCGGTCGATCGTCGCCGGGTCCGGCGCGGGATAGCCTGGATGCGACCCACACTCTGGAGAGTTTCCGTGACCGACGACGCCTTCCCGGCCGCTGTCCCGCTTCCCGCGGACGGCTTCGCCCTGTACCCCGACCGATCCGTCATCGCGCTGCGCGTCAACGGCGAGCTCAAAGACCTCGCGACGACGGTCGAGGCGACGGATGCCGTGGAGCCGGTGACCATCGACAGTGCCGACGGTCTCGGCATCCTGCGTCATTCGACCGCCCACGTGCTGGCACAGGCCGTGCAGCGGATCCACCCCCAGGCGAATCTCGGGATCGGCCCGCCGATCACCGACGGGTTCTACTACGACTTCGGCGTGGACGAGCCCTTCACCCCCGAGGACGTCAAGGCTATCGACAAGGAGATGCAGCGCATCGTCCGCGAGGGGCAGCGGTTCGTCCGCCGCGTCGTCACCGACGACGAAGCGCGCGCCGAACTCGTCGACGAGCCGTTCAAGCTCGAGCTGATCGGTCTCAAGGGCGGCAGCAAGGATGCCGCGGAAGGCGCGTCCGTCGAGGTGGGCGCGGGCGAGCTGACCATCTACGACAACGTGAACCGCGACGGCGAGACGGTGTGGAAGGACCTGTGCCGCGGCCCGCACGTCCCGAGCACCCGCATGATCGGCAACGGCTGGGCGCTGACCCGCGTCGCGGGCGCGTACTGGCGCGGCAGCGAGAAGAACCCGCAGCTGCAGCGCATCTACGGCACCGCGTGGCCCACGAAGGACGAACTGCGCGCGTACCAGCAGCGCCTCGAGGAGGCGGCGAAGCGCGACCACCGCAAGCTCGGCAGGGAACTCGATCTGTTCTCGTTCCCGGACGAGATCGGATCGGGCCTGTCCGTGTGGCATCCGCGCGGCGGCGTCGTGCGCCAGGAGATGGAGCAGCACGCGCTGCATCGCCACCGCGCCGCCGGGTACACCTACGTCTACACGCCGCACATCTCGAAGCAGGACCTGTTCGTGCAGTCGAACCACCTGGTCACCTACCGGGAGGGCATGTTCCCACCGATCCACCTGGACGAGGAGCGCAACGAACAGGGCGAGGTCACCAAGGCCGGGGTCGACTACTACCTGAAGCCGATGAACTGCCCGATGCACATCCTCATCTTCAAGGAGCGGGCGCGCAGCTACCGCGACCTGCCGATGCGTCTGGCTGAGAACGGGACCGTGTACCGCAACGAGCTCTCGGGCGCCCTGCACGGCCTCACCCGCGTGCGCGGGTTCACCCAGGACGACTCGCACCTGTTCGTGACCCCCGAGCAGCTCGAGTCCGAGACGACCCGCGTGCTCGAGTTCGTCATCTCGATGCTGCGCGACTTCGGCCTGAACGACTTCGAGCTCGAGCTGTCGATGCGCGACGACGAGAAGTCGAAGTGGATCGGGTCGGAGGAGTTCTGGGAGTACTCCACGAACGCGCTGCGCAACGTGGCGAAGGCGAGCGGGCTGAAGCTCACCGAGATGCCCGGCGAGGCGGCTTTCTACGGACCCAAGATCGACCTGAAGACGCGGGATGCGATCGGCCGCACGTGGCAGCTGTCCACGGTGCAGGTCGACCCCAACCTGCCGGAGCGCTTCGAGCTCGAGTACACCGATCGAGACGGTCAGAAGAAGCGCCCGATCATGATCCACCGTGCACTGTTCGGCTCGATCGAGCGCTTCTTCGCGATCCTGCTCGAGCACTACGCGGGGGCATTCCCGGTGTGGCTCTCGCCGGTGCAGGTCGTCGGCATCCCGGTCGCCGAGGAGTACGCCGACTACCTCGGTGACGTCATCGCGGGGCTGAGGGCCGACGGGGTGCGCGCCGAGCTCGACCACAGCGACGATCGGATGCAGAAGAAGATCCGCACGCATACCACGCAGAAGGTGCCGCTCCTGCTGATCGCGGGGGAGCAGGACCGCAGCGCGGGGACGGTCTCGTTCCGGTTCCGCGACGGATCCCAGGAGAACGGCGTGCCGATCGCCGACGCGTCGCGCCGCATCAGCGACGCGATCGCGGCCAAGACGCTCGTCGACACCGCCGAGGACTTCGCGTGACCGACCCCTCGACAGGCTCGGGGACCGGAACCAGCTCGGGGACCGGAACCAGCTCGGGCACCGGAACGAACTCGGGCACCGGAACGGGCGCCGGGACCGGGGAGCTCGTCGACGCGGCGAGCCTTCCCGGCGTCCCGGACGAGTTCCAGCGGCTGTGGACTCCGCATCGGATGGCGTACATCCAGGCGGGACCGCAGGTGCTGCGCGACGCCTGTCCGTTCTGCGCAGCCCCGGAGAAGGCCGACGAGGACGCGCTCATCGTGGCGCGGGGGCGCACCGCCTACGTGCTGCTGAACCTGTTCCCCTACAACTCCGGCCACCTCCTGGTGTGCCCCTACCGGCACGTCGCCACGTATGACCAGGCCACGGCGGAGGAGGTCGCCGAGATCGGCGCGCTCACCCAGCAGGCGATGCGGGTACTGCGGACGGTCTCCCGGTGCGACGGGTTCAATCTCGGCATGAACCAGGGGAGCGTCGCGGGCGCCGGCGTCGACGAGCACCTCCACCAGCACATCGTGCCGCGGTGGAGCGCCGACGCGAACTTCTTCCCGATCATCGCGAAGACCAAGGCCCTGCCGCAACTGCTCGGCGAGGTCCGCGCGGCCGTCGCGAACGCCTGGACCGCAACCTGACCTCACCCCGCCCTCCTGCGAGGACCTCACCCCCCTTTGCGAGACTGCATCGGTGCACCGAGACTGCGGCTACAAACTGCTGTCTGGGTGCACCGATGCAGTCTCGCGTGGGGTGGATGGCTTCGCGTGCCGGAGACGGGAGCGTCAGCGGAGCTGCCGCACCGGGAACTGCATCCGCGGGTGCGCGTACGCCTCCTGCGACTCGACGAGCTGCAGTTCGCGCTCGCCCGACTCGTGTGTGCGCTCGAGGAGATCGAAGACGCTCGAGACCGTGCGCGCGAGTGCATCGGAGGCGTTTCCGGTCCTCACGTAGTGCGCGGTGAACAGGGCAGCGGTCACGTCTCCCGAGCCGTTCGCCTTCATCGGGAGCAGCGGGGTGGCGACGCCCCACGCGCCGGCGTCGTCGACCACCAGCATCTCGATCGTGCCCTCCTCGCGGTCGGGGCGCTCGACACTGGTCACGAGCACGGTCCGCGGTCCGGTGTCGCGAATGCGGTCGGCGGCGTCGAGAGTCGAGGGGATGCCGTCTGGCGCCGTGCCGGTGAGATAGCCCAGCTCGAACTGATTCGGCGTGATGATGTCGGCGGCCGGGACCACGCGTGTGCGCAGCAGGTCCGGAATGGCCGGCGCGACGAAGCATCCCGACTTCGCGTTGCCCATCACCGGGTCGCACGCGTAGACGGCGTGGGGGTTCGCCGCCTTCACGCGCGCGACCGTGTCGACGATCAGGTCGGCGATGCCCTCGCTGCCCTGGTAGCCCGAGAGGACCGCGTCGATCTGCGGGAAGACGCCGCGCTCCTCGATCCCCGTGATGACCTCGCCGACGTCGGCGGGGCTGATCAGCGGCCCTCGCCACGCGCCGTAGCCGGTGTGATTGGAGAAGTTCACGGTGTAGACGGGCAGCACCTCCACTCCGATGCGCTGCAGGGGGAACACGGCTGCGGAGTTGCCGACGTGCCCGTAGGCGACGGCCGACTGGATCGAGAGGATCTTCACGATTCGATCCTCCCATTCGCGCGCGGGACGTCATGCGGGGCAATCGGCCAGCCCGCGGGCCGATAAACTGTCCCTCATGCCCGAAACCACCCAGACCGGTTCCAGCCGCGTCAAGCGCGGCCTCGCCGAGATGCTCAAGGGCGGCGTCATCATGGACGTCGTCACCCCCGACCAGGCGAAGATCGCCGAGGATGCCGGAGCCGTCGCCGTCATGGCGCTCGAGCGCGTTCCCGCCGACATCCGCGCGCAGGGCGGCGTCTCGCGCATGAGCGATCCCGACATGATCGACGGGATCATCGAGGCCGTCTCGATCCCGGTCATGGCGAAGGCCCGCATCGGGCACTTCGTCGAGGCGCAGGTGCTGCAGGAGCTCGGAGTCGATTACATCGACGAGTCCGAGGTGCTCTCGCCCGCCGACTACGTCAACCACATCGACAAGTGGGGATTCACCGTTCCCTTCGTCTGCGGGGCGACGAACCTCGGCGAGGCCCTGCGGCGCATCAACGAGGGTGCGGCGATGATCCGCTCCAAGGGCGAAGCCGGCACCGGCGATGTGTCCGAGGCCACCAAGCACATCCGGAAGATCCTCGGCGAGATCAACGTGCTGCGCTCCCTGTCCCGCGACGAGCTGTACGTCGCGGCGAAGGAGCTCCAGGCACCCTACGAGCTCGTCGCCGAGATCGCCGAGACCGGCAAGCTTCCCGTCGTCCTCTTCGTCGCCGGCGGCGTCGCGACGCCCGCCGATGCGGCCATGATGATGCAGCTCGGCGCCGACGGCGTGTTCGTCGGCTCGGGCATCTTCAAGTCCGGAAACCCCGCCGAGCGCGCGGCCGCGATCGTGAAGGCGACGACGTTCTACGACGACGCCAAGGTCATCGCCGACGTCTCGCGCAGACTCGGCGAGGCGATGGTCGGCATCAGCGTCGCCGACCTGCCGGCGCCCCACCGCCTCGCAGAGCGGGGCTGGTAACGCTGCGCGTGAGCGCGCAGCGCCCGCACGTCGGCGTCCTCGCTCTGCAGGGGGATGTCCGCGAGCACGTGCGTGTCCTCACCGGGCTCGGCGCCGATGTCGACCTCGTGCGGCGACCGTCCGAGCTCGCCGGAGTCGACGGGCTGGTGATCCCCGGCGGCGAATCGAGCGTCATCGACAAGCTCGCACGCGCTTTCGGCATGCACGAGCCGATCCGCGACGCGATCGCGGCCGGGATGCCGATGTACGGCACGTGCGCCGGGCTGATACTGCTCGCCGACCGGATCACCGACGGGATCGTGGGGCAGCAGACGTTCGGCGGCCTGGACGTCACCGTGCGGCGGAACGCGTTCGGAAGCCAGGCCGACTCCTTCGAGACCGACCTGGAGGTGCCCGCCCTCGGCGCACCCCCCGTCCATGCCGTCTTCATCCGCGCTCCTCTGGTCACCCAGGCGGGCGAGGAGGTCGAGGAACTGGCGCGACTGGACGACGGAAGAGTCGTCGCGGTGCGCCAGGGAACGCTGCTCGGGACGTCCTTCCACCCCGAAATGACGGGGGAGCACCGCTTCCACGACCTCTTCCTGGACACGGTGCGATCGGCGGTGCGTTCGGTCTGACGTGCCGAAGCGATTAGATTCTCAGCCATGACGATCAACGACTGGTGGCGCGACCGTCCCGAAGAGCGGTATTGGATGATCGCGCCTCCCGGGGGCGTCGTCGGCGACGCGCTGACGGCACCGAAGGCATCCGTTGATCGACGCTTCGAGTGGTCTCACGAGCTCGTCGGGTTCACGGAGCCCGGCGACACGCTGTTCGTCTGGGATCGCACCCTGTCGGTGCCCGGCATCGCCGCGTGGGGGCGTGTGCTCGGGCCGCTCGGCGAAGAGAGGCGCGCGCGACGCGGGGAGGTGGTTCCGCACTGGCGGACGCCCGTGAGCGATACGCTGCGCCTCGCCGCGCCGATCAGCCTCATGGGACTCCGGCGGATCGGGAGCGAGATCGTCGGCGTGCGCGACGAGATCGAGGCGTCGACCGACGGACCGGTCTACTTCCCGTTCATCGGCAGCGCCGAGCGGCTGGTCCCCGCGCCCGCGTACCTCTCGAAGGTGCCGCGCGACCTCGTCGCGCTGCTGTCCTCGCGGTTCGGGTTCGAGTTCGCGCTCTGACGGGCACGACGGACACGCCGCTCGCGGTGCTCCTCGCCAAGGCGACCTGCGCAGCGCGGACAGCCGATCGCGGCCCGCGCTCGCTCGTCAAGATCGCGGGCTGACCTCCGCGACGAGGCGCTCGATGGCCTCGAGGCTGCGATCGATGTCGTCCGTCGTGGTCGCCCACGACGACATCGAGCACCGCAGCGTGGCGCGGCCGTCCCACTCGGCTCCGGTCAGCGCCGCCGTGCCCTCGTCGAGGATGGCCGCGCCGAGGGCTCGCGTGGCGTCGTCATGCTCGAGCCGGAACATCACCTGGGTGTAGGAGACGTCGTTCACGACGCGGATGCCGGGAATGACGCGCAGACCGGCCTCGAGGCGGACGGCGTTCGCATGCAGCCCTTCGACGAGCTCGGCGACGCCTCTGCGCCCGAGGCTCCGCAGTGCCGCCCATGCGGGTACGCCGCGGCCGCGGCGGGACAGCTCCGGATTGACGTCCCACGGGTCGAGCGCGGTGAAGACGAGGTAGTCACCTCCGGTGTGGAACATCGCGATGGAGTCCTCCGGGTTGCGCACGATCGCCATGCCGCAGTCGTACGGGACGTTGAGTGTCTTGTGCGCGTCGGTCGTCCACGAGTCGGCGAGCCCGACGCCGTCCACGAGATGTGCGAGGGCAGGGGATGCCGCGGCCCAGAGCCCGAAGGCACCGTCGACGTGCACCCATGCATCGTGTGCGCGCGCGATCGCGATGAGCTCGGGGAACGGGTCGAAGGCGCCGGTGTGCACTTCGCCGGCCTGCAGGCAGACCACCGTGGGTCCGTCGGCCGAACGGTCAAGGGCATCCTCGAACGCGGCGGGGAGCATCCGCCCCTCGCGATCGGCGGGCACGACCGTGAGCTCGTCCAGGCCGATGCCGCAGAATCTCGCGGCCCGGTCGATGGATCCGTGCCGATCCTCGCCCACTACGAACCGCAGCGGAGGCGCCCCTCGCAGCCCTCGTCGCGTGAGATCCCACCCGGCCCGCCGGAGGACAGCGTGCTGGGCGGTCGCGATGCAGACGTAGTTGGAGACCTGCGCGCCCGTGACGAAGCCGACCGAAGCCTCCGGCGGAAGACCGAACAGATCGCACAGCCAGCTGCCCGCGGTGCGCTCCAGCGCCGCCACCGCCGGTGTGAGCGTGGTCGAGCCGGAGTTCTGGTCCCATGTCGAGACGAGCCAGTCCGCGGCGAGTGCGGCCGGCAGGGTCCCGCCGATCACGAAGCCGAAGAACCGTCCGCCCGGGATCGCGACGAGGCCGGGGTCAGCGCGCTGCGCCAGGTCGGCGATGAGCTCCGCGGCGTCGACGCCCTCGTCCGGCAGCGGACCGCCGAACTCGCGGAGCATCTCGTCGAAGTCCGCCCGCGGCCAGACGCGTCGATCGTCCAGACCGGCGAGGAATCGGTCGGCGGCCTCATGCGCGGCCACCAGCGCGCGCTGACGTTCATCCATGGAAGACAAGATGCCACTGCGACGGCTCGGATGCATCGGGGTCGCGTTCTGACAGTTCACCGGACAGCCCGAGCAGAGCCGCGGCGCGGGGCACGCGGCATCCGGCACCTACAATGGAATGCATGTCCGGCCACTCCAAGTGGGCGACGACCAAGCACAAGAAGGCCGTCATCGACGCGCGCCGTGCGAAGTCCTTCGCCAAGCTCATCAAGAACATCGAGGTCGCCGCGAAGCTCGGCGGCGCAGACCTCGCAGGCAACCCGACCCTGTACGACGCCGTGCAGAAGGCCAAGAAGACCTCGGTGCCGAACGACAACATCGACCGCGCCGTCAAGCGCGGCGCCGGCATCTCGGGCGAGTCCATCGAGTACCTGAACATCATGTACGAGGGCTACGGACCGGGCGGGGTCGCGCTCATGATCGAGTGCCTCACCGACAACAAGAACCGCGCGGCGGCCGAGGTGCGCACGGCGCTGAGCCGCAACGGCGGCAACCTCGCCGATCCCGGCAGCGTCGCCTACAACTTCACGCGCAAGGGCGTCATCGTCGTCTCCGATGAGGACACGACCGAGGACGAGGTCATGCTCGCTGTCCTCGATGCGGGTGCCGACGACGTCGAGCCGCACGCCCAGGGGTTCGAGGTCATCACCGAGGCATCCGACCTCGTGACCGTCCGCACCGCGCTGCAGGACGCAGGGATCGACTACGACTCCGCGGACGTGGAGTTCGTCCCGAACCTCAAGGTCGAGGTCGACGCCGACACCGCACGCAAGGTGTTCCGCCTGATCGACGCGCTCGAGGACAGCGACGATGTGCAGAACGTCTACACGAACTTCGACCTGAGCCCAGAGGTGCAGGCCGAGCTCGAGACCGACGACTGACGCCGGCCGCGTCAGCGCGGCGAGCGGGGCCCGCGCGCCTGGGCGCCGATGTCGCCGCATCGGCCTAGCGTGAGAAGGTGGCCACCCGATCCGCGCGCGGCGCGCTCCGAGTGCTCGGAATCGACCCCGGGCTCACCCGCTGCGGGGTGGGAGTCGTGGATGTCGCCGCGAACCGCTCGGCGACCCTCGTCCACGTCGGTGTGGTGCGCTCCGACCCCGGCGCCGCGATCGAGATCCGCCTCGCGACGATCGCGGCCGGCCTCCGGGCCGTCATCGATGAACACGGACCCGGCGTCGTCGCGGTGGAGCGCGTGTTCGCCCAGCACAACCGGCAGACAGTGATGGGCACGGCGCAGGCGAGCGGCATCGCGCTCCTCGTCGCGGGTGAGCGCGGCCTTCCCGCGGCGACCCACACCCCGACCGAGATCAAGGCCGCGATCACCGGGTACGGCGCCGCCGACAAACGCCAGGTGCAGGCCATGGTCGCCCGCATCCTGCGACTGGACGAGCTTCCGAAGCCGGCAGACGCGGCGGACGCGCTGGCCCTCGCCCTGTGCCACGCCTGGCGCGGCGGCACGCCGAGTGCGGCATCCGGACCACTCACTCCCGCCCAGCGCGCCTGGGCCGACGCCGAACGCGTCGGACGGCGGTGAGCGTGTCGGTAGAACAAATCTCCGAACCGCATCGTAGGCTCGGAGCATGATCTCCTCGGTCCGTGGCACGGTGCTCCATGTCGAGCCCGACGCGGTGGTGATCGAGGTCGGGGGAGTCGGGCTCTCCGTCGCCGTCACCTCGCAGGTCGCCCGCGCGACCCGGGCCGGGGCCACCGTGATGCTCCACACCAGCCTGATCGTGCGCGAAGACGCCCTGTCGCTGTTCGGATTCGAGTCCCGCGACGATCTGCACGTGTTCACCCAGCTGCTCGGCGTGACCGGCGTCGGGCCGAAATCGGCGCTCGGCGTGCTGTCCACTCTGACGGTCGGGCAGATCGCCGATGCCGTCGCGGCCGACGACGACGCACCATTCCGCCGTGTGTCGGGGATCGGGCCGAAGACCGCCAAGCTCATCGTCGTCCAGCTCACCGGCAAGATCGCCGCGCCGACCCCGGGCGCCTCCGGGGGAGCGGGCGTCCCGCCGGCGATCGCCGTCCAGGTCGTGCAGGCGCTCGTCGGCCTCGGCTGGTCCGAGCGCATCGCCGCCGAGGCCGTCCAGGGCGTCGTCGAGTCCTCGGGCGACGCCGACCGCGCATCGGTGCCCGCACTGCTCCGGCTGACGCTGTCCGTCCTGGGCCCGGCACGCAAGGAGCCGGTCGGTGGATGAGCTGATGGATGCCGCCGAGCCGGCGGACGAGGCCGAGCTCGCCATAGAAGGCGCTCTGCGGCCGACGTCGCTCGCCGAGTTCGTCGGCCAGCAGAAGGTGCGCGGTCAGCTGCAGCTCCTGCTGGATGCCGCGCGCATCCAGCAGCGCCCCGCCGACCACATCCTGCTGTCGGGGCCTCCTGGCCTCGGCAAGACGACGCTCGCGATGATCGTGGCGCACGAGAGCAGGAGACCGCTGCGGCTCTCGAGCGGCCCCGCCATCCAGCACGCCGGCGACCTCGCTGCGCTCCTGTCGAGTCTCACTCCCGGCGAGGTGCTGTTCATCGACGAGGTGCATCGCATGGCCCGCGCCGCCGAGGAGATGCTCTACCTCGCGATGGAGGACTTCCGCATCGACATCATGGTGGGAAAGGGCGCCGGGGCCACCAGCATCCCCCTCGACCTGGCACCGTTCACGCTCGTGGGCGCGACCACGCGGTCGGGTCTGCTGCCCAACCCGCTGCGAGACAGATTCGGCTTCACCGCGCATCTCGAGTACTACGAGCCGCACGAGCTCGAGAGGGTCCTCGAGCGTTCGTCGGCGATGCTCGGTGTGCGGATGCCGTCCGAGCCGCGCGCGGAGATCGCACGCCGTTCGCGGGGCACACCGCGCATCGCGAACCGGCTGCTGCGACGGGTCCGCGACTACCTCATCGTGCACGGCGACGGCACCGAGGCCGACTCCGCGACAGTCCACGCCGCGCTCGACCTGTACGACGTCGATGCGATCGGCCTCGACCGACTCGATCGCGCCGTGCTCGACGCGCTCGTGAAGAGGTTTCGCGGGGGTCCGGTCGGTCTCAGCACGCTCGCGGTCGCGGTCGGCGAGGAGCCCGAGACGATCGAGTCCGTGGTGGAGCCGTATCTGGTGCGCATCGGGTTCATGGGGCGCACCCCGCGCGGCCGGATCGCGACGCCGCAGGCCTACGCGCACCTCGGCGCCCCCGCCGTCGGATCGGTGCTCGGATTCGATGACCTATAATCACTGAAGGCTTTCGCCGACCCTCCCTGCAAGGCAGCGCCGCCCCGGCGCGCGCCTCACCCGAAAGGTGCTCTCACCTCCATGGACTTCTTCTCCAACTACGGCCTCATCATCCTGCTGATCGGTCTCCTGATCTTCATGTTCTGGAGCTCGCGTCGCCGGATGGCGAAGCAGAAGCTCGAGCAGGAGGCGAAGGCCCGTCAGACGGTTCCCGGCGCCGAGGTGCTCCTGCAGGGCGGCCTCTACGGCACGATCGTGTCCTACGACCCCGAGAACCTGGATCAGCCCGCCATCGTCGAGCTCGCGCCCGGCATCGAGATCAAGGTGCACAGCCAAGCGATCCTGCGCGTCGTGAACCCCACCGAGGGCGTCGTCACCGAGCACGAGTTCCTCGAGGCCGAGGCGAGCCAGGAAGGCTACGCCGAGGCGGTCGCCGACGGCGAGATCACCTCGGTCGGAGACGATCTCCACACCGCGACGAACGACTCCGCGGACCCGGACGCCGAGTCCGGATCGAAGCCGCAGGCCTGACCGTCCCGCCCGCTCGGGCATCCTCAGAAAGCTGACCCTCGTGGCGACTTCCACCCCCGTCCGGCATGCCTGGCGTGCGCTGACCGGCCTGCTCGTGATCACGGCCGTCCTGTTCGGCATCAACGCCCTCGGCGTGTACGTGTTCAAGGAGAGCTCCTGGGTCCCCGAGCTCGCGCTCGACCTCCAGGGCGGCACCCAGATCGTCCTCGAGGCCCAGACGGCCGACGGTGTCGACCCGACGGCCGAGCAGATGAACCAGGCCGTCACGATCATCCGTCAGCGCGTCGACGCGTCGGGCGTCGGCGAGGCCGATGTGACGACGCAGGCTGGCAACCAGATCGTCGTCCAGATTCCCGGGCAGGCCGACGAGGAGACCCGCAACCGCATCGAGGCGTCCGCGCAGCTGCAGCTGCGCGCGGTGCTCCACACCGGATCTCCCGTCACGTCCTACGTGGGCGAGGACGGCAAGGAGACGCCGTTCCCCACGCCTGACCCGACGCTCGTCGCCACCCCCACCGTCGAGCCGACCGACGGCAGCGACCTCAACTGGATCACCCCCGCCCTCCAGGCGGAGTTCCTCGCGTACGACTGCGACGATCCCGCGAACGACCCGGCGAGTGCACCGGCGGATCAGCCGCTCATCACGTGCGAGGCGGATGGATCGTACAAGTACATCCTCGGCCCCGTGGAACTCGACGGATCGTCGATCTCGGACGCCACCTTCGGGCTGAACCAGACGAACGGACTGTGGTCCGTCAACCTCGTCTTCGACGAGGACGGCACCAGGATCTTCGGTCAGATCAGCCAGCGCCTCTTCCCCGCGAACCCGCCGCTGAACCAGTTCGCGTTCGTGCTCGACGGCTACGTGCTTTCGGCGCCGTCGATGAACGGCGTGATCCTCGACGGCAAGCCCGCGATCACCGGTAGCTTCACGCAGGAGACGTCGAAGATCCTGGCGGACCAGCTGAAGTACGGCGCGCTGCCGCTCAGCTTCACCGTGGAGAGCTCCAACTCGATCTCGGCGACGCTCGGCTCGCAGCAATTGCAGATCGGCGTGGTCGCGGGTCTCATCGGTCTGCTCCTGGTCGCGATCTACTCGCTGATCGTCTACCGTGCGCTCGGCTTCATCATCATCGCCTCGCTGGCCGTGATGGCGGTGCTCACCTACGTCTCGCTCTGCATCCTGGCGTGGCGCATGGGCTTCCGCCTGTCGCTCGCCGGTGTCGCGGGGCTCATCGTG